>ERZ791846.531-NODE-531-length-19194-cov-4.9279_pt1 | contig 19194 bp, 18 predicted proteins | sample MGYA00510289_ERZ791846 | MGnify/ENA primary metagenome ERZ791846 (study PRJEB30046, sample SAMN00715274) | human gut metagenome | study: EMG produced TPA metagenomics assembly of the A metagenome-wide association study of gut microbiota in type 2... | reverse complement strand
TCTGATTCTGATTCAACATATCATCCAGTTCTTCCAGACTCTGATTGCTCTCATCCTTTGTCTGTTCCCCGGTAATTTCCTGCTGTTCCCACTTTTCTGCCAGAGCCCCCAATCCTTGAATAATCGAAATCCCATACAGATCTTCCATATATTTGACAGCGCCTTCCCGAAATGCCTGTCCGTTTTGATCTGTGAGAAATTGAATCCCTTCTACTTCCGGCCAGATTCCTGACGCTCCATAATAGTGCATTCTGTCGATCAGCTGTTTCTCTGAGAAATTACCGGTTTCATAACTTCCCTCCACCGCAAAGATTCCATACTCTTCCAATAATTCTTTCTGATATTCTCCAAATACCGAATACACCGCACGATCCATATCCAGCCTTGCCTGATTTTTCTCTGCCTGAACGGATGCACTTTCCAGAATTGCTGTTACAAATGAGATCATCAGTACAAATATCAGGCTTAAAAATGCTGTGATCTCCCCTTTTTCCACGTTAGATTCCCGCACTTTCACTTGTGATCTTTTCGAAAATATCGTTGACCAGTGTGGTCAGCTGTGTTTTAAATATCAAGACGAGCGCAATGATCACCACTATAAATCTAGCCCCATCTCTGGAAACCGCATGGATACTGGGCGTAACCACAGCCTCCTGCATGCACCTTGGTCATTTTATCTATTAAATAAAGAAATACGGCAACCTTAATTTCCCAATCAAGCCACCGTATTGTCCATAATTTTCTATTTTATTTTTATATGTTTATTTCTTTTCTAGCTGCAATTTTAATCTTTCAATCTCTTTTAAAAGTTCTTCATTTTGTAATGTTAATTTTATATTTTCCTTCTTAAGCTTGGTAACTGCAATCTTCAATGTATTTAACTTTTCTTCCATAACTTTATCAACAATAATCTGCTTCGGATTATAACACGCACCTTGTTCCCTATATGCCTTATCTAGTGCTGTCCTAACTTCTATATTTCTGTAAAAAAGTGTTTTAGAAAATCCTGTTTTTCTTATCAGTGCAGCCATTGTCACTTTTTCTTTTCTATCCAGCATATTTTGAATTTCTTGCTTTGCAATCTCAGCTTTAACCTTACTTTTTTCTTGACTAATAGCGACTATTTTGTCGTATTTCATTTTCTCTTTTCTCCTTTCCTAAAATCCCACACACCTCTCTCAACCTTTGATTCTCCTCAAGCAACTTCCTCTTCTCTAACTCCAGCTGTAAAATTTGTTTTTGTTGTTTTATCATCTTTTCTTCTATCTCTTGTTGAGTACACATCGAAGTAAGGTTATTTTTATAACACTGATTCTGCTTTCGAATTGCTTCATACAAAATTTCACGAACAAGTTTATTTTTGTAAAAGAATGAATTTGAAAATCCAGTATATCTTTGTAATGCTGCTACCGTAACTCTTTCACCATTTTCTATCATTCTTTCAATCTCTTTTTCCACGATACGGGCATTTTGCTTACCAATTTTCTGATTCATTTCAACTACTTTATCGTATTTCATGCCGTCCATCCTCACTTATATTTCTTTCTGAAGATTCCGGTTGATTACTTGTAGTTCTTGATTTTCAACTCTCAGTTTCACCATTTCCAAATTAAGTTTTCGCAATTTTTGTTGCAAATCTTCGATTTCCATCACGCTGTCAAAGTTTATTTTTAACATACGCTGTTGCCTGTATCTAGCATCATCAAGTGACTTTCTAATGTCTTTATTCACATAAAAATTTGCTCTTGATAATTTTGTTCTCTTGGCAAGCTCGGCAACGGTAATCCATTCCCCTTCTCTCAGCATTTCCTCTATTGCCCTAAGTGCCACTTCCGTATTCTGTCTTGATCTTTCTTTACTTATCTCTACAATCTTATCGTACTTCATATCAGATACCTTTTCCTTTAATTATAATTTTTTCAGCATGGAAAGCTCTTTCTTTTTAATCCTGCTTTTTAGTTTCTCCACTTGAACCTTAAGTTCCTCTATCTGACCTCGCAATTCCTCGTTTTCCTGAGACAAACTTCGGTTTCTGACCTTATATTCCATGATTTCCATCTGCAGTGCCTCGGTGTTGTCATTCTTTGAATCTTTACTCTCACTCCAAATTCTTCGACATGATACATTGGGCGATTGCACGGCTGCATCCAACCTGCTTCTCACTTCTGGATTTTTATAAAAGAACCCTCTTGATAAGCCAGTTTTTTTCACCAGCAGAGTTACCGATGGATATTCTCCCCTTTCTATCAACTGTTCTATAGCCATCGTGGCCAGCTTAATTTTCTGCTCACTTTCGATCCGATTCACGGCTATCATCTTTTCATAATTCATATCCATCCCATCCTTTTATTATGTCCATTAATATAAGGTCCATTTTTTCTCTGGTTTTTCTCGTTTCATCAGCCATAACTTTATTCCCGATTCTCCGGTAGTGGTGGACACTCTGTAATGTTTTATGTCCAAGTAGTCTTGCTATCATCCAATCCTCGATATGAAGCTCGGTCAATTTTTTCCCATAACAGTGTCTAAAAATATGTGTCCCGAATTTCAGCAGTTCCCCATTATCATCCCGTATATCTTTCTGCCGGATCATCCTCATAACTTGTGCCTGGATCATTCCATATTGATATGGTTTCGTGGGATCATCTTTTTTTACAAAAACATATTCTGTTTCCCCGTAACGCTCTTTGGTATATTCCATGGCTTTTAAAATCAAGCGCCCCACCTCATTACTAACTGCCTTTTCATAAGTAATGGATTTCACTTGATCAATCCGGACAAAATATCTCCCTTCTTTCTCTCTAAGACAATCCATTCTTAAAGTAAGCGTATCGGAAATGCGTGTTCCCAAAAGCTGGTGAACGATCAATGCCCTGGCTATCTGCTCGTCCATATTAAAAATGTGGGAATTCAATCGCTTAATTGTAGCATCTGAATAAAATTTAAACTGATATCGTGGTGTACTTGGAAAATCATTATTTAAGAAAAGTTGCAGAAGATGCCTTCTCTCATATATATTCCCCACATCTTCAATCACACGTTTTAAGCCATACAGATCGGAACGATAGTTCTTTCTTTCGGTTGTCTCCGTCTGTAAGTATATCAAATAGTCTTCAATATCTTCTCGACTCAATTCCTGTAATGATTCCAGCTCTGGCTTTCTTACATTTAAAAAGCGGCTAAATCTCTTTACTGCAGTCATCTCTGAATGTATTGTGCCAAGTGCGGAATATTTTAAATGTAAGAATATGGTTCTTTTTACCTCTTCTCTGATATCCGGCTGTAAAATATCGGTGAAGTTAAGGGTCTTCACATTTTTTATGGGATTTCTTCTGATTGGAAATTCAAATTTCTCCAACTCCCATATATCTTTTTCCTGTTCTTCCCGTTCATCTTTCACTTCAGCAAATTTTAGAATCTGACGCAGTTTTCTTTCCAATGCTGGTGTTTCTCTGGCTGTTATATCGTAAGCAGCCCGGTATTTCATGCTGGACAAGGCCAATCCCTTTTCTAACATCCACCCCTTTAAAATTCTGACCGTCTTTTCTGGATCAGCATTCTGCAATACTGTTATATTCTTCTCTATCAAAAACTTCCGTATATTGTTATAGGTGGTTAGTTCAGTAGCAAGGCTCGATAATGCTAAAGTCTTCCCCCGTTCCCATATAAAGGCTTCTAAGATTTCTTTCACTTCCTTAGATGGTAGCCCTTCCAGATCAAAATAACGGATCTTACATATTCTCATAGAATTTCTTTGTTCTTCTGAGGCATGCTTATAGCTTTCCATTTCGTAAATATGTATCCTATCCTTTTTCATGTCTATATCTCCGCTTCTTTGGTGTGATTGTCAAAGCAATATTATTTTCTGGTTTATCAAAGTAATTGTCATTTGCTTTTTCAATCTTCTTAGGCATATAGTCCACATACTGTTTAGTCATTTCTTCTGCTACATGTCCAAGGTAATCACGAATTGTTTGTATCGGTACACCATCATCATAAAATTGGGTTGCCAGCGTATGTCTGTAATCATGTGTTTTAAATACATACTCACAATCTGCTATTTTGTGTTTTTTACATTGCGTTCGAAAACGTTTTACAAATGAACCTATTCTATATGCTCCTCCCTGTTCAGCTTGAAAAACATAATCGTTTGCATGAATATGATTTTTCTTTATGTATTGTTGCATAACCTCATACAGCATAAATGGAACAGGAATCATTTTATCTGCCTTCATTTTGATCTGATACACTTTGATCCAGGCATCCTCTCCATCCCAGTAGTATGCATCTCCTTTTAGCGTACATACTTCGCTGATCCTTAACCCTGTTGCCCATAGATGCAGGAAGATCAACCGCAATTCTTCTGGAAATAAATTCAGTTTGTGAAGTATTTCCATATAAATATCTTCATCAACGCTCCTGTCATGATGTATAGGATATACTTTCTGCTCATAGTACTCCGGGTGAAACGGAATTGCCTTAATATGTTTTTTTATCTTTAGGTACTCATAGAATTTTGTGATATCCAGTATCTGCCGGTTCACAGTTTCTGCTTGAATTTCTTGTTGCTGGATTTCCTTAAAATATGCACCTATCTGTTTTTCAGTTACATCAAGAGCACATACGTCAGGCCCTAAATACTTTAGAAATTTTTTCACATAGTTTTGCTGGCTTCGAATATTTCCAATGGTCAGACCTGTGATTCCTATCTGATATCTTGCATATTCCTGTAGCAGCTTTCTATTGTTTAAATTTTCTACTTGGTAAAAAGATAACCTATTCACCGGATTACATGGATTCACTCTTTCTGGCGCAAGGTGGAATCTTTCCATGTACCATACATTTGCATGCCAGTGGATCTGCTTTCCACTCATAAAGAGAATTTTTCGACTGTTATCCACAATCTGCATGGAGTTTTTATAGTTAACCACCTTCTGCTTTACTATCTCTTCTAATTTTTCAATCTCTTCCTGTTCTATGGTTTCTATATCTACTATCCCTTGCTTGATGCAATATTGATACATCCACTGCATAGGAAGCAGGAATCGTACTCTCCGATCCTTTGGATCCTTTACATTCTCAAGAATATGTATGAGTAGTTGAAAAATCTGCTGTTTCATCTTTTCTGAAGCCTTGACACTAAAGTCCCATACCAATTCTGTCTTATCACGTACCTTATCAAATTCCATAGCCAGTTTCTGATCTGGCAGATATGGCAGGAAAAGGATCTGCTGTTCGTATTTCAAATAAAATTTTTTTATGTTTGCAAATTGTTTCATTTCCTGTCTGATATGATATTGCTTGATTCGATCCAATGTCTTTAAATACCGAAGTACCTGTTCTGGCTTCTTTTCCTTCATAAGATACTGTTCATATTTTTCTCGGATAGAATAATCGATTTCTCGGATATGGTGTATCCCTTCCCGAATAAGAAAATTTTTGATATTACCCGTCAATGGCATTTCGATGCCTTCGCACTGCCGAATTTCTTCCAGTAGATCACCATATTCTTGTTCGATCCAGTATGCTTTTTTGTTTCTGAGAAATGATGTCATACTATTTGCTGCCCTGATCGTACAGTCCCTGTCCTCAAGCAGAAACCTTTTATAATTTCGAACATCATTTTCTTCTACTAATATCACATTATAAATTCCTAACTGCATCAGATATTCTTCTGCATATCTCCATGACTTGTCTTGTACTGGTTCTCCCTCTATAAGCTGTTCATGCAAATAGGCCAATTCCGTTTGATGCTCAGTATCTAGTAATCTGATTGCAGGCACATAACCGCCTCCTCCTATAACAGATGATCAACTCCATACAGGGATTGGTGCTGGCTGTAAAATGCATCACTTGCTTCCATCAGTTCTTCCTCTGTTATATTCAAATATTTCATAGTTGTTTCAATGTGTCGATGACCAAGTGCCTGACTGATAAGTTCTAGTTTCCACCCTGCCTTTCTCCTGGTATTTGCGAAATAATGTCGCAGCATATGTGGTGTCACTTTAATTCCGGTCTTTTTTTCAAGACGCTCCATCAAACTCCGTACACCGCTGTCCTGCATTGGTTTCCCTGCATATTTTCCAGACACATTGACCAGAAGATACTCTTGTTGAAAGATCAGGTCCTTATATTCTTCCAGATAAAACTTTAAGATTTCGAATGTCGCATCACTGACTTTTGCCTTTCGGAATTCTGCATTCTTGGCACGTGCATCATTTTCATTATCTTCTCTAAAATTTACATAGATCAGATGGTTTTCATAATCAATATCTGTTGCATAGCGATTGCCCAAAATTTCTCCGATTCGGAAACCTGTTTCTGCTAATAATAAAAGCAGGACTTGATCGCGGCAATTTGCACATGCCTTTAGTAAAATAACGATCTTGTCCTGCTCTATAGTTCTTCCTATATGTCCTGTTTCCTTTAAGTATCCGTGAAAACTTCTCCGATTCAATATCTTTCGAATTCCTACAGAATTTCTTACAATGTATTGTGCATCAGATAATACTTTTAAACTTTGCTCGCAACCTTCCTGCTGTTCAGCAAAATTGTACAATCGAAACACTTCCTTGAGATATGCATTGCAAGTTTCATTGTATGGCTTTTTCGTGTACTCATCTTTGCTATGCATCCCAGCCTTTAACCATATAAGAAAATCTGTAAAATGTTCCTGTTGCTTTTCGTATTTCATATTCCATACATCTTCCATCGTTAGTTGATTCTCAGACAGATAGTTTAAGTAATATGAAATCACAAGAGCGCTTCTCTTGATGGTGTTTGGCGAACCTTTCGCCCTCATTTTATGCATTAGATATTGGGAAGGAAGAAGAACGATTTCTTGGCTGACCTCTTCCCGTATAAAATAGTATTTCTTAGATTTTTCTGTCTGCATATCCACTATGAAATGTTCCATTTCTTCACTTCCTTTCCTCTAACGCTATACACAGTATACCCACTCTATGCTATGAAAGCTATTCACAAATACCAACAATTCCGAAAGGTTTCTCCTAAAATACTCACTACATTTTTCTCTATTTTCTTTGGAAAACTTAGCACTACCAACAATTTCTCTACAATCTGTTACATATAGTATTCGATTCGTTTTCGGTTCCGAATAAAATTTTCTACATCTGCCATTCTGTCTGTAATCTGACATACTGGAAGTGCATCAATTACCTCTTTGTGGTATTTCCCTCCTCTTCCTGCTCTGGAATCTAATATAGACACTACACAAGTATCTGTTTCCGTCCGGATTGCTCGTCCAAATCCCTGGCGCAGTTTGATCTGCATATCCGGCACTATGATTTTCTGAATATATTCCTTTAAAGTCTGATATCGTTCTCTTTCTGCTTCCCTCACAGGATCGGGTACCGCAAATGGCAAACGGACAATAATCAAAGAAGATACTACATCTCCTGGAAAGTCCACGCCTTCCCAGCAGGAACCAGCTGCAAAAAGCACACAATTTTTCTGTGCCTTAAATTCACGGATCACTGACTGGGAATCTTTCCATACCTTCAACAACGGAAATGGGAGATTCCCTCTCAATTCTCTGTATACATTCCCCATCATAGAATAAGAGGTAAACAGTACAAGAGTATGTCCAAATGTGGAACATACCAGCTTTCGGATCTGCTCAGACAAGAAACGGATTTCTCCATGATAGCTATCATACACTTTTCTCTTCCGTCTTGGCATGTATAGTAAACAATTTTCATCATAATCGAACGGTGAATCAGCCTGATATTCACGTACTCTTCCGACATCTTCGAGTCCGTTCAGTTGCTCTGACCTTTGAAAACTCTCCCCTGCTTTTAAGGTGCCAGATGTAAGAATGGCTGGAAAGCCACGCTCCCAAATATCTGCCTTTATCAAACTTTCTGTTTTTCGATGAACAGTGCAAAACACTGGCAGTCCCTTTGATGTATACTCTAAAAACAATATATTGTTCCGGTCCACATTTAAAAACTGTAACAGGACTTCCCTGCTCTCTTCCAGCCGGTTCTTTGTCCATCTGGATAAATTCCCGATCAACAGATCTTCCGCCCGCTGCAACCAGCGGATGCTGTTTCTTAATGCCTGTCTGGACTCCCTGTTGAGAACAAAGCGAAAACGTGCCTGTTCTTCTAACACTCCCTGTGGTCTTGGCAGACTTTCAAAGAGCTGTGAAAATGCTTCCCGAAGTTTTGCCGCAATATGGGTATAATGTTCCCCTTCTAAAAGACTGCAGATTTCCATAAAATCTTCCGGTCCGAAAGACTTTCCATACATCTGCCTTGCTGCTTCTGGAAATTTATGTGCTTCATCAATGATCAGTGCCTGATAATTTCTTAATAAAGGACGGAAATCATTGGCTCTGTGAAGTGTATCTGCCAGTAGATAATTATGATTACAGATCTGGATAAATACTTTTTCATCTGTAGCTTCTTTTAAATATTTTTGATAACGACAGTACGTTCTCATCTCACAAGTTTCCGGGCAGTATTTGGGGACGCATACCATCCTGCGGTCAAACCCACTCAGATGCTGTACGGAGTCCATGTCATATTGTTCTCTTAATGCATATAAAGCTTCTCTCTGCAGTGGATTTTTTGCTTTTCTTCGTACTGCATCCAACCGAAGCTCCAACCGATTGTCACATACAAAATGTTCTTTCCCTTTTCGGATGACTGCTTGGATAGGGGCAGATATGATTCCTTTCTTCAATAAAACCTGTGATAAAAAAGGTATATATTCTCTTTGGATGGCTTCCTGCAATGCAATGCTTGAGGTTGAGATCACAATAGGCTGACTCTGACCGCACATAGAAAAATATCCAGATAACAATTGACTGTATTTTCGAAAAAGAATGCACGCTACCAGGTATGCATAAGTCTTTCCTACCCCTACTGCTGCATCGCATAATGCAATCTTGTTTCCACACAGGCTGGAAAGCATTTGATGGCAAAGTGTGATCTGTTCTTCCCGAACTTTCATTCCTGCTTGTGGAAGTATTTCTCTGAATATCTCTTCCACCTCTTCGTGTGCCATTCTCCGATATTCGTTCCGATGCATCTTTCCACCCTCTTATCTTTATATTTGTGTTAATATCACATCAATACAGCCAGAGATTTGGTTACTCTGGCTGCATGTATCTGATATCAACAGCACACTTCGATTGATTTTCTTTTGTTGTTGGATATCGTATTTGTCCTCTCACTTCCCCGATATCAAATGGGCACATTATAGCTGGATGTCTGGCAAAACATCCGCACAGATATTCCAAACGTCTTACTGATTACAACGTAAGGTTTATCTATCCCTGCATTCGGATCTTTTGGTGTATCATTATCATCCACCCGGACTCATGGCGTCACATTCCTGCCTGGATGCTTACAGAATAAAAGGGGCGCTCTTATATAAAACGATGATCACTGATGCCGTCCGTTGTAGTGAATAACTGAACCATCCTTTTATATCGTCATGGCGTTTCTTTCTGCTACGCTCCGCCGGATGGGAAAGTTTCTATAATGCGGATATCCAATTATCAAGGAACAGAGGAGGGGAAGGCACTAAGTACCTTCCCGAAAATGTATAGGAAAAATTCCTACTTAGGAGAGAACTTACCTCTCCTACTTACTAGCCAACTTCCACAACAAAATATGACGCTAAAAAAAATATTTTTTTAATTTTTTTCTCAAGCGTTTCATTCGTGCAGAAACTGTATTCGCTTTCATTCCAAGCAATTTCCCTATTTCCTCTGTACCATAACCAAACGTTTTTAAAAGAATAATATACAATGTTACTTGATCCAACTTCTGCAGTTCTTTTCTTAGTTTATTGTCATCTAAAGACTTTATGAAGTCTTGCACGTTAACAGGCTGTTGAATTTCCCACTTTCCGGAAGCATCTTCAGTTCTCTCTATAAAATCTGTATCAGGCATTTGATGATTTTTGTAGTTACGTTCTTGTTTAAAACAATTCCAGTCATAATCACGAAGTTCTGCAATAACCTCTTCTGAGACGCCTAGTTCACGTAATTTTTTCTCTTCTTGTTCCTTCCATACTTTCCATTTATATTCTTCTTTTGCTTTGTTATATGCCATATCATTTTTCCTCCGATTTGAATTTTCGAAAATCAAATCGGAAGTGGTGGGCTTCTATTTCTTGGATTACTCCAATAGAAAAAGATGCACTGCAGATTTTCTATCCACAGTAACGTCTTTCTTTTTTGACAATTATATTTATAAGTATATGAAATATGGTATGAGACACCATATTTAAAACCGCATTTTTTTCTATCTGCTGTTACGCTTTTTTTAACGTTTTCTTATGACTGAATCTTCTCCTATTGCCTAATATTGCACATCAATCCCTTATTATAAATTATGTGCCTCTATCCCATTTTCTTTTTTAATATTGCTTAATACACCACATCAAATATTGTTCACTACTATTTTCACTTTTCCAATGTTGCATAATACACTAGATTTCATGGAGGTGAATAGTACACATGGCGCAGATTGATAGTCGTTTAGGTGATATGATTCGTAGCTACCGTGAAAAACTTGGTTTAACGCAAGAAGAAATGGCTGAAAGACTTCAAGTTAATCTTACACATTATGGAAATATTGAGCGTGCCGCATGCAATCCAAGCTTTTCTCTTTTTCTTCGGATTGCCAAAGAATTAAATCTTTCCGTAGATGCTTATCTATATTCTACAAGAGATGATACTGCCGCTGAGATTACACGTTTACTCTCAAAATGTTCCAAGCGCGAATGTCAGATTATCTTAGAAAATATCCTTACCCTTCTTAAGAATCGGGATGAATGCACGTAAATTGATGTTACAGAGTGATTCTGTTTTTATTCCAAATTTTATCTAGCTTTTTTCTAGTTTTAACATTAGCAAAGCGGTCCATGCACATGCATGAACCGCTTGATCATTTCCATTGCTTGATTTTTTCCAACATGTTGGAGGGAACTTTCAATATTCCGCTTCCGGATAGTAAAAGCAGCATATCCACCATTCCCTGCAGATAAGCTTGTTGGTTTTCTTCTTCTGCACATTGTTCTGTCAAGCCAACATATTTCTCAATGACACATTTTTGTTCATCTGTCATTTCACAAACTGTCTGCTCATAAATCGGCTGATATGAAAATTTTTCTTTCATAGCCTTTTGATACTCTGGTAATTGTAACTGTGAAAGTCTTCCGGTATCCTCACATCGAAGTTCCTTTAAAAACTGTGCAGTTTTTTCCCATACTCGCTCATCCATGCTTCCCTCTTCCTTTCATCGTACCAAATCTTTTTTTCTTTTGTTCTATTATTCCTCTATTTCCACTCCGAAACACATAATAATTGCTTTATATTATTCTTCTTTGTATGTTGTATAAAATAATTTTTAAAACTTCATCTTTAGAAGTATATTACCATTCCATTTCGCTAGAATCAATAATGTAACTTCATCTTTAGAAACATTGAGGATATTATGAAAATATATTGGAATGGTGAACGCAAAAACGTAATAGGATCTCGCGTTAAAGAATTAAGGAAAAAACAGGATATTTCCCAAAAGATTTTGGCAGCACGTCTTTCTCTTTCTGGGATTGATTTTACGGAATTGACAATTTTAAGAATTGAAAAAGGGACACGGTTTGTTCCAGATTATGAATTAAGTGTAATTGCTGATTATTTCCATGTAACTTCTGATTATCTGTTAGGCAGAACAAATAAAGAATAGGACAGGTACTCCGTATGTAGCGGGACCTGTCCTATTTCTTCGCAAATTTATACCCTATCCCTCGCACGGTTTGGATAAAAACGGGATTTCGGGGATCTAGTTCTATTTTCTTTCGTATATGACCTATATGTGCGGTAACATTTCCTTCATCACAGAAATATTCTTTTCCCCATACAGTTTCATATATCTGTCGATGAGTAAATACCTGCCCAGGATAACTCGCAAGGAAAAATAGGATATCAAATTCTTTTACTGTTAGATTAATTTTTCTGTTTTTGTGAAATGCTATTCTATTATTGTAATCCAAGTACAAATCTGCATGATTTAATATATTTTTTTCTTGTAGAGCAATTTTTTTTGCAATATAATTCATATTACAAAGCAAAATTTCTTTATAATTCCCCTCTTCTTCTTTTATTCGAATAAGAATTTCAACTTCCATAATGCTTCACCTGCCCTTTTAAATTTCAAGCAAACGCTCATAAATAAACTTTCTATTTTATTTCATCATTTTCTTTATAAATCTTATTCCACTCTCCATAGGTCAAACGGTTTCGGTACCATTTAGAAGTGTCATCTAAGTTCGACTTAATAACTTGATTGGATATATAGTGAAAACGGTTATTATCTAACGGCTGAATGACTAATTCACTTGTCATTGCATTATCCTGCATTGTTCTTTCCCACACCGCATTAATTATAAGTTTAATTTTCCCATCATCCATCTTTTCATATGATACTACTTCTGGATACGGTTCATACGTTGATCCATAGTCATATAATCCTCTTGGTCTGTACAAATACGTTTTTGTTTCTGCATTATAAATGGCATTAGACTCTAATACTTCACTTTCAACTGTTAAAAATGTTTGAATAACTTCCTCAAAATCTTGTTTTGGAATATAATATTCTACTCCTTCTTGACTATAATTATATGGAACATATTTTTCATATTTTAAAAGATACATAATCTCATATAGATCATAAAAATCAAGTTGTGAATAATCACTTTGATTCCAATTCGTTATAAATAACTTATTTCCAGCATAACCTACTGGCATAACATACTTTCTATTCAACTCCCGACATGCTTCATCCAATGGTTCCACACGAAATCCAATTTTCCCATGATATCCATCATATCCCTGTCGATCATATTCTTCTATGAAAAAATACCCATTTTTTGTATACTTCCATGATTGTACTTGAAATTCATTAATGTACTCAGCTTCTGGAGCGTCCTGATCCCAAGTCATATTACTACATATGGCATAAATTTCCCCATTTTGAGAGTTTAAATCATATCTCACAAATCCTCCTGATTCCATAATAGAAAAAATTGTTATACTATCATTAACCTCGTTTTGCACATTCTTGCAAAATTTTTTCACTAGTTCTCCATTTACCATATCTATTTGATTATTTATGTCAACCGCAATATAGTTTTTTCTGCCTAAATATTCAATAATGTCTTGTTGTAATTTCAATGAATTTCTATTGCTTTGATTCCATCTTTCTTTGTATATATGAAAATAATCATCTGCCAAATCTTCGGATTCTACCAGAATTTCTTCAGTTCTTTGAACTAATTGTACTTGATTTGAATTTTTTTGTATTTTATTACATCCTCCTAGTAGAAAACTAATGACACCAATAATGATCATTAATCTAACTTTCATACTCTTCCTCTCCAATTACAATATCAGTTATAAAAAAATCTATTTTCTTAATTTACTTAAAAATCTCTTCGCGGTTTATATTCTGGAATTTTATATGCTCCCTCACGTTCAATACAGTTTCCCAAATATATCCACTTGTCACCTTCTTCTCGGATTGTCACTTCATGTCTGAATGAACAATCTGTTCCTTCTTCCTGAAAAACAGCTTCTACTGTCAAAGTTAATGATCCATCCTCATTTTCTATACAATTCACTACTTCTGGGAAAGGTTGGAATTGTTGAATTCGATTCCATGGACCAATTGCTTCCCATGGATATACCCCCTTCACGTCATCGTATTGAGCATATATTTCCAAGGTTTCTATTGAAATATCAAAATAAGTTGTGACCACTTCTTCAAATTCTACTTTAGGAATGCCTGATGCATATTTTTTTTCATCAATTTTCTCCCCATACTTCATTGTGTATAAAAACTCAAACAAATCATTAAACTCTATATTTTCCAAACTGTTTTGATTCCAATCTACGAGGAACAGATTATTGCAAAAGTAACTAACCGGTGTAATACATTTATTTCCTAATTCTCTGCACTGTTCATCAAGTGGCAAAATTCTATAAAAAACATGCATATCCATTTCTTGATTTCTTGATAATGCCTTCTCCCATATAATCCACCCTTTATCAGTATAGTTCCAATCATATACCTGAATTTTTTCTATCTGCACAATATGTGGACTCATATTATCATCAAATGCAGCTGTTGCTGATGTTACATATAAATCTTTGTTTTTAAATTGAAGTTTATTATATATCCAAACACCACTTGTATTAATTACAAAAAATTCAGTTTCAGTATTTTCTCCTGTTTTTGCCAAAGAAAGAGCATCATCAACTTGTTTATAATTCAACATATTATAATCATGACTGCCACAGGTAATGGCAACATTCTCTTCTGCAATACTTTCGATCATTGTATGAACTGTCTCTTCTTCAAGAACAATATTTGACGCATTACCTTTATCTGCCTGACTGTATATCCTTTTGCATTTTCCAACCATTTTCCTTAAGCGATCACTAATGTCTTTTTCTTCTTTTCTCCCCATTTCAATATTTTTTAATTCATAATCATCATTTTCATCCATCACCACATTCTCTTCTTCTGTATTATTAATTATAAGATCATTTTGAGACCCATTTTTTTCACATCCGGATAATACTAAAGAAACCAAAATAATAGCCAACATTTTCTTCATTAACATTTTCACCTTTTTTCATCTCATTCCTATCGTAAATATTGATCCAATACTCTTTTATCTTTTTGAACTACATAACCACTGCCACCAATATTTTTTACATCTTCAACCATACTAATTAGCAATATTGGATTCTCAATATTAGGATCAGTTGTAAAAACTGCCATCCACCCCAATTCTGTTCCTGTTGCATCTTCTTTTGAAAGCTTTATTTCTGCCGTTCCTGTTTTTCCAGCCAAAGTGTACTCCTCTCTATGTAAACCATATCCCGTTGCTGTTGGTTCACTAATAACTTTCTTCATTGTCTCTAAAACAGTATGAATACTTTCTTTTTGAATAACTTCCGGCATCCATATATTGGGATTATAATTTGGGTTATATAGTAACGTCGGTTCAATTATATTTCCATCATTACTAAATGCGGAATAAATAGAAGCTAGATGCAATGGATTTATTAAGATTTGACCTTGTCCATATCCACTATCTGCCAATTGAATTTCTGACTTTATTCCTTCTGTATTTGAATACTGTGATATTGACATTTTAATATCAAATGGTATTTCTTTGTTAAACCCCAATTTTTCTAAAAAGCTAGTTAAATTATTTTCCCCCAGTTTAAGTGCTACTTTTGCAAAATATATATTATCAGAATATATCATTGCATTTTCCAGTGTTGCAGGTTCAGTCTCATGTAATGTGGTCACATAATAATCCCCCCATGACGAGTCTTTTTGCCAGCTTAAACCTTCGTTTCCATAATCTTCTACAGGATCAAGAATACCTGTGTCTAACCCTATCACTGCAGTAACAGGTTTAAATGTTGATCCGGGACACCATACCTGTCTGAATCGATTGTACAAAGGTTGCCTTTCATCTTCATTTAAGCTTTTCCATAATTTATCTGACATTCCCATTACAAAATCATTTGAGTTAAAAGAAGGAGTACTGACCAGTGCCAAAACTTCTCCTGTATATTGGTTCATAGCAACAGAACAACTCTTATCATCCTTAAACTGTTCATACAAGACTTTTTGCAATTCTGCATCAATTGTTAATTGAATATCCTCTCCGTTTTGAACCGGTTTATCTACAATAATATCTTTTCTGTTTCCAAATTCATCTTCGATATATATCATGCAACCATTTTGACCTTTTAATTTATCTTCATATAAACTTTCTATACCACTTCTCCCTATAACACTATTGGAATCATAACCTTTCCCTTTATTCTCTTCCAAATCTTCCGCTGTAACTTTTTGAATATATCCAACCAAATGTGACGCTGCTTCTTTTAAAGGATAGTCTCTAACTTCGATATCGTTAATCATAACACCTGGAATTGATAGTAATTCCTCCTGATTTTCCTTTAATTTTACAAGATTTTCATCCGGATTAATTTTCATTAATTCCAATTCACTAACTTTAGGAATTGTTTTTATAGGAACAAATGAATCATCTTTTACCCACTCTGCAGACAATTTGTTCTTTATCACATCAATATCCACTTCAAGCAACTCCGCAAGTTTAATTATTGTGTTTTCTTTATCCTGAATTTTACCCGGCACTAGCCCAACTGATGATGCAACCCCTTTTCCAGCTAACACTTTTCCATTCCGATCTAAAATTTGTCCTCGCTCTGCTTCTACAGTATCTATTCGTACTTTATCTGTAGACTCTAATTGCGGAAAAATAATACTATCTTTCCAAACAAGTTTATATTCAAATTTTTCTTTTATAAAGTTTACTTCATTTTGAAATTTCACTTCACCTGCAAGAGTATTAAATGATGTAAGATATGAAATCTCTTTACCATTGGATTTCTCATTTAAAATTTTAATGCTTAAATCCTTCGTTTCTAATCCTTCATATATGTTTTTATTTCTCTTTACAAATTCTTCCATAGAAATATTCGATGAATGTTCTTTAGAAATCATTTTATACATTTTTTCATATTCATGTTTATTGATATAATTCATATATTCGGTTAGCAATTGTTCAGTAGTGTTCTTATGTGTCTGTTTCGTAATAAAAAAAATCAAGCTCAATACTAAAATTAAAGAAAATATTATTAATATCAATCTACCTGTCCATTCAAATTTTTTTCTTTTCATAATTGTCTCCTGTTTCCATATCTTACGTTTGTAATATATTCTATTATCACTTTTTTGTCAATAGCCTTCTTGACGTTTCTATTTCAATGCTCTATAATTATTACGAAAGTAAGATTAAAGGAGAATAAACATGGATAAATTACCACAAATATCTGAAGCAGAATATGAAATCATGAAAATAATATGGGATGAGTCACCAATAAGCACAAATTCTATTTGTGAAAAAGTTCCATCTATACACAATTGGAGTAATAAAACAGTTCATACGTTATTATCTCGTTTAGTGTCAAAACATGTTATTTCTTATGAACAAAAAAGGCGTATGTATTACTATTTTCCCATTATCTCTAAAAATAAATATTTATCACAAGAGAACCATAATTTTTTATCTCGCTTTTATGATGGTGAAATGGCTCCGCTATTATCTTCCTTACTATCCAATGCCCAATTATCTGACAGCGATTTAAAGAATATGTATCATCTTATAGACTCTAAATTGAATGGTGGTGATGAAACCTAATGTTCTCGATTCACTTTTTATTATGTAATCTCACTATCAGTATCTTATTGGGGATAATTCTATTACTCAAAAAACTATTAAAAAATTATATTACAACTAATAGTCGGTATTATTTGTGGTACATTTTTGTATGTGCGCTTATTATTCCTTTCATACCATTCAAAAATATCGGACCACATCAATTATTAATAAAGTTACAACACTTTTTCCAACAAGATACGGGTAAAATTGTAAATACTTCTACAAAACAACTTGATGATATAAATTTATCTGTTCAATTAGGTACTTCTGATTTTGCGTCAGCTCAAGATAATTTTAATTTGTATGATCTTGATAAATACTTATTTGCAATATGGATAATCGGGTGTTTGTTTACATTAGTATATTTTATATATAATATTGTTAAAATTCATTTAATCCAAAAAAAAGCTTTTTTGATAACTTCTGAAAACGAACCAGAACTATACCAACAATACATTTCGTGTCATGAAAAATTAAAAATAAGACGACATGTCGCTTTATACGCTTCATGTAATATTTCAAGCCCTGTTTCTTACGGTCTTCTATATCCCAAGGTAATTATTCCTCAAGATATGGATATATTACTGTCTGAACAGGATGTATATTATATCTTTTTACATGAATTACAGCATTATAAACACAAGGATGCTGCATTAAATTATATAAGTTGCATTTTACAGATCATATATTGGTTTAACCCATTCATTTGGTACGGATTTCATATATTACAAAAAGATCGGGAAATTGCATGCGACAACTCAGTAATTAACATCATAGGGAAAAACAACTGTATAGATTATGGCTATACATTAATAAGATATGCTGAAAAAATGCAACACAATGCTTTTCTCTCTCCACTCTCTCGTTTAGGTGGAGAAAAAAAGGTCATTATAGATAGAATAAAAGAAATAGCAAATTATCAAAAAATTTCTAAAAAGCATAAGAGAAACAGCATTGTAATCTTAGTGTTCGCTTGTGTTCTAGTATACTGCATTAGTCCCTTATTAACTGTCTATGCATCACGAGACTCATCTAATAATTTGACTTCCCAAAATATAGATGACATAGACCTATCTTCTTATTTCAGTAAAACAAGTGGTAGCTTTGTAATATATGATATGACAAATGATAGATACAAAATTTATAATAAAGATTTAAGCACCAAACGAGTTTCTCCGGATTCCACTTATAAAATTTATAGTGGTTTATTTGCATTAGAGGAAGGTGTAATCAATTATAATTCTTCTAATCAGCACTGGGACGGAACAAACTATTATTTTGATTCATGGAACAAAGACCAAACCCTTACTACAGCTTTACGTAATTCTGTTAATTGGTATTTTCAAAATCTTGATACACAAATAGGATACCAAACACTTTATTCTTATTATAACAAAATTTCATATGGGAATTGCGATTTATCAGCTGGTATTGAAGATTATTGGTCCGAATCTTCCTTAAAGATTTCACCGGTAGAACAGGTAATCCTATTATCTGAACTTCTGGAAAATAAATGGGAGTTTGAGGAAAAAAATATTCAAGCAATAAAAGATGCCTTATTTATTTCTGATACATCCATTGGAAAATTATATGGAAAGACAGGTACTGGGTCATTGAATGGACAAAATACAAACGGTTGGTTTATTGGCTTTATTGAACACGGTGAAAATACTTATTGTTTTGCTACCAACCTTCAGAATTCCGAGAATGCCACCGGCAGTGCTGCTTCAGAAATAACTATAGAAATATTAAATTCTTTATTCTCTTAAAAATGAAAATACTTTATTCCCAAAAGCTAAGGAGCTTCCTGTATAATAAAAATCGTGGATGTTGAAAATTGAAAATACCTCAGAGTACAATAAGACTACTGACTGGCAGGTTAGT
>ERZ791846.518-NODE-518-length-19518-cov-2.60083_pt1 | contig 19518 bp, 30 predicted proteins | sample MGYA00510289_ERZ791846 | MGnify/ENA primary metagenome ERZ791846 (study PRJEB30046, sample SAMN00715274) | human gut metagenome | study: EMG produced TPA metagenomics assembly of the A metagenome-wide association study of gut microbiota in type 2... | reverse complement strand
TATTCCAGCAACTTCCCGGCACACCCCGTCCGGCAGCTCCCGGTGCAGGTAGACCGGCACCGTGATCCACAGCGGTTGCCGCTCCACCGAGCGCACCCTGAATTTCATCAGCACCCGCTGATGCTTGCGCCGCGTAGCCCGGTCGCGGTAGATGATTGGATCGGGCAGCGGGAGCTGCACCCGCGTGTCGCTGCCGATCTCGCGCATCGGCAGCCCCTCGGTGTAGAGCACCGCCAGCCGCCCCTCGTGGGGGGTGTAGCGGCGAAAGCGTAGCTCGGGGGACTGCCGGGCGCGGTCAAACGCCCGCTCCACGTCCAGGTAGTTGCTGGAATACAGCCCCCGCGCCCCGAAGCTCCGCCGCAGGGCGTTGCGCTCCTCGCGCTGGCGGGATTGCAATTCCAGCAGGCGCGGGTGGCCGTACAGGGCCTTTTGCCGCTCTCGGGCCGCGACGTACTCGGGATGTTTTCGTATCCCCTTCTCCCCCGCAGCCTTCAGCCGCTCGTAGACCTGGGTCGGACTCTCGAGGCCCGACTCCGCCGCCAGGTTAGCGAGCAAGGCGGTCCGCTCCTCGCGCTGGCGCAGTTCCATTTCCACCAGGGCGTTGTAGTAGTCCGTCCGCAGGCGGTGCTGTGCCAGCACCGCTTCCATCCCCTCCTGCGGGGCGTCCGCGCCGAACTGGAAGGCTTTTACGTATCTCGCTTTCTTGCCAAAAGACATCGCTCCTCCTTCCTCACGGGGGTTCTGTCGTAGCCGCTACGTGATAGATTATTGCATAATAATCTCTGGGTGCCAAGCGGGTGCAATCTCTTGGGCTCAGAGGTGGGCTCAGGGCTGATCTTAATCTTCGGAGGGGGGGTTGCAAACTATACGGAGGTGTGATAGATTATGGGTGTAGGAGGGAGGAGGAAGAGGATATGAGGAAATACTGGATTAGGTTTAGTCCGCGCGGCTTTGCCAACGAGATTTACTACGCTTACGGCACTCCTGCGCAGGTCGCAGTGGCGCTGGCGGTCATCAACAACGATCCAAATGCATGGGCCGAGCGGGTCCCGTACTCTTCGGTCCGCCCGGCCCTGGAACGGGCCAAGCGGGACGGGCTGGCCCTTGAGTGGGCCGGCATCTACGAGATCACCGAGGATCTCCTCCGGCGGCATCGTCCGATGCTGCTGGGGGTCGAGGGGATCTCCCTCGGTGGCCCCAGGTTATAGCCCTTTCGCCCGTCCCCCGGCGGGTAATCTGGGGGAAGGAGGGAAAATGAAGGCAATCCTGACCACAGGTACAGCAGAGTACTACGGTGATGCTACCCCAGAGGATATGGAGCGAATCGACCAGCTGATGGTCGAGTATCTCGAAAGCCTCGGCTACGAGGTGGAGTTGCGCGAGGGTTCGAAGCCCCGGCTGGAAATCGAGGGGAGCGATGAGGACCAGCGCGATCTCGAGCAAGAGGCGTGGGAGTACGCCATCACCCACTACTAGCTCCAGCAGGCGCAGGCTCTAGGCCCTCTATCCCGTCCCCCGGCGGGTAATCCGGGGGAAGGAGAAGACATGAAAATGGTAAAAGCGTACGTCGATGTTCTCAGGGGCCTCAGCTTTAAGGATCCTAACGGGCCGTCTGCCGCGATGGCCCGGGAAATCGTGACTAGGGCGGATCGTGATGGCCTTGCCGCGCTGGCGGCGTGGGCCGAGGCGATGAGGCACGATGGGGGTTCGTTGGCCAACGGGGCCTTCACGCAGATCGTAACGGTCTGCGCGCTGGCCCGCGCAGACCGTACGGGGAGCATCGCTCCCTTCATCCGTCAGGATATCTCCCCCAAAGCCGACGCTATTTTGGAGGCGCACGGGGCGAAGTTTTGAAGAAGGAGGACGGTATGTGGAACGCGGTCGCAACTCTCAGCAATGAGCGGGTAGTTATCGCTAGCGGGCGTTACGTAGAAATGTTGGACGCCGCCCGCCAGTGGCTTAGCGAGCAGGGGGATGTCTGGTTTGATCTCCCAAAACCCGCCAACCTCCTCTCTACCGCCGAGATGGAGGAGCTGGGCATCGAGTTCGTCGAGGTAGAGGAGGCCGAGTGAGCCGGGGAGGTAAGCGCGAGGGGGCCGGGCGCAAACCCGGTCCCCGGCCAGTGTCGGCTGGGCGGATCGGGCTGGAATATAGGCGCATGGCCGAGCGGATGGCCGCGCACCGTGGCCAGAGCGTTCGGCAAATTATAGAGGCCGCCATCTGGGCGGCTTACGAGAAGATGAGGGTGGAGTGGGACCCCTCGAGGGGGTTCCCGCTCGAGGAGGGAGTATGAATACAGTAGCGGAATTTGGGGCCCCTTGGGGCGAGTGGACCGGGCCTGTCTATCCCGGAGGGACTGAGACGTTCGTAACCGCTCCCACGCGGGAGTATTCGGTCGAGTACTCCCCCGAGCGGGAGGAGTACATCCTGGTCCACCGCCGCAACCCGGTGGCAGTCGTGGACCAGGACCGCCGGGTAATCCGGTGGGTGGATCCCGGCGATTGGCGGGCCATCCTGAGATTCGTCCGGGAGGGGTGGATCCCCGCCACCCCGGCTAACCTCGAGGCCTATCTCGAGGCCGCTCGGACCCGGACCCTATTCGGGCCGGACTCGAGCATCGTCCGGGCTCTGGGCGGCTAGCCGTTCAGGCTCCAAAAGCAGAGGCCGCCCATCTGGGCGGCCTCGCGCTCCACCGTCGAAACGTGTGGAGGGGATGTCTAGAGTATAGCATACGTAGGCGTCTTAATCTTCGGAGAGGGGGGGTTGCAATCTATACGGAGGTGTGCTAGCCTATGGGTGTCGGGGGCTACCAGAATCCCACCCCCGACAAAAGGAGCAGCGATGAAAACCACCCTTCGCAAGCTAGACGAGCAACTGGCTGAAGCTTACTGGAGCACCTGGGACAGCGCCGCCAACCACGCCTCCTACGGCTTCCTGGCCGACCTCGTCCGCGACCTGGACGAGCGGGAGGACTACGACGAGGCGGGCCGCCTCCCGTCGGAGGCCGACCGCGAGTACCGGCTGATCCAGCCGGATGAGGGGTCGTACCTGTTGCTCCCCGCCGAGTTCGGGGCCACCGAGTTCGGGGCCACCGAGCCGACGTACGTCATCCTCACGCCGGAGGCCTTCCGGGCCAAGTTCCGGCTCAACGAGTACGGCCAGACCCTCGAGGAGGCGTTCAACGCCTACCTCGAAACGTACAACGGCTTCGAGCTCTGGAGCGACGAGGAGCGGGCCGACTGGCTCGCCCAGTGCGAGCGCGAAGGGTTCGACCTGGAGCGGGCGGCTCGCCTTTACGATGAGGAGCGAGCAGAAGTTTCGCGGTAAGCCAAGCGAGGCCCCCGCCTACCAGAGCGGGGGCCTCTTTTACCAGGAGCAAACGATGCAAAAAAAGTCTAGCACGAAAAAGCTTGAGGCATCCATTCGGGGGAGGCGTGGCCTCCCCTGGCACGATCACGATTGGCTCAGGCGCGAACTAATTCGCCTGGGCACGGTCCGGGCGGTGGCGGAGGCGCACGGCATCAACCTCCGCACCCTCCAGGACTATATGAGCCGTCACAAAATCCGGGCTCCTCATCGTCCTGGCGATTTCGGGCGGCCGCTCAAAGATCCGGCCAACCCGAGCCGCACAACGCTGTGGCGGCGTAAGCGCTCATCCAAGTTCAGGGTGTAGCAGGACGGGCTGCTCCGCTCGGGTTAGAATAAGCGCCCCCTGCTGTGGATGGGGGAATGTACGAAGCTCCCGGTGTATGTAATCCATACTCCGGGGGTTGAAACATCCACCTAACTCGATAATCCAACGGCCACCCGAAGTATCTCGGGTGGCCGTCCATTTGTGAGTGTGCGCTATGGCCACGTGGCGGGAGTATTTGGCGCTTAGCTCCAATGCGGGCTTTCCCGGCAGCCGCGAATAACTGCCCGGGTGGGCCACCAGCCATCCCTGGCCGACAAACGCTTGGTGGTGGCGGTAGACCTTCACGCCGTCCCCCAACAGCCACTCCAGGACGCGGTGGGTGGACAGTTCCCGGTCCAACTTTTTGGCTATCCGGTCGTCGTGATTGCCGAGGATGATGTGCGTTTCAAACGCCCCGGCCAGGGCCGCGATGACCCGTCGGGCCACGTCTAATTCATCCTCTAAGCGGTGGCTCCGCTCGGCAGACCATTTGGCGATATTTTTCGCGTCGATGAGGTCACCCGCGATCAGGAGCCGCCGTACTCCCCGCCCCAGGGCTTCCCGGCACGCCTGCTCAACCAGGGCACAGGAAGCGGCCCTGACGCGTATCCTGGACCTGACGCGGGAACTGTACAACGCCGCCTTGCAGGAGCGCCGCGAGGCCTGGAAAAAGGCCGGGAAGTCGGTCACGGTGTACGACCAGATGCGGCTGTTGGGCGAGGTCAAGGCGGTAAGGCCGGAGTACCAAGGGGTGTACGCCCAGGTCTTGCAGGAGACCCTGAAGCGGCTCGACCGGGCTTTCCAGGGCTTCTTCTCCCGCGTAAAGCGGGGGGAGAAGGCCGGATACCCGCGCTTCCGGGGGCGGGGCTGGTGGGACAGCTTCACCTTCCCCCAGGTGTGGCGGGAGGGGAACTGGGTCGGGCCGGGCAAGCCCCTGGGAAACGGCAAGGTCAAAATCCCTGGGGTAGGCCACGTGCGGATGAAGCAGCACCGTCCACTGGAAGGTGTGCCCAAGACCTTCACGGTCAAGCGCTCTGCCGGATGTTGGTACGCGGTGTACGCCTGCGACGTGCTCCCCCAACCGTTGCCCCCATCGGAGAGGGCGGTGGGCATAGACCTGGGGCTTTCCCACTTCGTGGCCACCTCGGAGGGGGAAACCTTTGCCCCTCCCAAGGCGTACCGCCAGGCCGAGGCCCGGCTGAAACGCACCCAACGGGCTTTGTCCAGGAAGCGAAAGGGTTCCCATCGACGCAGGAAGCTCAAAATGCGCCTGGCCCGGCAGCACCGCAAGGTCGCCCACCAGAGGAAGGACTTCCACCACAAACTGGCCCGGCATCTGGTGAACCGGTATGGAACCATCGTCCACGAAGACCTGAACACTTCCGGCCTGGCCCGCTCCAGGCTTTCCAAGAGCGTGTTGGACGCGGGCTGGTCGTCCTTCATCAGCATCCTCTCCGCCAAGGCTGCGAGCGCCGGGCGGAGGGTCGTGGCCGTAAAGCCACATTACACCAGCCAGATATGCCCTCAATGCGGCAGCATCCAAAAAAAGGAACTGTCCGAGCGCGTCCATGCCTGCGAGTGTGGGTGTGTATTGGACAGGGATGTGGCCGCTGCAAAGGTCATTCTGGCGCTGGGCCTGGACGGGGCCCTCGGGGATGGACAGCGGGTAGCCGCTTCCGCGTGAACCGAGAAGCCCCGCTCTTCAGAGCGGGGAGTCGTCACTGGCGCTTGAATAGCTCGAACCCGGCCACCAGAATCCCTCCGAGAATGAGCCAGACAATCGCCTGAATGAGCGAGGTGTATTGCTTCTGTGCTTCGATCTTGGCTTCTAAGCGACCAATCGCTTGATTGATCGCGGCCAGGGCTGAGGGCAGCCCTTCCAGCGCTTCGAGACGGCGGGAGTGTTCAGAGATGATGGTTCCGGCTTGGGCCAGGTCCAGCGCCAGCCGCTCGATGCGTTCATAGAGTCGTTGCATCTCCGGCTCCATCAGCTGCGCACCTCCAGCGTCCAGTCGCCATCGCTCCACATCAAGGGAGCGGGGGTAGAGGGGTCGTGGCTGTAAAGCCGGAGCTTGTAGCGCCCCGGTTGGGGCGGGGTCAACGTCGTTTCCGTGCCGGAGTCCTGGTGGACCCCGACCAGGAGCAGGTCGCCATTCTGCACGCCCGTGGGGACGGGCAGCGTGATGGTCGATCCGCTGCGGGCGGCTTGGGTTGCGCCAACGATGGAGAGGGGCATGGCTAGTTGCTCAGGTCAAGTCCGCCCTCGAGGGTGTAGCGGGCATTGTCCCCGGTGACGTCGGTGGGGCCGGTGATTTGAATCTTCATCGTTTCCTCAAGCGCTTGCGCGGCTTTGGGAGACGCGCGAACCATTTGGAGCGGAACCAGGATCGGTGGATCATTGGCTTTTGGTGATTTTTATGCCGCGATAGATCACCTCTACCAACCCGTCTACCAACTGCCGCTCAGCTGCGTCTACTGCGCCGTTATCCACCAATAGCTTCAGTAGCCAGCCCCAGCCGGGGACCAGGGCCACGGTGTCGTCGATCTGCTCCAGCAGCGAAACGCCGAAATCGACGGCCCTTTGCTTCTTCTCCTCGTTGGGCAAGCTGAGGTCGAACTGCGAGAGGATGAACGCCGCCAACCGATCCTGGAACTCCTTACTAAAGATCTTTTGCAAAGACTCTAACATGTGTCCTCCTTGAGGCCAAAAGAAACGCCCCCGTTTGGGGGCTGCCGGGGTGCCGTCCCAGGGCTGTTGGGGTCTGCCACCTCCTAGTAACCAATGTAGCGCTTGAGCGCTCGGCATCGGTTGAGCCAGCCACGCAGGAAGGGGCGGAAACGCCATGCGGTTGTCCAGTGCGTAGCTAGCTGGATGTGATAGTTTACCCGCAGGTCAATCAGGTCTCGAGCGATGTCTATGGGTTTGTCGCTGTCCCTCCCCCAGTTGGCGGTTTGCTCTAGCCACTTTTCGGCTCTGGCCACGCCACAGTTGACGGCGGAGTCGAACAACACACAGTTGACGGGCCACTCCTGCTGATTGCAGCCCGCGCTGAGCCAGTAGAGTTGCAGATAGATCGTCTCCACCTCGGAGCGCTCGATCTGGCGCACCGGACGGGGAGGGAGCCCGCGAGCTTTGCGCCAGCTGTCGTAGACAGCTTGAGTGATCCCGTAGTTGGTGGGGCCACCGGGGTCCAGGGGATGGTCTACGTATCCCCCCTCCCACTGAAGGGTGAACGCTAGAGATTTTCTGAAGTCTTCGGGGGCGCTCATGGCTGCTCCGGCCAGGGGATGGCTCCGCTCAATATCTGCTCGTCGCTGAGCAGATCGGGCAAATCCCGCAGTGCTTGTCTATAGATGATCCACACATCAGGGATGGGCTCGCCGCGCTCATAGGCTCGAGCCACGACCCAATCGCTCTCTGCCAGCCTGCGATTCCGTTCGAATCTAAAGGCGGCCCAGGCCGCCTCTGCTCGATCCCGCTGAGTTTTGATCGTTAGTCTAGCCATCGCGCACCTCTTCCGAAAACTCCGGCTCATCGCCCTCGTACCAGTACAGTAGGGCCACCTCGAGCGTCCCATCGGCGGTGCAGCGGGCTGAGAGCAGGGGGGAGAAGGAGAGGGAATCCGGCTCGATGCGCTCGACCTCATCGCCCGGTTGCAGCATGGACAGATCGTAGGTCTCCTCAGCCACGATTTGTCCATGCTGCAACATTTGCGCAACGAGAGAGCGCCCCTGCCAGCTATAACGCAGGGAGTGGCCCGGCAGCGCTAATTGTGATTGATAACTAATCCTAACCATCAATACCACCTACCTATAGCTATACCATTAATGCGTAGTAATCCACCCCATTCCCTAAAATAATATTTAAATTGAACTCTAGTTGTTGATGTAGCTATTTGACCACTATTATTAAATTCAGCTATCATACCTCCACCATAGTCAAGTATACCTGTATCACCCCAAGGTCTGATCCAGTGCCGAACCTCACAAGAAAAGCTTATAGTAGGAACATTTATAAATGCTGCTGGAAAATTCCAGACATAAGCACCTTCACGAATGACATAAAAACCACCGTCAAAGCCGTGAATTTCTAACCTCAAATAACATATCTGTGTGCCGTCAGCGAAACGTACATAGGTGCCATTCGAATTGGAGCCGGACGCTACGACCGGGCGCCCGGCGCTATCCAGCGGCATTCCGGTGCTATCCAGGATGGCGAGCCCGCCATCCTGCCCCGCTTTAGCCCGCTTGGTCACTCCCCCTTGGGAGATGAGCACGTCGTCTCCCGCGGCGATGCTGGCTTGTGTAAAGTCGGTGATCTTTTTGGGCATGGTTACACCTCGCTTATTCCGTAGATCAGATCAGTTCCATCCCAGAGGGTGTCTACGCCGTCCCAAATGTAGTCGGCTTGATAGACGGGAGCGTCTATGAGTAATGTCACTCGTATCCGTCCCCAGCGAGCTTCGGCGTTGGGCAGCGAGAAACGGGTCATCGCTAACGCTCTTCGCTCCAGCAGGGGCGTGCCGTCAGACGCGGCGATGCCGATCCAAGCCGCGTTGGCGAATGCATCGGCCAGACTCTTGGCATCGGTGGGGAGGTTGGTAGCGTCCAGTGCCAAGGTGATCTCTACAGGGCGGGGCAGTCCCACCCCCACCCCTACCCAGGTAGTTGCATCCGGTGCGCGGCTGGGGGCGGTGTCTACCGTGTAGCGCAAAATCTCCCCCCCCTCGGTGGCGCTCAGGGCTTGCCGGGCGTTGTCGTTCTGGATTAGATACAGAGGCATGTTACCACCACAAAAATCTAGGGGCTGAGCCGGGATCGAGCCACCAGGGAGCGGAAGGGACCAGGGTTAGCTCGTAGATCAATTTGGGGGCTATGGCTCCCCCACGAATGCGTATCTCCCCCCCCGCCACCAATGCGCGGGTGTAGATCGTGCCCTGTACGTTGGCTTGTAGTTGGGTAGCGGCTCGGACGGCTTGCACCAGGGTCAGGTAGTGGCTAAGGTTGGTTACCAGATCCCCCACTACGTAGCAGGCCACCCGCAGGGGGGCCACGTCATAGAGCCGATCCCCTAGGATGGCGTTGCCGATGTTGCCGGAAAGGGTGGCGCTTACCGCCATATCCAACGTCGGCTCGGTGAGCGGCTTGAGCGCCAATGAGTTAGACCCGTAGAACAGTGTCAGCATCTATTACCACCTCAGCCGGGTATCCCCCTCGCTGGAAACTACGTTGGCCAGTATGCGGATAGCTTCAGCTTCGGGGCCGATACCGCTAGCCCCGCTGCGGGCGATGGAATATAGCCCCTCTCCAATGGTGTAGCGGTACTCCCAGCGGCCCACGGGGTTAGTGACGTCGCCGGAGGGGGTGTTGAGCAGCGTCAGCAGGGTAGTGGGGGGAACGTAGCCGGGTATATGGATCTCGGAGGGGGATTGATAAAAGTTTTGCGTTAGTGCCGACGCGAAGCGCTGTAGCGTAGCCCCTGGCGTATACACCGCGAATCGGCGTACTGCCAGTCGGTAGGGAGTGCAGCTGTTGTTGACCTGGGCCCCCACATAGAACGCGCTGTTGTAGCCCGTCTCAATGTTGGAGGGCACATAGGTATAACCATCCTTTAGCTCGAAGTAGGAAAGCAGCGAGGGGCCGGATTGAGAGTGGGATAGCAGTATGTTGAGCGTCCGAGCCTGGGGATAGTTGGGGGCCTCGAGGGGCACCAATCCCGCGTCTACCTGCCACAGCAGCAATTGCCCTGGGGTAGGGGTGAAGGTGAAAATGCAACCACGGGTGGTCACGAAGGGTAAACATATCAAACCGGAGGGGGGATCGTAATAAAACACGTAGCCGGTGGTGGGATCGCGGTCGTAGAGCCAATCCGGGTTGATGCCACCAGTGACAGAGGAATTATCCAGGTTGGAAATATTATGGCTGGCTGAAAACGTCCCCGACAACCGGTCCATGTAGTCCGGCATGTTAGGAACCAATACGGCTTTTTCCGCGCTCAGACCAAATCCGGCGTTGTAGGTGTAGGTGGCTCCGGTGGCGGGATGGATCAGCCGCACGATATCCCAGACCTCAGCCGCTTCCACCGGGAGATAGCGCAGGTTGGCGGTTACGTAGCTGGTGGCCCGCACGCTGCTCACGGACTGGAAGTAAAAGGTGGCGTCGGGGCGCACCCCCCAGGACACTCCCCCTGCCGCTGCCGCAAGGTCCTTGAGAATCGTGGCGATATCCACCCAGGGCGCTTTGAACGTGCTGAGGGTGTAGCCGGTGTTGGGGGGAGTTCCAGTGTAGTTGATCGCCGGATGTTTAAAAGCCATGACCTGGTTGACGATGCCGGCTATCTCGGTGGAGCCGGTGATGGTCACATTGGCGTAACGCTGGCGCAGCAGTTGCGCCGCTCCAATGGCTGTGTAGCGCTCTGCCCGGCCGGAGGTGGCATACCATCCCCTCGAAATGTAGCCGTAAAACGCCGGGGTGCCGTTAACCACCAACTGCACCATGTAGCGGGGGGGGATATTGACCAGCTTGGGGACCGCGCTAAACTCCAGTTGCAGACAGTCCCCGTGCGGGGCGCAGGACCATTGGAACCCCTCTACGATCCCGCCGGGGGAGCTGTTGCTGTACGACGCTATTAGCGAACTGGGGACGTGCGGTCCCCCGGTGGGGGTGTAGACGTTTAGGGTCCAGGTAGCCATTTATGCCCCCCGCACGCTCCAGGCCAGCCCATAATCGTTGCGGATACGGATGCCGTCCTGGACAAGCATTTCAACATAAGAGCCGAAGGTAGCCACGTGATGGCCCATCTCCTCCACCCAGGAGGGAGCCCCCATGCTCACGGTGGGCAGGTTGTATTGGATTCCCTGGGTGTTCTGCGCAGCCTTAGCGGCGTCGCCAAAGGTAGATTGCAGCACGTCCCGGAAGGGGGCCAGGGCGTTTTCCAGCCCCGCCACGATCCCAGGAATGGCCGCTCCGATGTTCTGAATGACGCGCTGCGCCAGCGAGTAATCCCCTTTGGCTAGAGCGGCTGTTAGCTGATCGAGCAGCGCTCCCAGAGCCCCCTTCACAATGGCCCCCTGGATCACCGCTTCGATGATGGCGTTCTCGATGCCGGAGCGGATGCCGGACTTGAGCTTTTCCGCCCAATCTGCCGCTCCCTGCAAAAATGCCTGGGCGGCGTTTTTGACTCCGTTCAGCACGCCACTCTCGAGGGCTTGCGCGATGGATTTAGCCAGCGCGAGAAACGCTTCGTTGATGCGGTATTTGGTCACCGTAATGAGTCCAAATAGATAGCTCTGCTGGTACTCCTCGACGGCTCCGGCAAACGCGTCTTTGGAGATCAGGGAAAATTGCGAAGCGCTTGCTTTGATCTTGTCCATGGCTTTGGATAAGCCGGAATCAAACACGCTCAAAATGCTGTCCACAATGGATCCCAGAATATCCCCCAGGGTGGAGATAAGCCCTCCAACGGCCGACCCTACGCCGGGAAGGAGCGAAGCGAGCGACCCTGCTCCTCGGGCGAACTGGCTGATCCCCTGACCCACACTGGATGCGGAGAACGCTCCCGAAATGTCCTTGATCCCCGAATAAGCGGTCTGGATGGCGTTGGTGAGGCTTTTAGCCCACTCGTCGAGACGCTGTTTGGCCAAATCCTGGGTGGATTTCTCGACTTTTTTCAACTCCCTATCGAGGTCGGCCAATGCTTCGCGTTCGGCTTTGGTGTTGACCCCTACCGCTTCCTGCTGCCGCAAATACGCGTCCCACGCCGGAAGCATGGTTGCTAACCGCTCGCGCAGTTCGGCTAGCCGACGGTTGAACTCGCTCTGGGATATCTCTTGATCCTTATACAGCGATAGGAGTTGCTGCAATTCCTGGTTGAGGTCTTGCGCTACTGCCGTAACGTTGTAGTAATCCTCGGCGGTGCGTTGTTGCCCCTCGCCGTTTTGCTGGACGGTCTGATTCAGGTCTAGCCACTGGACGCGCAGTTTTCCAATGGCGTCGTCAAGCCGCCGGAACTGCTCAGAGTTCTGCGGCACCTGGGTTTGGAGTTGCTGCAGATAAGCGATGTTCTCTGCGATGACCCCAGATAGCTCGTCCGGCCCCATGCTCCGAGCCAGAGACTGAATAGTCTCTATGGTTCCCTTAATCTGGTCGGGGATGCCCTGCAGGAAGGTCAATAGCCCGCTATCCTGGGTCTCCCACTGGGGTAGGCTCGAGTCGTCGACCAGGGTTTTGAGCCATTCGCGGAACTTATTTACAGAGTTTTTCCCTAACTCGTTGCCGATTTTCTCCCCGTACGCGGCCCAGCCGGTATCTGAGCCGATATTCTCCTGGAGCACCTGTACGGCCCGGTTGAATCCTTCCTCATCGTTAGTGATGAGGTTGTCCCACCAAACGCGGAACTTCTCTACAGAGTTTTTCCCGGCTTCGTTGCCGATCTTGGCTCCGTAGTCGGCCCAGCCGCTATCTGATCCGCTCTGCTGGGCCAACACCTGTAGGGCTTGGTCCAGTCCTTCATCGCTAACGACGGTCAGGTTTTCCAGCCATTGGCGGAACTTCTCAACCGCGCTCTTTCCCGCTTCGTTGCCGATTTTCTCGCCGTATGCGGCCCAACCGGTATCGTCAAACTGAATCTGGGCGAATACTGCCACCGCTCGGGCGAACCCTTGCTGCATGGCTTCGCCCTCCTGGATTTCAAATGCGCGGGCCCAGCTAGCCGCTTTCTGCGCGGCGATGTCGGCGGCTTTCGCGAACGCTTCAGCGGCTTCTTTGGAGCCGTCGGTCAACTCCTGCAGGATGTCGCGCACACGGGTGAGGGCGCTGATCGCGTCGCGCCAGGCGTCGCTCCCCTCTTTGTTCTTCGTGACGGCGTTTTCCAGCATCGGCAGCATCCGCTGCAATGCCGCGATGTACTGATTGGTGGAGATATAGCCCGCGTCGTATTTGGCGGTGAGGTCGGAGAGCGCGTCGGAGAGAGCCTTTTTGTTCTTGGCCGCATCATTGGCGGCGTTCGCAGATGCGTTGAGGGAGTTGGCTAGATTGGAATAATCGGGAATCGCAATCTTGGTTTGCTTCCCGCTCTCTTTGAGCTTATCCAGAAGTTTGCTGAAACCATCGATGGTCTGACGAGTGGAGTCCAGTACCTCCCCCTTGAAGGTAGCTCCCAGTTCACGGGCTCCACGGATTAGAGATTGATTGGCAGAGTCGAACTTGGCAGCGAAGACCTCGAGGTTGATTCCTTTTTGTAATTCCTCCCAGGCTCCGCCAAAATCGCCGCTCACCGCTCGCTTGACCGCGTTCCAGAACGTGCTAAACAACTGAGCCACGCTGCCGAACAATCCGGCGACGCTCTGGGCTACCCCCTTGGCGATGTCTACGATGCCGAAAAACGCTTGACCGATGAGGGACAACCTCTTCCGGCTTTCCTCGGCGGTGTCCGCCATCTTCACCCATGCGGTGGCTAAGAGTCCGATGGCGGTGATGGTAAGGACGATAGGGTTCGTGGCCAGGGCGAGAAGGGTGCCCTTGACCCCGTCCAGGACTACCATAACATTTTTGAAGACCGGCAGAAGCAGCCCCACGGCCGTGGCGAGCCCGAGGTTGCCCCCGGCGGTGGCGGCTCCCGTTCCAATGGCCATCTTCACCGTGGGGTCTAGCGAGTTGAAAGCGTCCACCGCGACCCGCACGATGTTGATGAGTTGCGTCAGGAGCGGCAGGACCGCTTGCCCCAACGCGATTTTCATTTGATACAGGGATTGGTTCAGGGAGTTCTGCGCTCCAGCGTAGCCACCGAGGAGGTCGGGGAGAGCGGCCACCTCCTGCCGGGTGGCTTTCATGATAACGTTCAGCGCAGCGTGCATCTGCGCCTGTCTCACGGCTTCGTCGCTGGCCCCCTTCATTTTGGTGGCTACCTTTTCCATCACCGGGCCGATGTTTTCGGCAATGCCGATGTAGTTGAGGTAGATGGATTGGCCCGTAGAGAGGGCCATAGCTACGTTCTGGATGCCATCCTGAGCGGTCTTTCCGGCGGCCAAAGCGGAAGCTGCGCCCGCTTGGAACGCGGCGGAGATTTCCTCGGTTTTCAGTCCGGCGCGGAGGAGCTGGGCGGTGGCATCGGCCGCTTGCTGGGGCAAAATCCCCATCGGCTTTAAAACGGCTTCCAGGTCTTGCTTTAGCTGGGCGAAGTCCTGCCCCGCTGCTTGGGCGCTGCGCTGAAGCACCCGCATGCTGGCTTCAGCATGGAACGCGGCGTCGGCGGCGTTTTTGAGCGCGTAGCCCACTCCGGCGCTTCCCAGGACGGCGCCCAGGGAATTACCCAGACCCTCGAGCCCCTTCTGCACCTGGCCGAGCGAGGAGCGCAAGCTCTGTGCGCTCTGCTCCACCTGGCGCAAAGCCGCGCTGGCTTGATCCCGGACTCGCAGGATGACTTCTACGACGCTACTCACGGCGTGACTCCCTGATGGCTTTTCGCTGCGCTTCGGCTTCGGCTTTCAGACCCTCTCCAAGGACGAATAGATTGAAATCGTAACGGGAGAGATGCCACTCATGCCAGATGGTCCACGGGTCCACCTGATAGGTTTTCGCCAGCAGGTGCAGCGCCGGGGCCGCGATCTGCACGATCCGGGCTTGCTCCATCCTCTGCGCCCGATCCACGAAAAAGATCCTCCATGCCGGAGATTTCCATAATCCGGCGGAAGATGATTTGCAGATTGGCGTACGCTTCGGCCCCGGCTTTGAGTCCGGGTTCCTCGAGATCGTCGGGGGTGATGACAGAGGGGTCCACGGGGTCCGGCTCGGAGCGCAGCCTGTAGCGCAGCCCAGCGGCGTCCTGCACCGCCACCACGCCCGCCAGGATGACCGAGAAGAGGAATTGCAGCGCTCGGGCGGCGTCCCCCCTTTCGCTGTCCTCATTGGCGAACAGCGAGGGGGTTTCGGTGAGTCCCAGACGAGCCAGCCGACCGGGAGTGAGCGGCTGGATGTAGACGGTGACTGGCTCGCCAGCGACGGTGATCTGTAAGGATTCTATTCTGCGGAGTCCCATTAGTAGCTCGCGTTCTGGTTTTTCAGGGTGAGGGTAACTAGGGGGCTGCCCGAACGCACAGCGCGGAGCGAGAGCCGCACTCGAGCGGTGCGTAGATCGCGGTTTTGCAGGATGTAGGGGTCAGCGGTGATGTACGCGGTAAACGCGACGGTGAGGGAGGTGTTGGCATCCTTGGTCCAAACGATGCTGACGCTGCGGGTAGTGCCGTTGATCATGTCCGCGAACTTGCCCGCGTCGTCGGTGCTGCTGTAGCGCAGGGTCATCTGCGCGGTCCCGTCCCCTTCGCCGGTGGGCTCGGTGGCGGCAGCGGGCTGCTGCCCAAACGCGGCGTGGAGTTCCTTGTTGAAGCTAAGCCGAACCTCCAGATCCTCGGCCCGCTGTGCGTGAGCGAGGGCGTTGAAGGTGATCCCCACCATCTGCTGCACAAAGTAGGTGGTTTCCGCGGCGGGGGTGGAGGGCGTGCCGCCCACGACCTTATCGGCCCCCATCAGGGTGGCTTTGGCGGTCAGAAGCCCGTCCGCCGCGTGGGTCAGGGTCACCTCGGAGACTTTGGCTCCCAGGAGTTTTTCGACCCCCGTGCCGTCCTGAGTCTCGATGGTATAGCTCGGTACGGTGGCTTTGGGGGGGAAGGGGGGGGGGTAATTGGGGGCGGTCCCGGTGGTGGCCGGAGCGCCCAACAAACCACTGAACAGATGGCCGATGGCGGCGGGGGTGGCTACGATGGCGAGATCGCCCTTGCCCGTGCGGGTAGTGGCGATGGCGGCGGCCAGCCCAAAGTCGTCGATTCCTGGAACTTCGGCGTATTTCTGGTCGGCTTCGAGGTGGGCTACCTCCTGAAGCCGAAAAAACGCCGTGGGAGCCACCGCAGTGCCATAGGTGGTCTCCTTCCCGATTCCTGCGTACCCAAAGTTAAGCGGCATGGATTATTCCTCCTGGTGGGATTCGTAAATGGCGAGATGCGACGGGGACGGAGATTCGACGGCTACGGCATAGCCGCGCTCCAAGAGCAACTCCGCTAGCCAGTCGGGGAGGTCCTGGGGACCGGGCTCGAGAGCGCCGTGCCCGCTGACCTCGATGGGGAAGAGGATGTCTATTTTCACGCGATGCGCCTCCGCACGGGGACCCGCAGGGTGGCGGTCCAATAGACCCCCTGCGTGCTGGACGCGTCGGGGGTCATGGCTTCCCAGGTCCCTGCGGTGTTTTGTGGAATCAGTTCGGCTTCCTGGTTGAGCAGCGTGGGGTACACATCAAACAGAGCCAGCGCCACCGCGTCCCGTGCGTCCGCTAGCGTGGCGTAAGCTCCGGTGGTGTTGCGTAGGGAGAGCCGGATTAGGACCTGTTCCTCCACGGCCGGGGCGGCGAACTGGTAGTGGGTAACCACAGCTTGCCCCAGTCCGATTTCTACGGTGCGGTCCGCTAAATCCGGCTGTGGCGTGCTGTTGACGGTCCAGCCGGGAAGCCGGGCTTGGATGGCTCCGGCCAGGGCGACGAGCAGTTGAGAGCCGGTCATCTAAGCCCCCTAAAGATGTAGTCGATCGCTTCCCGCACAAGCTCCGGCCAGTGGGGAACGGCGTCCTTGGCGGCGGGGCCGAGGTAGGGACGGGCGGGGATTTCCACTCTCCTGGCCCTGACCCAGGGGCCGCTCGGAGCGTCGGTGTCGGCGAAGGTCCAAAGTCGGAAGACTAGGAATGGCCCCTTTTTGGGAGTGATGACCGCGCCGAACTCGTGTACTCGAGAGTACACGAGATTGGAGTAAATCCGCTGCTCGCCGTAGGAGTCGGGAGAGAGCTGCTTGTAGGGTCCTTTCTGGATGGATTCATAGAGCTTGCCGGACCTCGGGATGAGTCCCGGACGGCCCATGCTCACGTTCTCCCTGGCTCGGGCTTGCACGTCGTCCACAAAACGCCGAAACGCGGCGTTGCCAACGGCGTAGATGTTCTCGGGGATGCGTAATAGCGCGTCCCAGTTTTCCTCGGCCATCACGCCTCCTTGGCCAGTTCGGCCATGAGATAGCCACCGACGCGCCAAATCCGGGTCACGGCGTAACGCTCGGCAGCGCGGGTGAGGATGTCCCCCACGCGCACATCGGAGCGGGTCAACAGCCGCATGGTGGGGTTGTATTGCGCCAGTAGCGATTCCAGCCCTGGCCGGGGCTCGGAGAGGATGCCGTCTACCGGGCCGCGAGGCCCGATAAGCTGGACCTGATTCAGAACCCCGGCCATAGCTGGACCCCCTGCACGGGAGCGATGCCGCTATCGAGAGCAATGAGATGATCAATCCAGTTGCCGGATTGGCGGATGGCAGCGGCGACTTCCTCGGCGTTGCGGAACTCCTGGAATAATCCCATCAATGAGATGCGCTGCGACCAGTAGGGGTTGGATGCGATGTTTCTGGCGGCGGCCTCGTGGGGACGGTAGTAGATGACGTTGTTGACGGTGGTAGCGGTGGCCTGGAGCCATCCCGCCCACTCCTCGTCCTCGAGGGATGCCGTGGGCCAGGAGCCGTCTTCGGCGGGCACATCCCCCGCGAATCGGCGCACCCAGGCCATAGCCCAGGACAGCGATTTAGGGTCGTTGGGGACCAGACTCGCGGGGTTGTAGCTACGCATTACTGCTCCTTAGTGGCTTTTTTGGAGGATTTCTCTTCGGATTCCCGGATGATTTCTAGCTCGAGTTGTTGCAGCAATTCCGGCGGGTAATCGTCGGGGACCTCAGAGATGAGCCCAAACATGTTCTTGACCTTCATTACGCTTTCACCTGCACTAGGTACTCAGGGCGCAGCACGGCCACCCCATAGAGCAGGTCGATGTTAAGCAGGTGCAGCGGGGTGGGGGTGGCCTGGTAGGTCAGGGTCATGCGGAAGGTGAGCCCGCTTTCGTCGTCGGTGATCACGGCGGAGCGCACCGCGGCTTGGGGAGCGGGGAGCGGACGGGTCACCAGCGCGATGGCGTCGCGGGCCAGGGCCAGGTTGTAGGTGGTGGTGGGGGTCCCGGCCGCCTGTGGCACCAGTTGCGACTCGTAGACTTCCATGCCGTAGAGCATGGGCAGCTGGCCCTGCTGGATGGCTTGCGAGGTGCCCAGGTTGAGGGCGTAGGAGACGTTCTGAGAAGTGAGAAGCGCCTGGTAGTCTTTGGGATGGACTACCAAAAACTTCCGCTCGCTGGCAGGAACTTTGTTCTGTACGAGGGTTTGCCGGGCTTGGGCGATGACGCTGGGGACTAGGTTGGTTCCGGCGGTGCCCACGCTGGCGCTGGCCGAGGGGTACAGCGCGAAGAGGTCGTTCTCGATGGCTTCGGCCATGGCGATGGCGGCAGCGCGGGTCAGCTGGCTCATGATGTCCGCACGGCTCTGAGCCATGGCGAGGTCGGTGATTTGGATGGGGACGCCCTTCCACTTGTTAAGGGGGACCGGCTTGGTAGCCAGGGTGACGCTGTTGGTGGTGGTGGCGTAGGGGATGTCCTGAGCGGTCAGCGAGACGGGCAGCGGCACGTTGACCTGAGAGCCGTATTGAGCGACGGCCCCGCTGTAGTCCTTGTTGACCAGCTTGGCCAGGACGATGTAGTTACGCAGGTTGGCGAGAATTTCTTGTGCCCAGATTTGAGGGATCCAGGCGTTGGCGGCTACGTTGTCTACTACGTTGATGGGCATGGTTTAGCTCCTATTCCGGGGCGATCTCGCCACGGGCCATGGCCGCGAGGATTTCGCCGCGTCGGCGGCTGTACTCCTCGGCGCTCATGGATGCGATGGCGCTAGCGGTGAGCCGTCGCGCTCCCTGCCCCGGATTCATGGGGGGGACGGCCTGGGCGGTCTGGGCGCGTAAAAAGGGGAATTGCTCCAAAAGTTGGACTGGATCATCTACTCCGAGCCGTTCGGCTAGCGCGATAGCGGCTTCTATCCGCTTCTCATCGCCACCTACGTGCAGGGAGAGCTTGGCCCGCAGATCGGCGCGTTTGGCCGCTTCCTCGGCGGATTTCCAACGCTGCTCGAGTTCGGACAGCCGCTCCTCCAGCGTCTTCTTCTCAACGCGGCGTTCTGCGGCTTCCCGGCGGGTTTTTTCTAGTTCCTTGCGGAGCGCTTCCCGCTCTTTTTCCAGCGCTGCCAACTTCTCCGCTACGTCCGCCGTGGGCTCCTGGCTTTGGGCAGGGGTCGCGGTAGCCTCCGGCGTCGCCTGGACAGCCGGTTCCTGGGTGGGGTTCTCTTCCATAGGGACTCCAAAAACGAAACCCGCCACCAGGGCGGGTCACCTCGAGGTTTACCCTCGTTTAGGTGCGGATCATGGGGTTACATCCCGCCACGGGTTTACCTCCCGCCACGTGGCTTGAGCCGTGTAGATCACCGAGTGGCCACAGTTGATCCACTCCCTTGCGTCGGGAACGCTGTCCCAGTCGTGGGGAGCTTGCACGGAGGCGCCCATGTTGGGACCTCCGGGGAGTTGGAACCGTTCTGTTTCGGGAATGGTTTTACCGTTCAATGCGTCGTGCCATAGACGGGCTTCCTTCGTGGGGTAGACCCGCACCCAGGTTTTCCATCGGGCGTTTCCTTCCTGCGCGGCTTGTTCGGCTCCCTCGCTCCAGCCGCGCTTGACCGCGACGTCGCTAAGGAGGTCGACATAGAGCTTGGGAGAGAGCGGCGCTTCCCCGCTGCCGTAGACCGCTGCTACCCGCGCGATCACGTCATTGGCAAACTGGGCGCTGTTCTGCGCCAATGCGTTCTGCGCGGGGAGCTTAGGGAGGGTGGGGATGTCCAGCCAGCTCGAGTGCATGGCCCATGCGGTGAGTTGCGCGTCCAGGTGCGCTTGCTCTGCCCAGGAG
>ERZ791846.513-NODE-513-length-19633-cov-3.87741_pt1 | contig 19633 bp, 10 predicted proteins | sample MGYA00510289_ERZ791846 | MGnify/ENA primary metagenome ERZ791846 (study PRJEB30046, sample SAMN00715274) | human gut metagenome | study: EMG produced TPA metagenomics assembly of the A metagenome-wide association study of gut microbiota in type 2... | reverse complement strand
AAAACCAGCCGTACCATGTATTTTACATGATACGGCTGTCAATAATTTCCAGTCCCTCAAAACAGATTAATCAAAAATCATGTCCTCTGTCTCATCAGGTTTTAAAAATATTATTTTTGAAATTCCATTAAATTCATCCGAAAGTGCCTGATATAAGAGGATATTCTCTTTCCTGCTCTGGATAAACGCTTCTGCAACCTCGAAATATACTACAGATTTTTCAACCGATTTTAATCAGATATTTTATCAGATATAATTTTCCCATCTTCTATTTTCACAGTCCTGGAACAATACCCTAATTTGTGCTGCCTTAGCTTGAATACTTGGATAAAGTTCTTCTCCTCCAAATGACTGAAAAGGATTCAACAATGCAGAATCTAGCATTCCTTCATCTCTGATTCCATCACTTCCACCAGTTGCAGTTATTAACTGCCTGTGCATCATTAGTACTTGTTCTTTGCTGAGAATTATCATTTAGCAAGCTCCTTATATGCTTCCATATTCTGTTTAATTAATCGTTCTGAAATTGCTGTCACATCTTCTATGTCTGCTATTTTCTGTGCTTCTGCCTTGCTGAAATCAATTACAAGATATCTTGGGACATTGTTCTTTAGGATTACTGCCGTTCCATGTTCATCTACAACTCTTGTTACCTTCGAAAAATTTTGGTTAGCTTCTGTTATTGATACCATTGTGTTTGTATCTATTGTCATAATCTCCACCTCTTTCTAAAGATAATATAGTTTCATCTATAGCTTTGCCTATAGTATATACTTATTCTAGCTAGAATACAACCTATTTTATTAAATTTTGATAATGAAATAATCCTCGTTTTCTAATCAGTATAAAAATACAATAGGCAGCAGTCATCTTATACTCGTTTCTTCACAATATATTAATGAAATAACCATCAAATTTCAACGCAAATGCTTTCAGGGTAAAGTTGTTAGGGTGCATGGTTTTCGTTGGAAATTTAAGGCTATATATAAGGATTCTCAGCATAAAATTGATTCTATGAGAGGTGGTTGTACGGAAGTCTTATAAAAAGACCTCCGTTCATGTTTCTAATTAACAGAAGTTATGCACTGATAGTATCAGACTTTCCAAATGTTGTTTTTTCGTGAACTAAGTTCTCATCCATATCCAGTGGATCAGATTCTCCCCATTGACTTTCTTTAGATTCCAGAGATTCCATAAGTTTATCAATTGGTGCTTCATTCCTGAGTTGAGATTTTAATTTTTCAACATACTCTCACTCACTATATGATAATGGTGTAGTACGGCTTGGAGTATATTTATTATCAATTTCAGATTTCAGGTATGTATTCTTATTATGAATATACGAACATTATCAAGCATCCAAAGATCCCGAAAGATATTTTCGCAAATATGAATCGAGAATTATCCTTTTCTCTGGTGCTGAACATATTCTTCACGAAAATGGTATTGATATTCATGCTCTGAAAACCAGCCAGCTCAAAAAAAAGTATGCTACATTGCTTAAGCAGAAAACAGAACTGCTTGCTCAATATAATCATTCACAAAATGAACAAAAACACCTTATATATCTTCAAAATAATATGAACAGGTATCTATCACGCGAAACCTCAATAAATTCTGAAATAGCCCATTCGCTTAAACCGGAAAAAGGACGTTAAAGAAAAAACACTTTCATATCGTTAGTATGACTGATATGAAAGTGTTTTTCCTAAATTTTGTTACTCTTATTTATCATTTCTCGATTAAAACGATAACCTACACTTCTCAAAGTTTGAATATATACCGGTTTTCCAGGATTATCTTCAATCTTTTCTCTGATGTTTCTGATATGTCTCATAATCACGCTATAATCCCCAGTATATGGCTCTCTCCAAACCCAGTCATATATTTGTTCTTTTCCAAAAACTCTTCCAGGATTTCTGGCTAATAAATATAAGATCTCAAATTCACAATATGTTAAGTAAATATCCTTCTGTTTTTTTCTGATTCTTCTTTCCCTGGGATATATTTCCAATTCATATGCAAAAATATCTTCAACAGATTCTTTTACATAAAAATGATCCCAGCTCGTTAATGTATTTTCTATAACAGCACCATTAAAGTCTGTAATTCTCTCAATAATTTCAATTTTTTTAATATCAGCCATCGACCCTCTCTGTTCATAACATTTTGCCATTTTTTTGTTTTTTCTTCTGACTTGTATATAGAAGAACTGTTAATGCAGATGTTCCCATTAACAAGAACCACTGGAAAATCTTTGTATCATCTCCTGTTTTTACCTTTCCTGTGTGACTATAATCAGTTGATGTATGCTTCTCTGGCTCGTCGTTCGATGGTGGTTCTTCTGAAATCGGTGGTGTTCTTGTTACAATAGCAGGAATAGATTCATTTTTAAATTTCGGTTCAGCAACAACATTCCAGATAATCTGTCCATCATAATATCCTGGCACAGAGACTATAAATGCCTCACTTTGATATGCCTGATTTCCCAGGTAGGTTTTCTCCGGCTGCACAAAAAGATAAATTCCTCTGTCTAAATTATCAAAAAATATTTCGCCGTTACTGTTTGTTGTTTCTGCAGTCCCCTGTATCTGATTCTTTTCGGCATATTTTTCCAATTTTTGAGCATCACTTCCCTGTATCGAGGAATCTTCAAAATCAAAAGTAACACCGGAGTCTGCAAAATCGGCTTGTAAAACCCAAGTACCATTTTTATAAATTCCTACCTGATACATAATAAACTTTGTATTACCCAACTTATATTCATTTCCATTGTTATCTACGGATGCTTTTAACTGAACGCTTCCTTTACTTTGTGCGAGAACATTATTGGATATGCTAAGAAGAAACACACACAATAAGAACACATATAGAACTTTATATTTATTCTTCTTTTTCATGTGCGTTCTCCTTTCTCCTGCTATGTACCTTAATAATTATCCAAATAACAATCACGGCAATGATTCCGCCGATCAATACAATCATATAGAATGGAATTGTTCTATGCAGTCCAATTTCATTATCCACTTTCTTAGCTTCTTTATATGGAATCCTAATTCCACGTACCAGTAAACGATGCGTATTGATTGCAAATGGAGTACAGGTTACAAGTGTTACATAGTCTTTTCCTTTTTCTATCTGCAAAGCCTCTGTATCGCTTGGTTCTACTGTAAGAATCTGATCCACCTGGTAAGCAAATGTATGATGCAGAACCTTGATGTAGAAAACATCCCCTATTTCCATCTTATTCAGATCTGTGAATATCTTTGCATTTGCCAGTCCTCTGTGTCCGGATAAAACCGCATGGCTACTCTCTCCTCCAACTGGAAGAGATGTATTCTTCAGATGTCCAACACCGGATTGCAGCACTTTTTCAGATGTTCCATGATAGATGGGAAGTACAATATCAATCTTCGGAATATCAATATAGCCCATCATTCCGGTGTCATCAATTTTAAGAAGATTATTATAAACATCATCTTCTGTCTGGGTTTCCCCATTCCCTGAAAACGGGTCTACAATAGAATTAATTCCAACCAGGCTCTTATTATATTCCTGAGCTTTTTCGATCATCTCATTTTCCTGTTCTTCCGATAAATGAGATACTTCCTGTTCATAATCTGTTGCAATGGTTGTACTGTGCATCTGATTTATATAGTTGCTGACCACTGGATATAAAATCAAAGAAAATGCTATTAAATAACCAATCGCTCTTATCACTTTAATTATTTTCTTCATGATGTCCTTCACCTTCTGTCTGTTTCTTCTGAAATATCCAGTCTCCCTGAATATTTCAGAAAAAGCAGACTCTCTTTCTGGCTGCCCTGCCAGAGAGAGTCCTGGCCTTTTCTGCATTTCATAAAACTGAGTTTTATTTTATTACTTTTTTCTTTTTGCTATAAGCACTGCTCACTGCCAGTCCACCAAAAAGAAGAATACCTGCAAGTGTTACTATGAAAGCTCCTTTACTACCTGTGGACGGAAGTTCTGTTCCAGTCTTATTTGTGATCGGAATGATTGCAAAATCATCTTTATTCTTTACAGTAACTGTCTGTTCTTCCTCTGTTCCATAAGTATATTTCACAGAGAAACTGTTCAAAACACCAGTAGTCTCATCAAAGTCTGCCTGAATGATAAGTTTAATGTCACCAATCAGCTTGTTATATCCAGTCGGTGCTTCTGTTTCATGCAGAAAATACGTTCCTTCTTCCAGACCTTTGATCTGTGCATATCCATCTGCGGCAGATTCAATTATGGTTGTGGTTCCTGCTCCAGATGTTGGAGATTCCCGGTAAAGATTAGAATTATCTGTCGTCGTTTCTTTGACCAGTGAAATTTTCCTTGTCTCGTCTATTACTTCTTCATTATTTTCTGTTTTTGAATGATACAGTTCAAATTTTGCTCCGGAAAGCGGACTCTTTTTTTCATCCTGTTTAAAAATCTTAAAATTAAAGGTATATACATCCGCTTCACTTGGATTTGATTTTCCAGTACCAGTACCATTTGGATCATTACTATATTCTATTTCTGCCTTGTTGGTATTTGGATTCATACCGATGACGGCGTCTTTATTCAAGGTTGCTGTATAGACAACTGTAATTGTATCACCTACGTGATTCTTATAGGAATTATAGAAATCATTTAAAGTAACTGTTAAAATACGGTTAGTCTTGTCATAAGAAAGTGAGTATGTATTTGCTCCTGTTTTACTCGCTTTAAGTTCCGTACTTTCAACTTTTACAGACAAAATTGCTTTTAAATCCAGCCCTTTGGATAATGTATCGGTAAATTTAAAAGTATAAGAAGTATATCCTGTCATATCCGGTACTTTAGATGTCAGCTGGTAAGTAACAGTATCACCAATTCCAAAATCTCCGGCTTTCTTTTCATCTGCTGCGCCATGTGGTGCGATGGCGTCCTCAGACTCATTTTCGTCATCTAATTCCATCTGGTGACTGCCTTCCCATGAACCATCCACAATCGCATCAACCTTAATGCCGCTTCCACTCTGTGCCGGAATGATTTTCTTGTCTACTGTCGGGTAATTGCTCTTCATGTTAATCGTAGCTGTATCAGCTGTAATGTTAACTAAAGATGCTGCAGATGTATAAGTCTGATTTCCTGGTGCTTTGGAGGTATCTGTTGCTCCTTTTGGATAAACTAAATAGTATCCATATGCTAAATCAGGAACTACTGTAGAAGTTGCTTTTGTCTCAACTGTTGTTGTTGCTGTAATATTGTTCTTTGAATCTAAAATCCATCCAAGCACATCTTTAGCAAATGTTTTCGCTGTATCAGCCTCTCCATTTGCTCCGACCTGTTCTTTAACATAGTTATATGCCGCTTCACTTAAAGCTTTGCCTGTTAAACTTTCAGATCCTGGAATTCTAGTATTATTCTTAAAAAATCCTTCATATGCACTGTTCAGTGTATATGCTACATTCTCGCCACTTTTTGTTGCTGTAAAAATCTGATACAGATCCAGAGTCTTTCCTTCCACTGTATTGTTGACTGTCAGGGTTCCTTTTGGAGCATCTGCTGCATCTGCTGCAAATGCTGTCATGCTCATGGTCAGTACCATAGCTACTGCCATCAGGACTGCCAAACATCTTGAAATCATCTTTTTCATGTCTTTTTTCTCGCTTTCTAATGATTGTTTTGTTTTCTGGTTACATGCCATTTTTATGGCGAAAGTTCTCCACGCAGCCATATCTGTTTCATACTCCTACGCTCCTCCTCTCCGGCTTTGCCTGCTTCCTCTTTTTTCTGTACCCGGTATAAAGCAGAAATGCTAATAACAAACCTCCTGCCATTATAACGATCATCATGCCTTTTCCACCTGTATCCGGAAGAAGTGCAAAATGCCGGTTTGTCACCGTAAAGGTAAATCCATCATCGGAAGTACTTATGGTAGTTGTATATCCAGTTACCTCTGTTTCGGTAACAGAATATTTATAATAATGTGTTGTTCCATCCTCATCTTTCACATAAGCCGGAAATCCTTCTAAGACTTTCTGCCATGTGGATTTTGATATATTGCCTGTAATTTCATAATTTTCATATCCCGGAACTGTTTCCGTATGCTCTGTTCCATCAGCGTCCGTCCAGGTTCTTGAAACCGTAACGGTAATAGCATCTGGTCTGATCTCATCCATGTTCCGAAAGTCTTTCCAAACCTTATTTACAGTCAGATTCACATATTCATCACAGGGATCCTGTGCATCTGAAGGTTCCGGTGATGTATTATCATCCGTATTTAATGTTGTTTTTGCATCTGACATCAAAACTGCCTTTGCATCTGAAACATAAGCATTCAGTTCTGCTGTTACGGACGAACCTTCATCTGTCATAACTGCATCTTTCAATTTGTCATAAGTATCTACCTTCTGCATGTGCTCCACTGAAAAGATGCTCCATCCATTTTCCTTCGCATAAGTGCTGTTCAGGATATCGGAGTTCTTTTTGATTTCGTTAAATGCTACGTCCACTTTTCGATAAATACGGTAAATATTGTTATCACCTTCCACATTTTTTTTGGTGTTAAAGTCGTATACAGAACTCAAATCGCTCTTTCCGCTAAAAGGTCCTACCAGGCCAGCGGTTCCACGGACTACGTCACAATAATACATATTGTTGTTCTGCAGAAGTCCTTCATCGTTGTATCCGACAAACCCACCGCTTCGTCCATCTTTTGCAGTTCCATCTTCATCATTTGTTGCACCGCCGGCATATACATCATATCCATTACTGATACCATAAACCGCGCTGTCTGCAATCTTCGTCCGGTTCGCTTTGATCAGGCTGATACTGATATTTGATTTTGTATCATCATCTTTTGAAATTCCATTACTGTCACATGGCAGCTTGATGGAAGAGTCTCCAATGGTTATGATTGCAAAATCCGTCTGCTGATCATTGTCTGAGGACGCTTTAGAGAGGGCTACTGATATATCAAGCCCCAGTAAATTTACATGAAGCAGATTTCCGTCATACAAAGCATCTACCTGGATAATTCCAAGGTTGATGTGCAGAAGCTGAGAATCCTGAATCTTATCCAGATACAAAGCCTGCACAAGCTGGTTCAGAACTACCAGTAAAGCATCCACCAATGTAGAATCCAGTTTTACATCTGCAAGATAAGCAAAACTTGTTCTTCCTGCAAATCCTCCGGCGGAGCCTTCGGAATCTACCAGTTTCAGTCCATCCGCCTGATTTGCACTGTCACCGGCTCTGCATCCGGAGATTCTGGCAAGATTTGCGTATCCGATAAATCCACCGGAAATCTGTTCTTCCCCGCCTTTGCTCAAAACGGTATATCCACCGTCCATACCAGTTACCGTACTGTCATCAATATGGGAACCAAATACATCCAGAACACCAAGAGCACCACCGAGAAGCTGCCCGAAGTTACTTCCAAGCACATCTACCTTGTCTACGCCAACAACTCCACTCTTTCCAGAATAGCCTACGAAGCCTCCGACGCTGTTTAATCCGGTCACACTGTTTAATCTGGTTACACTACTGTTCTTTACCGAACCATTTAACAGTGATCCTCCAAAACCACCTGCCGTACCGCTGTAAGTAACTTCATTATTCTGTCCGGATTTCACTGCCGTATTTGCCCGGACCGAAAGGCCTGCGTCCGGACTTCCACTGATATTTCCATAATATACATAGCTCCGGAAAGCATCCAGTACATCGGTTCTGCCAAGCTGTAACAGATATTTTACAACGGAAGTTTCTCCACCTGCACTGATCTGTGCAGCCCCGGCGACATCTGCGATTCCAAAACATCCTCCGGCATATTCACCTGCAACTACCGAACGAATCTTTTCTGCACTTATGCCACTTCCTGCCGTATCTTTCTTGCCTAAAACTGCACCACAGACGCTTCCTGCAAAGCCTCCCGCTGCTTTTGCATATCCGGTATTATTTCCATTTGCATAGGTTCCATTAATGATCACTCCCCAGTCGTCCCATGCGGAAACTCCTGCATAACGAATGGTAGAAACAGTTGCACCTAAGACTTTGATGATTTCTGTCGGGGCATTTACCATCAGTGCATCCAGCAACTTATTTAAAAGTCCCTGTTTTGTCGCTGTATCCACAGCAACTTCACTTCCGGAATCTACTTTTCCTGCAAAACCTCCTACATAAGAAGTTCCATCAACCCTTCTAAGATTCGTGATCTTACATGACGTATTTTCATCGCCCCATATCTGACCACCGATCATTCTTCCCACAAAACCTCCGGCAAGTCCTGCCGGATCCTGATCTGCAATTCCTGTTGCCTTAATTCTGGCACCTGAACGATATCCTTCTACATAAGACTGTTTTACCGCCGGTACGAAAGTATTTAACGCAGATAAGCTGTCTGTTCCAACAAGTTTCAGTCCTGCAAGAGAAACATCTCCTGTATTTGCGACCGAACCTGTCAGCATTTCTCGGGCAAACCCGCCGCTGCTTCGCAGTGCTTCTACCAGCTGGAGATCTTTGGCATATCCATTTGCAACCGTTCCACCTTCCATACGCCCCACATATCCTCCGGCAGAACCGCCCTGCGTAGCCTGGCTTGCTAAGATACTTCTTCCGGCAGTAACTGCATATCCATAAGCATACTGGGAAATGATATCATTTAACTGTCCCTGATCTGTGACAGTGCCAAGAGCCTGTAATTTATTTCCATAACTTCCATAGGAACCAACAGCTCCGACCCATTTATTCCATGTATCTGTATCCAGACCACGTAAAGGGCCATATACCGCTGTATTTTTTTCGGTTGGATATACAGCCTGAAGAATCGTCAGTGGATTGTCCAGTTTAATCAGTCCAAACAGGACTTTCAGGTTTCCGGTATCTGCTACATTGGCACACCTCATCAATCCTGTATAACCTCCAGCATATTCAGTGCCATATACGGAACGAATACGATACGCTGCACATTCCCGCAATGTTCCCGCATATGCAGAGCCTTTCCAGTTATCGGAATTATTTCCCCATATCTGACCGCCATAGTTATATCCTGCATAACCTCCGGCCAGTCCACGATAAACACTATCGCCGCTGTCTGCCTGTGCTCTTACTGCACCACCACATGGGATGCAGGTTGTTTCGCTGTTTTTTATCGTAGGTATAAACGCCTGTAATACTCCAAGAAGATTATCTGCACTGACCAGACCACCGAGAACACTTAATCCACTAACAACATCTGCGGCACTTCCCGGTTCCATGGTTCCTACATATCCTCCGGCACTTTCCCGTCCGATGATATGTGCAAAATTATAAGAATTACTGTTCTGGATCTGTACGCCAAGAAGATATCCTGCGTAACCACCGGCTTTACCGGTATCTCCATCTCCATCGGTGGACAGTATATTAAAACCTCCTGTGGCACCATATACATCAGAACTGTCTATGATAGAAGCAACTACGGTCAAGGCAGATGCCAGATTGGAAGCAGAAAGTACTTTATCCAAAATACTTGCCCCTCCAATAGCAGCCGTACTTCCCATAGCCGCTTTTCCTATATAGCCGCCAGCATAACGGTATGCGCTTACTGCATAGGTACTGTCTTTTCCGTAATAGCTGCTTCCGTCTTCCTGTTGAAGATTCTTCGGTTCGCTGACACCGGTATGCTTCAGTTTATTTACATCCGATTTACTGATCTGCACACCAGTTCCACATCCGATAAATCCTCCGGCACTTCCTGTATCCGCATCATTCGTGCTGTCTTTTTCCAGTGTTCCTGTTACTGTTACTGTAAATCCATCCGGAACAGAACGAACACTTGCATTGCTGATCACCGGAACAAAAGCATTTACAAGAGATACCAAGCCAGTCAGATCTACCACTTTTGTAAGAATAGAAGATTTTTCTCCAATCTCAGCAACGGATCCGGCTCTTACGAAACCACCAAAGCCTCCAGCATATCGAAGTCCTTCTACTTTCAGAAGATTTTCTACGGCCGTTCCTTTTCCAGAACCATCTGCATTTGCTTCATTGTCCACATGGCCGCTTTGCATCTCTCCTGCAAAACCACCGGCATAGCCTTCTGCATTCGCCATACCACTCTCTGCTGTCACAGTCATTCCATTTGTTATTCCAGAAACCTTACAGTTTGTGATCTTACTGGAAGCTGCCTGCAAAACGCTTGCCAGCTCTTTCAGATTTAATATTTTTCCAAGAACACTGTTCAACAGATCTCCTGTGGCATCACCAGCTTCTACTGCACTTCCGGACCGCATGATTCCAATATATCCACCGGCATGATAAGGTGCAGTAATTTCTTTCACATTCGTGACATTAGAATTTTTAACGATCACTGCTTTTCCATTACCAATATAGCCACCAGCATCTCCAATGGCCACATCTCCATTCTTTCCAGATGCAGTCACTTTCAGGTCATTGCCTTCAATGCCTGAATCGGAAATCCTCGGATAAGCTACATCCATAACACTCAAAAGCTGTGTCACATTCAAAAGTCCGAGAAGTTTCACAGAGCCAGTCTGCGCTACATCACCTGGCATCAGCCTTCCGGCAAATCCTCCGGCATAACTGTTTCCCTTAACATAAGAAAGCCCTGTGATCGTAGTTGTTGCAACATCACCTGTCTTTACCCCATCTGATTCATCAGAAGCATATGTCTCTCCAGAGGAAAAGCCTTCACTCTCACTATCTGTATCACTGGTAAATGCTTCTGTATCCGTTGAATCAACTGCATCCTCTGTAAATCCGGAATTATTATTTCCATAATTGACATCTACTGCCTGTCCGTCTCCAACAAATCCTCCTGCCATATCTGCGGATACCTGTGGATCTTTTCCTGCTGAAACATAATCAATAGATGTATTATTAAATTCCGGTCGCAGCGCACTGACCACACCTAAAAGGTTTTCAATTTCAATACCTGCCGGCAGTCCGGATGAAGTAACTGAATCTCCTGCATTGGCAAGTGCATCACCTGCTTTTGCATATCCCACAAAACCTCCGGCTTTTCCAGATGTTTCGGATGCAGTAACTGACTTCAGGTTACTGATTTTTGTATTTCTGGCTCTTCCACTGATACACTCACCAATAAATCCTCCGCTGATTCCGCTTTCATCACTGGTTCCTACTGTAAAACCTGCTGAAATTCCGGAAACAATACTGTCAACCGTAAATGTTTCGATCATCTGGCCTACGGAAAGAAGCCCGTTAATTTTAAGAAGTTTCAGTCCAAGGAGATTGATTCCACCTACATTTGCAAGTGTTCCACTTCCAAAATATCCTGCAAATCCCCCTGCTCTCTTTACTGCACTTGCGGAATTCAGATTTGTAACACTGGTCTTTCTTACTTCACCACCTGTACCCTGGCCAATAGCTCCACCTGCATAACTTGCATCTTTATCTGAAGCCGTTACAGTAAGTCCGTCGGTACCTCCATTTACAGAACTGTCTTTTAATTCAAAACGCATATAGTCTGCTGCTGTTACAGTTCCTCCAAGCACATCACTGACACTGGTCATTTTTGCCTGACCAAGAAGACCTCCTGCATAATTTACTGCTGAAACATTCATGGATGAAGCTGCTGCCACGCTGTTAGAATGATCTCCAAATTCATAAGAAACTCCTGTTTTTGTCAGCATACGGTTAATGGCAGTTGTTGTTGATTTTGATGTATCCGCCAGTTCTGACGTATTGGAAATCTGAACTGCTCCGGCATATCCCACAAGACCTCCGGCATTCTCTCCACTGGCTGTAATTGAAATATCAGTTCCACCTATGCTGCATCCGGTAATAACGGAAGGACGCAGACCAACCAGATTCAGAATATCCATATTCGTAAAACTACCATTTAAAATTCCTGTAAGAAGATCTTTTACAATAACAAGAAGTCCCTGACTCTCATTGATGTCTGCCACATCACCAAGTGTTGCCATCCCGGCAAAACCGCCGACATAATCTTTTCCATTGACAGCCCCTAAATCTGCTATGCCACAATCCACTGCATAGCTGTTTCGCATTTCTCCAATGAAACCGCCTGCATAGCCACTTTTCGTTGCACTGTCACCTGTGGATGACACATTTGCACGGCCATTGATCTTGCATCCGAGCATTACAGTATTAACCGGGAAATTTCCCATTACTTCGATACCAAGACTGCTCAGAAGGCCAACCACAACTGCATTGGAAGAACGTCCGGCAAAACCTCCGGAATAATCACTTCCGGAAACAGAATCCGTTCCTTCTACGGAACAGTTCTTCATAACTGCACCGATGGACTCTCCGGCAAATCCTCCTGTATATTTCTGCCCGGAAACAATGACATTACCAGATGCAGAGCAATCTGTAAGAATCGGATTCACATATCCGATTGGAATCAGGCTCTCAACTTTAAGAACTCCGCCATTTAACAGAATCGTGATCAGATCACCCAGTCCCAGCAATGGTATTAAATTCAGCAAAGTACTTAGTGCATCTGTTACCGCCCCAAGAAGTCCTGATAACACCTCATACTTTGTGACACCGGAAATATATCCTACAAATCCGCCTGTCCAGTTATTTACATTGGATACGCCGGAAATATTTTCCACATGACATCCGGATATCTGCACATTGCCTTTGATCACTCCGGCAAACGTACCTGTTGAAAAAGATTTCGGATCATCCTGCAGTCCACTGGACAACCCCAGCAGAGCTAAAACCGGAGTCAAAAGCGTAGCAATCAAACTGAAATCTTTTTTGATTGAATTTGTCGTTGTAGAAACATCCACATTCGATAATGTAAGGTTTTTCACTACAACCGGATCTGTTGCAATCTGGAGTTTGCTGTCATAAGGTGTTGATAAACTCCTAAAGAAACCTACACCGTATTCCGCATTCGATGAATTATTAGAGTTTCCACTCTGGTCGATCTTTGCATCCTGCACAATTTTCACATTGCTGATTGTTACATTTTGTCCTTCGACCATTCCTTTACGGCCTTCCATATCTCCCTGGAAGTTATTGATCGGATTCCAGTTATCATCTTCGCCATTGGAGTTTATTCCATCTTTTGAAAGGTCAATATCTCTAAATATGATATAGTTTGCATCTTTACTATATTTATATCCTGATCCTGCAATATTCGTATTGCTGTGTTTTGATACATCATAAGTCAGAACATATGTCTTTTCATCCTCAACTGTTACACTCGCCAGATCTGGTCCTCCAGATGAATCGCCATTATCACTGGTAAAACCATCTCCTGCATCTTCTTCAGAATCTGCACTGTAAAACTCTTCTGCATCACTGCTATCTTCTGGAGCCGCAACATCTTGTACTTCCGTCTCAGATCCAAAATCATTGCTTCCCACATCTGATACATCATTGGATTCTGCCGGTATCATATCTATCACATCAGCAGTATCCTGATTTTCTTCATTCTCACTGGAAACAACTGCATCAGTACTTTCAACAGCTGTAAATCCATCATTCGCACTCTCTGTCGAAACAACTGTCATATCAGCTGAATCCTGGATGGTACTGCTCACATAGACATATCTCTTTAAAGCCTGCGTTCCAGCTGGATCAAACTTTCCTGCATCCAGATATTCTGTATCATTTAATTTATGATCTCCGGTCGTATTACCATACAATTCTGTTCCAGACCAGTTATAAGTATCATCAAATTTTACGACATCTGCATCTCCCGGATAATACAATTCTGTTTTATACTCTCCCGCATCTTCTGCTGGTGTCCAGGCTGTATGCCCAATAGTCTTTTTTTCTCTTGTTTCATACACTCTCCAGATTGGCTCTGTCACTGCTGTATCTGTTCCAATCGCACGAAGCTGGGCTTCATTACCAATCAGAATATAATCGGTATCTCCGATTTTCTTTACAACCTGTCCGAAATAATTTCTTCCTTCATAATCAGATGGGTATGCACTGCTGATATTTTGTGTTGTTTCTGTCGCAACAGCCTTGTTTGCCAGCAATTCCGGTGTATCGGTAGTAAATGTAGAGGCAAGCATATAATTATGTGTTTTACTGTAAGTAAGATAAGAACCATCTTCCAGATTAAACACCTGACCCATACCAACTTTTTCTGCCACATAATCCTCACTCATAACAGGTTCCTTATCGGAGTCCTCTTGACCAAGTAAAGCAAGCTGATAGCGATTGTAAATATAAATAGTGTCTGTTTCGGCATTATAAATAGTATTATCAGCCCGTTCCGCAGCTGATAAAATACTTCCGGAAAATCCTTCCGGAAAGTTCCAGACATTTGACATATCCATAAGAATATCATTCATTAGATAATAAGACGCATCTGCAGCATAGGTTAACTCTGTATTATCTGAAAGGACTGCTTCACCCTCTCCAATGTTACCATCTTTATCTCCGGTAAACATTTGTGTACCTGTTCCGACTAATAAAAGCTGGCTGTAATTGTAGATACAGATTTTTCCATCTGCATAATCAGATTTTGTTTCTTCCAATGTATCTGTGACATCTTCTTTAACATCCTCTGTATTATCTTTCGATTCTTCTCCGTCTGAAAATCCCTGATCTTCCGAAGACTCAAAATCTCCTGTTTCTTCGTCTTCCGAAATATCATTAATTTCTTCTGATGCTCCGTCAAAAGAATCCGGTACTTCACTGTCGGATGATTCTATCTCTGAATCAACCTCAGTAGAGCCTGTTGTTTCAGCAGGATCGCTGTTTTCGCTTTCGCTGCTAAACTCTTCATAAGACTGCTCATACGCATCTACACCATTTTCCATATCAGAATTTTCTGTTTCATCTGCATATGTAATCGTCATCTGCGATGATAAAAGCGAAATACACAATATAATTGCTGTAATCTGTTTAAGAACCTTAAATTTTTTACTCATAACTGCCCCTAATCTTATGCCACGTTTAACTTTCTGCTTTCTTAATCCATTCCGGCTGCATGGCCGCTGCCAGGAAGCAACGAATCAGTGGTTTTGAAAATGCTCCACATTCCCCGTTAATAATCATTCGGATTGCTTCCTCGTGTTCATATTTTCCTTTATATGGCCGTTTGCTTATTAACGCATCATAAGCATCTACCAGCCCGATCACCTGTGCACATAATGGAATTTCATCTCCTTTTAACCCATCTGGATATCCATTTCCATCGTATCTTTCATGGTGGCAATGGCAGATATCATAACTATATTGATTTAGCTGCTCTGTCGTAACGCCTTTAGGAAACCGAAGTGTCATTTCTGCACCTGCGATTGGATGAATCTTTACTTTTTCCATTTCTTCCGGCGTTAACTTTCCTTTTTTATTCAAAATTTCAATAGGAACTCGAATTTTTCCTATATCATGAATCGGAGCTAATTTGGCAACATTCTGAATTTCATATTCTGAAATTCCAAGACTCGGATATAATTCTGAAAGTTTTCTATATACCTGTTCGGTATAGAAACATATATTTTCCTGGTTTTCAGGTTCTGAAAGGTTATTATGATTTAATACCGTCACCAAAAGATGAACCATATCCCAGTATTGTCTGGTTACTGCCCCTTCCTTTTTCCGCAATTCCTGTTCCATATTAACCATTGCTCTTGAAACAAGTTTCGATCTATGTTCGGATAAGATTACAATATCTTTTTCAGGATTTTTATATTTTTTTATTTCCATCCATACCTGTTTGTCATTATTTTTTCTGCGATATTGGATATTTTCCTCATACACTTCGCTATTCGGTAATATTTTCATTGCTTCAAGTTTCAAAAATTCACCGACTTTTTCACGATCTTCCAGAGCAACATAATCTTCTACATATTTTTTTATAAAGACCTTAAACTCTGTTTTTTCACTTAATGCAATTTCAATTTCTCTATTGTAGCTATACAGACATTCCAGTTTTCCAGTATTCAGTTCTAATTTAAAAACAGAATAGTAATCACCGCAGTCCTCTTTTTTATCTTTTCCAACAATATCGGATATCTTAATCTGTTCCAATTTACTGTTATAACTATTTTGCATACCCAGAAGAATCTGATGTACTCTGCAATGGTTAATCCGATTTCCAGAGCAATATCCATCCTTTTCCAGACACCGATTTATCGCCATAGTGCTTTCTGTACAAGACATTACATCCATAAGTGAAATATTTTCCGGACTTTTTGCCAGTACATATCCACCTTTAATTCCTTCCAGCGAGCTTATTAAATTTGCTTTTTTTAACTGTTTTGTAATTTTGGGAATATAGTTTACAGGTACACCAAGTTCATTAGCCAATTCTGCTGTCGATGTCATTTGCTGATGTTCCGCAAGAAAACAAACAATCCGGATCGCATAATCCGTTGTAATTGTCAACCGCATACTTTTTCCTCTGCTTTCTTGGCACGCATTTAAAAATACGTGAAACTTTATTTATCTTTGTTCTATCATTTGCATGATAAAAATTATTGGGATTTAAAACTAAACCTGGATTGGTTTTACTTTATTTCTGTAAAAAACACGGCAGAATAATAGATTGCTTCTTTCCGCAGTGTTTCATTTTCACTTGTTCATCTGGTTATTTATAAGATTCTATAAGACTATGAAATTGATCTAACAAAAAATCTTCCATCAATTTCATCAAGATATGAGAAAATCTACGGTAATCGTAAGATATACGGACGTCTTGCTGCTAGCACAGCACATATATTTTAAAATATCGCAACATATAATAATGCAATGATGTTTTTCATTATATTATTTTCATTGTCAATAAATAGGACTGAAACCTTCTTGTTTAATCCCTTTTTCTATTATTCTATCCATTTTTGAGCAAAAAACAATGTAACATTTTTATATGCTTTACCCCCCCCCCGTTTTATAAAAAGTGTTCCATAAAAAAAGGATACCGCACAAATCACGATACCCTTTTATATTTTATTCTAGCTCATCTATAATTTTATAAATTACAATACCTATTCGTACTGCTAACATTTCATTAGCATTTTTAAAATCCATTCCTGTCATTTTTTTTATTTTACCAAGCCGATGTACTACTGTTTGATAATGGACAAACATAGTTTCAGAAGTCTGCTTTGTGCTCTGGTTATTATCAAGATATACTTGAAGAGTTTGTATTAATTCATTTTTTGAATCTGAATCATGTAGAATCCGCAACGATTCTGGAATATACTGTAACAGTTTTGATGGATCTTCAATATCGCCCAAGAGCTGAAAAAATCCAAGATTGGAATATCTCACCACCATTCTATTTGAATTTCCAGAAACCACTCTTATTACATCAATATATGTAAGTGCCTTTTTAGCTTCCTGATATGATTCGCTTAAACGTTCCACTCCGTTTACAACTTTTCCGATTCCGATCAACAATCTGCTTCCTGATTTTCTGCGTTGAATAGCTCTTTGAATCGTGTGCTGCAACTCTTCTAATTTTGTTTGCAAAGCTATCTGCGTTTCCTTTTCAGATACTCTATGTAATGCTACAATTCGTTCCATATTACGAAATATCATTTCACCAGGAAACAACGCTCTCAGTTCGCCTTCTATGACTCCTACTTCATGCAGAAACTCCTTATCATATCGTCCATGTGCATCCATCTTTGTCTGAAAGACAATAATCTGATATTTCTGCTCATAATTTAGTCCAAGCAGTCTTACTGCTGATTCCATCCCTTTACGGCTTAAAGTATTCGTAAGGAGTGCATGAACAATATCATGGTCATATTTTTTCTCAATTTCCTGCTGGGCAAATTCACTTACAAAGCCATACATCAACGTAATAATTGCATTTTCCAGTGCCATATAATCAAGAGCAGACAGTTCTCGATTTTTTTCAGTTATTACAAGAAAGACTTCTGCTTCTCCAAATATATCAATCCGAACAACATATTGAATAAATTCGCCTTGCTGTCTGCTATATGAAAATCGAGTAAGTATGTCCGGGGTATAATCTTCAAGGTTATTAAGTAATACCAGTTTATCACTATTATCTCCTGTTGAGGCACAACAATTACCATTTGTGTAATACAAAGCGACTGGATTTTCAATCATACTACCAAGAAGATCCAAAACTTCCGATGCCTGATTCGATATTTTTCTAGGTGAAAATGATAACATATTAAAATTATCATGGGTTAATTTAAAATATTTCAGCCTTGCTATGTCTTTATCAAATACCTGATTCATTACATACTTAATCACAGGCCAATACTCTAATTCTTCCGGCATTTCTAGTAAAGGAATTCTCTGATCCGCACAATACTTTCTTAACAGATCTCTTTTTAATTCCAGATCTTTTTCAGATGTTCTCTTCTTTAATATAATGCCACTGAGCTTTTTTTCCGAGTATTGTTCTAAATATTTTATAAATGTTTCATTCCTACATTCTTTGTAGACCCACAAACTGGTCAGGAGAATTTCCCCTCCCTCAAGATATTTGACCATCTCTGGAATTTCTATAATTCGGATTCCAGAAATTCTCTTGTCAAGATACCCTTCGCCATAAACCACTTTAATCTGCGGAAAGCGATTACTTTCAATAAATTGTTTTGTTGTATATTCCATTCAGCTTCCTTCTGTGCGTTATTTTTAGTTACTCAAATTTATTATATATTCTAATCACTTATTAATTCAAGTTTTTACATCTAAATTATTGATATTTTTTATAATTCCACAGTTTTCTTTTCATATAACTTAACCTTCTCCTCTGTTCTATTCTGCTTTTGTGCTTTTGATTTCAACTGAAAATCCTTTAAAGATTTCAACACAGATTTCTTTATTTCTCCCTTTTCCGGCTTTACAGATTTTTTCTCGGAATAGACTTCCGAAGCCTGCTGTTCTGTTTCCTGTACTTTTCCTTTCTTTTTATCCAGATACTTTTCCATATCTGAGATTGCTTTCTGCACCAGAGGGCTTTCTTTATAATGTGGAATCATATCTATCAGATCGCGATTTATCTTATCCGCACTCATCAGCTCATATTCTCCGGAATAATCTTGGTCACCGTCTTGCAGATCAAACCCAATTCCTTTGATTCCATGCATCCGTTCCGCTGGAATATTCTCATATATTTTAATAGCTTCTTCTAAAGTGAGATTGCTATGGTACTCTCCCATGACCGGAAACTCCATGCACTCTGCGACATAAAATCTAATCGTAGCTTCTGGCTGTTTTCGCATTTGCCGTTTATTTATTATTTCTACCTCTTCCATTAAATTTTCATAATCAAATGGGACTGCATTTTCCATAAAAATGTCTTCATCTTCCAGAATATCTTCCATTGCCTGCTTTATAGAAATATCTGGATTTTCATAAACACCCCCATCAATCTCAACAAAATCCACGTCATAAAGCGTATAATCATACCCGCCTTCTGTTTTTTGAATTGCAAAATATTTATTATCAATCTTGTAAGCCAGTTCGTCTGATTCTATTTCTGGTACGGAATTATCAACAACACCTTCTTTCTCCTGCAAATATTCTGAAACTGCCTCCAATGCTCCTGCATCAAACCCATTCCACAGATCTTCTGCAACAAGTTGACCATGTTCCGATACAACAATTCCTGCCACATTGGAGCCAAATTCATCATGTTCCATTAAGAAAAACTTCTCCCCAGCATATTCCTTTTCATCAACCGTATGCCATGTCCCGTTATGTCCTTCTGCTTCAT
>ERZ791846.498-NODE-498-length-20362-cov-2.65559_pt1 | contig 20362 bp, 19 predicted proteins | sample MGYA00510289_ERZ791846 | MGnify/ENA primary metagenome ERZ791846 (study PRJEB30046, sample SAMN00715274) | human gut metagenome | study: EMG produced TPA metagenomics assembly of the A metagenome-wide association study of gut microbiota in type 2... | reverse complement strand
CCATGATTTCTGTTTTGACGGACGAGGTCTTCTTCAAGGGTGATATTTCCTATTTGAAAGAAATTTCGTCACAGGTGGCTATTCCAACCTTGGCTAAGGACTTCATTATTGATGAGAAACAGATTGTGCGTAGTCGTAATGCGGGTGCGACAGTCATTCTCTTGATTGTAGCGGCCTTGCCAGAGGCTCGCCTCAGGGACCTCTACGATTTTGCGACAAGCCTTGGCTTGGAAGTCTTGGTTGAAACGCATAATCTGCCAGAATTGGAAGTTGCTCATCGTATTGGTGCTGAGATTATCGGTGTTAACAACCGTAATTTGGTCACTTTTGAGACAGATATCAACACCAGTCTTGAGTTATCAACGCATTTCAAGGACAAGCCTGTTTATATTTCTGAGTCGGCTATTTTTACAGGTCAGGATGCTGCCTTAGTTGCCCCATATTTTAATGGGATTCTAGTAGGAACTGCCCTTATGACGGCTGACAATGTGGCTGAAAAGGTCAAGGAGTTGCAAATTGACAAAGGTTAAAATTTGTGGACTATCGACACCAGAAGCGATAGCAACTGCAGTTGAAGCAGGTGCTGACTACATTGGCTTTGTGTTTGCCAAGAGCAAGCGTCAAGTGAGTCTTGAACAAGCTCACGAGCTAGCTAAAGGGGTGACAGGCCAGACAAAAATCGTCGGTGTCTTTGTTTCACCAAGTCTTGAGGAACTGGAAGAAGCGATTAGTCAGGTTCCCTTAGATATCGTTCAGATTCATGGAACTTTTGATGAAGCTCTGATTCCAAAGATTTCAGTACCAGTTATTCGAGCTATTCAGATTTCAGATAGTGATTCCCAAGTCACGAGCCAGGCGGATTATCTTCTCTTTGATGCTCCTATTGCTGGTAGTGGCCAGACCTTTGACTGGCAACTCTTGGCTGACAAGCAGATTGAGCAGGATTATTTCATCGCTGGTGGCTTAACTGTGGACAATGTGGCAGAGGCCAAGGAAACTTTCCAACCCTATGCCTTAGATGTGTCCTCAGGTGTCGAGACAGATGGTCACAAAGATTTAGACAAGATTAAAGCATTTATAGAAAGAGTGAAAGCATGACATATCAACAACCTGATGCAAAAGGATTTTACGGAAAATTCGGTGGTCAGTTCGTTCCAGAAACGCTGATGACAGCCGTTATTGAATTGGACAAGGCCTATCGTGAAGCCAAGGAAGATCCAAGTTTCCAAGCGGAATTGGATGACCTCCTCAAAAACTATGTGGGACGTGAAACACCTCTTTACCACGCCAAACGTTTGACCGATCATATTGGTGGAGCGCAAATTTATCTTAAACGTGAGGACCTTAACCACACAGGTGCCCACAAGATTAACAATGCTCTTGGTCAAGTCTTGCTTGCCAAACGTATGGGCAAGAAGAAAATCATCGCCGAAACTGGTGCAGGTCAACACGGTGTTGCAACAGCAACAGCCGCAGCCCTTTTCGACATGGACTGTACTATCTATATGGGTGAGGAAGATGTTAAACGTCAGGCGCTTAACGTTTTCCGTATGGAATTACTTGGTGCCAAGGTATTTAGCGTCACAGATGGTTCGCGCGTGCTTAAGGACGCCGTAAATGCCGCTCTTCGTGCTTGGGTAGCAGGTATTGATGACACTCACTACATCATGGGGTCTGCCCTTGGTCCTGCACCATTCCCAGAAATTGTCCGTGACTTCCAATCTGTCATCGGTCGTGAAGCCAAACGCCAATATGCAGAGATTTCTGGCGGTAAACTGCCTGATGCTGTGATGGCATGTATCGGTGGTGGTTCAAATGCTATCGGTATGTTCTACCCATTTGTTAATGATAAATCAGTAGCTATGTATGGTGCTGAGGCTTCTGGTTTGGGGCTTGATACTGAAAAACATGCCGCAACCTTTGCCAAAGGCCGTCCAGGTATCCTTCATGGAGCGCTTATGGATGTCCTCCAAGATGCTCATGGACAAATCATGGAAGCCTTCTCTATCTCAGCTGGTCTGGACTACCCAGGGGTTGGTCCTGAGCACTGTTATTTCAACGAAATCGGCCGTGCGACTTACGATTCTATCACAGATGAAGAAGCGCTAGAAGGTTTCAAACTTCTGTCACGTTTGGAAGGAATTATCCCAGCTCTTGAGTCTAGCCATGCCATTGCCCTTGCGCAAAAAGTGGCAGCTAAGATGTCGCCAGACCAAAGCCTTATCGTCTGCCTCTCAGGTCGTGGGGACAAGGACGTTATGCAGGTTAAAGAACGTTTCGAAGCTGAAGCAGAAGGGAAATAAACCATGACAAAAACACTAACAAAACACCTACAAGCTATCAAAGACAGTAAACGCGGTATTTTCGTGCCTTATATCATGGCGGGGGACCACGCTAAAGGCCTAGACGGACTCTTTGAGACCATTGCTCTCTTGGAAAATAGTGGTGTCTCAGCTATCGAAGTCGGTATTCCATGGTCTGACCCAGTGGCAGATGGTCCGGTTATTGAACTAGCAGGACAACGTAGTTTGGCTAAAGACGTGACTTTGACAGCTATTATCAAGAAGCTTCAAGAACAAAAAACACAGGTGCCTTTGGTTATCATGACCTACATCAACCCAGTTTATCAATATGGTATTGAAGCCTTTGTTAAGGGCCTAGCTGAGACATCTGTTAAGGGGCTCATTATTCCTGATTTGCCAGACGAACACGCTGACTTTATCACCCCTTATTTGAAAGACAGTGATATTGCTCTCGTGCCTTTGGTCAGCTTAACTACAGGACTTGACCGTCAGAAACAGTTGATTGATGGTGCAGAAGGCTTTATCTACGCCGTTGCCATCAATGGTGTCACAGGTAAGACTGGTAATTACCGTGATGACCTTGACAAACACTTGGCTAACTTGACTGCCCATGCAGACATTCCAGTTCTCACAGGTTTTGGTGTGTCAACAGAGGAAGACATTAAACGCTTTAACGCCGTATCAGACGGTGTTATCGTGGGATCAAAAATTGTCCGTGACCTCCACGACGGTAAGGAAAAAGAAGTCGCTGAATTTGTTACATTCGGTTCACACTTTGAAAAATAGCATATGATACTCTCCAGAAATGGGGAGTATTTCTAGTATATTATAGTTGATTACTATTCTTATGAAAAAAATCAAGTCGGTATGATTAAGAACTCTATTATTATGGTAGAATATGTCTGTAAAAAATAAATATGGAGAAAATTATGGAAATAACAGTTAGTGATAATACTTATTATTCAATAAAAGCACGTAGTCAAACTGGCATCCAACAACCAAGCTGGGTGATAGAGGACGGAGTTATTAACATTGGAAGCAAGATTAGCTTCAGAAATGTTGATACTGTAGGGTTACCAATTTTATATGCTACGGTAAATGATTTTGAATTGTGGGACGATGGTTATTGGTACATGGTTTATTTTGTTCTTGATTAAGGGAAGTTAATTATTTTTCATCAATAATTAATTATTAACTTTATTCAGTTTGTAGGGAAATGCTAGTTTTAGATATCAATATCAAAAAAGCCAAGAAAAAGATACGAGGAATGATAAATGTTAAGTAAAGTGCAGATAACTAAATTATTTGGAAAAGAACTAGTTAATATAGACTTTTCAAAGAGGTCAGTTATTATTACTGGTGATAATGGTAATGGAAAAACAACAATATTGAATACTATTTATAAAAGTCTTACTGGTAATTATTCAGTTTCAGATTTAAAGTATAATATTATTAAAATAAAGTTCGATTCTGATTTTAAATATATGAAATGTATTTTCGTAAAGAAATCTTCAGACGAAAATGGAGAGAAAATCAAAATAAAATATGTAAGTGAAAATCAGTCTTTGATAGTAAATTTAAGAGTATCAAAGATGAAAAAAATAATTATCTTAGAAAAGATAGTAAAAAAACAGAATAGTATATCAAATACATTATTTGAAGAAAAAGGACCTGAAAATCAGTTGATACCTTCTGGACAAGAAGTAAGTATAGTAAATTTAATGGATTTGATAGATGAAGATGATGATTTTAGTAAGAAACTAAAAGAGATAAACAAATCGTTATTATACTTTCCAACATATAGACGTATTGATTTAGATATAGAGTCTTATTATTCTAGCTTATATGATAGTCCAATAATGGCTTTATTACAACGGGAGCAACGTGAGAAAAAGAAAAAATTTGGAATAAGTGATAGACGAGTAATAGGAATGTCAAACTCTGATATTGAGGAAATATTGAAAGAATATTCAAGGACGTTAAATGAAGTTTCATCAAACAGCCTTGACATTCTTTTTAGAGATTTCACCAAAAGTACAATGATGAAAATGGGACAATCTTTAGGGAATATTAGATTATCTAGTTTCACAAAAAATATCAAGACATTAGAACAATTGAAAAGTATCAACGATATCTTGGAACTGAATATTTCTACCGATACATTACAGGAAATTTCATCTCAGTATGAAAAAAATATTCAACTTTTAGATGAAATAAGAAGTAATGATAATAATGTAAATGCAGAGGATCGCGACAGATTATTCGAAGCCGTGCTAGCCCTGCCTCTTATGCAAGTAATTCAGGATCTTCAGACGGAGTATTCAAAATATAATAATAAAATAACGGAAGAATTAACTAGTTACAATTATATATCAGAAAATTTAAAGGATTTTTCTGGTAATAAATTAAAATTAATCAAAACAGAATTGAATGAATTTGAGTTTCAAAAAGTTGGAACTCAAATTAATAAATTTTCAGATTTCTCAACGGGAGAAAAGCAGTTAATAACATTTTTAGTTTACTCTGCAATTGAATTACCTAAAACTACTCCAGCATTAGTAATTATTGATGAGCCAGAATTATCTCTTCATGTAAAGTGGCAAAATAAACTACTGAAAAATTTGTTAAAAAAATCCAATCTTCAAGTCTTATCAGCCACGCATTCTCCATATATTATTAATAGATCGGTAGATTCATTAGTAGTTAGAAAGGTGTAAAAATGATGTCAGTTAATACTATTGAGCTTGGTAGTGGAATTCCTGATACGATTGAGAATGATGTGAATGCTGAAGAATATTTTGATTTTTCTAGACCACAAAAAATATTAATAGTTGAAGGTAATACAGACAAACAAGCTTTAGAAAACTACTTCAGTATTAATAAAATAAATTTCGATTTTGAAATAAAAACATCAGAAATAGAGGAGAGTAAATCTGGAAAGAAAATTGCTTTAGAATACTATTCAAATAATAAAGAGACTCAGGATATTCGTTTATTAATTGATAGAGATTATGATTTTTTGTGTTCATCAAATTGTTCTGATAGTCATATCTTTTATTATGATTACTATGAGTTAGAAAATTATATATTTGAAGAAAATGTTATAAGGTTTGTGCTAATTTCGCACAAAGTAAGACCAGAAAAAGTTGAAGAAATTGTTAATTTTTTAACGTCAAATAGCTCAGATTTATTAGATCCTTTAATCACCTGCTCTAAGTTACGTATTATTAGAGAATTACATAAAAATCATAAAACTGCATTTGAGTTACCTACAGAGGAAATAAAGAAATATGCCTATTTTGTGAAACATCTAGATATAATAGGATGTTTAATTGGAAAAAATCCTAAAATAGTTGGAGATACGTTTCAGGATAGGATTGAAAAATATCTGAAACAGGAGTTAAAATCAATTGATAGGAACTTATATGACAAAATAAGAAATCAGTTTGAAAGTCTAGAGATTAATTATCCCAACTCATTTTTTGAATTTTTTAGATATTATTTTAAAGGAAAAGATTGTATAAAATTCTTTCCTTATGTATTGAAAGAAGCTAATATTCTTGGTGATAATTTGAACGAGTTTTCTTCATCAAAATTATTAAATAACTATATTTTTATGTCTAAATTATATAAAAAAAAGGTTAATGAAGTTTGTAATTCCTTTTAAATTTAATAATATTGTAAATCTGATATATCCCTCTTAAGCATCTCTTAGTGAACTATCCCAAAAAAGTTAAATTATTTCTGTGTTACTTTTCTGGGATCAGCACATAGAGGTGTTTATTTCTCCAAAATAAATCTACAAACGTAAACAAAACCCTTGACATATCCTCATGGCAGTGTTAAAATAAATCTACAAACGTAAACGAATAATAACATTCAGAAAGGAACTATCATGTTGACAATTTCATCTGCGGAATGGGAAGTCATGCGAGTGCTCTGGGCTAAGGGGCAGGCGACTTCTTCAGAGATTATAGCGATTCTAGCTAAGAAGCTAGACTGGTCGGCTTCGACAGTAAAGACCTTGATTGGACGTTTGGCGGACAAGGGGTACCTAACTAGTCAGCGTCAAGGACGAGGGTTTATCTATCAAGCTAGCTTGGGGGAAGATGAGGCGAATTTTCAGGCTTTAGAAGCTGTTTTTGACAAGATTTGTTTGACCAAACATAGCGATTTGTTGGGTCAACTCATGGCAAAGACGCCGATGACCCAAACCGATGTGGATAAGTTACAGGCCTTGCTTGCAGCAAAAGAACCTGTGGATCAAGTGGTTTGTGATTGTGTACCTGGCCAATGCGCTTGTGGGCATCATATGGAGGTGAAGTAGAAAATGACAAAAGAAACTTTTGTGGTTAATGGGATGACCTGTGCATCCTGTGTAGCTAATGTAGAAAATGCTGTTAATAAGTTGGATGGTGTGGACAAGGCTGTGGTTAATCTAACCACTGAAAAAATGTCTGTGGATTATGCTGGGGATAAGGTTAGTCCAGAAGCTATTGAAAAGGCTGTGGCTGACGCTGGTTATGAGGCTGAAGTTTACAATCCAGACACAGCCAAAAGCCAGGAAGAGCGTGAAGAAGACAAGATTCACAAGGTACGTGAGCGCCTCATTTGGTCATCTGTCTTCACCATTCCTCTCTTTTATCTTGCTATGGGCCCAATGGTTGGTCTACCTGTGCCAAACTTCTTGTCTCCTCACCATGCAGCCTTGACTTATGCCTTGGTGCTGCTAGTCTTGACAGTTCCAGTCATGTGGTTGGGTCGTTCCTTCTATAGTAATGGTTTTCGTACCTTGGCCAAGGGTCATCCTAACATGGATGCCTTGGTAGCCTTGGCAACATCGGCAGCCTTTCTTTATAGTCTCTATGGTACTTACCATATTTCATTGGGGCATGCCCATCACGTCCACCAACTTTATTTTGAGTCGGTAGCTGTTATTTTGACCTTGATTACTCTAGGTAAGTACTTTGAAACCCTCTCTAAAGGTCGAACTTCAGAGGCTATCAAGAAACTTATGCACTTGTCAGCCAAGGAGGCAACCGTCCTTCGGGATGGTAAGGAAGTCAAGCTTCCTGTGGATAAGGTTGTTCTTGGTGACCATATTGTGGTCAAACCTGGGGAAAAGATAGCAGTGGATGGTCAGGTGATTTCTGGTAGCTCCGCGATTGATGAGAGTATGCTTACAGGGGAGTCACTCCCTATTGAGAAATCCGTTGGTAAGCCAGTGTTTGCTGGTTCTATTAATGGTCAAGGTAGCTTGATTTATGAGGCTGAAAAGATTGGTAAGGACACCTTGCTTTCCCAAATCATTAAATTGGTTGAGGATGCCCAACAAACCAAGGCACCAATTGCCAAGATTGCCGATCAAGTGTCAGCGGTCTTTGTTCCTGTTGTCATGGCTATCGCACTTGTTTCAGGTCTCTTTTGGTACTTTGTCATGGGACAAACCTTTACCTTCGCTATGACAGTAGCAGTTAGTGTCTTGGTTATTGCTTGTCCATGTGCTTTGGGTCTTGCGACACCGACAGCTATCATGGTTGGTACAGGCCTTGGTGCCGAACACGGTATTCTCTATAAGCGTGGGGATGTGCTTGAACTAGCTCACAAGGCTGATGTCCTCGTTTTTGACAAGACAGGAACTATTACTCAGGGTAAACCTCAGTTGGTTTCTAGCTATACCTATGGCAATAGTGGAGCAACCTTACAGCTTTTGGCATCCTTGGAAGCCAAGTCTGAACACCCCTTAGGTCAAGCTATCCTTGTGGCAGCAGAAAATGCTAACTTGGACTTGTTAGAGATGGATAACTTTTCAAGTTTGACTGGACGAGGTCTTACTGCCAGCTATGCAGGTAAAACTTATCTAGCTGGGAATCAAACCCTTATGGCTGAGGAAAAAGTCGACTTGACTTCAGCACAAGTTGATTTCCAACACTTGACGGCTGATGGTCAAACCCCTATTTTCCTAGCTGAAGATGGTAAGTTAATCGGACTCTTTGGTGTAGCCGATCAGGTTAAAGAAGACAGTGCAGATATGGTGGCAGCTCTTCATCAAATGGGCAAGGAAGTCATCATGTTGACTGGTGATAATGACCAAACAGCCCAAGCCATCGCTCAAAAGGTTGGTATCAAGCGTGTTATCAGTCAAGTGCTTCCGCAAGAGAAATCTAGGGTGATTAGCGACCTTCAGGCAGAAGGAAAATCAGTCATCATGGTTGGTGATGGTATCAATGATGCCCCAGCCCTTGCGACTGCCGATATCGGTATTGCCATGGGATCAGGGACAGATATTGCTATGGAAAGTGCCGATATGGTCCTTATGAAACCCAACCTCATGGATGTCGTTAAGGCTCTGAAAATTAGTCAGGCGACTATCACAACGATTAAAGAGAACCTCTTTTGGGCCTTTATCTACAATATCTTGTCTATCCCAGTAGCTATGGGTGTCCTCCACCTCTTTGGAGGTCCCCTTCTTGACCCAATGATAGCAGGACTTGCCATGAGCTTTAGCTCTGTCTCAGTCGTCCTCAATGCTCTGCGCCTCAAACGTCGCAAAGTCTAAGTGTCGATTGCTTACAACTCTCGCCATTAAAGGAGTGTACTAAAAAAATAATTAAAGAAAAGGAAGAAAGAAAAATGACAAAAACATATAACATCACAGGAATGAAATGCCAAGGCTGTGTTAACACCGTTACTGAAAAACTCTCCGCTGTCAAAGGTGTAGACAAGGTTCAAGTTGACCTCGAAAACAAACAAGTCACTATTGAAGGGAAACCTTGGAAATGGTCTCTCAAACGTGCCCTCAAAGGCACTAAGTTCGAACTTGGTGATGAAATTTAAGACAGGAAAAAAACAGCTATCAGGCTGTTTTTTTCTACCCATAATCTTTTTGAAAATCCCTTCCTTTTGTGATATGATTAAAGTAATTATGTTCTCAAAATTGAGACTAGAAAATCAAGAAAAGAAAACGGTATACCTATGTCTAAACAAACCCTTATCCTTCTCTACGGTGGACGTTCAGCAGAACGTGAAGTGTCTGTGCTCTCAGCTGAGAGTGTTATGCGTGCGGTGGATTACAGCGCATTTGAGGTTAAAACCTACTTTATCACTCAGTCTGGTGATTTCATCAAAACACAAGAATTTACAGAAACACCAAGTGATGATGAGAAGCTCATGACTAATGACACAGTTGTGGCTAGTCAGGTTATCAAACCAAGCGATATTTATGAGGAAGGCGCTGTGGTATTCCCTGTGCTCCATGGACCTATGGGTGAGGATGGATCTATCCAAGGTTTCCTCGAAACCCTTAAGTTGCCATACGTGGGTACTAATGTCTTGTCATCAAGTGTGGCTATGGACAAGATTATGACCAAGCATATTCTTGAAGTTGCAGGTGTCCCTCAGGTTGCCTACACAGTCTACATCGAGGGTGAAGATTTGGAAGCAGCAGTAGCAGAGACGCTTGAAAAATTGACCTTCCCAGTTTTCGTAAAACCTGCTAACATGGGGTCATCTGTTGGGATTTCGAAAGCTGAAAACGAAGCGGAGCTTCGTGCAGCGATTGATCTGGCTCTCAAATATGATAGCCGTATCTTGATTGAGCAAGGTGTGGTTGCCCGTGAAATCGAAGTTGGTATCCTTGGAAATACAACTGTCAAAACGACAGATCCAGGTGAAGTGGTCAAAGACGTGGCTTTCTATGATTACCAAGCTAAATACATTGACAATAAGATTACCATGGACATCCCAGCTCACGTGCCTGCAGAAGTCATGACGCAAATGCGTACCTATGCAGCCAAGGCCTTCCGTGCTCTTGGTGGTTGTGGTCTTGCTCGCTGTGATTTCTTCCTGACAGAGGATGGAGCCATCTACCTTAACGAGCTCAATACCATGCCAGGTTTCACTCAATGGTCAATGTACCCACTACTTTGGGAAAATATGGGACTTTCATACTCAGACCTTATCAAGGAATTGGTAGCCTTGGGACAAGAAATGTTCGAAAAACGTGAAAGCCATTTGATTTAAGCACTATGATTTAGAAGACAGACATCTTAGTCTCGGAGAAATCTCTGAGACTGAGGTGTTTTTTTCTTTACAGAAATCTAGATTTTATTTATATCTTTTCTTTATCACCTCGATAAAAAATACATATTATCCAAATAATCTAACAGGTGGTAGAATAAATCTAACGTTTCAAATGAAATAGAGCAATTCATTCGTGTTTTGTGAAGCTGTGCTTTTCAAATGCGAGAGAAGGGTCAAAGGGCTAGAAGTAGATGGCAGTCAGCAAGTGTTGACGAAATTTTACACGCCCTTTGTATCTTGTAGAATTGAACATAGGCTAAATTCCTAGAACAAAAGATAGACTTCCTAGTGTGCCAGCACACCTCGTCAGTTTCCTATTTGTTTTACGGAATTTTACACGCCTTTTGTATCTTAAATGAGGAGGTAAGTTTTGGACTGGTCCATTGTTCAACAGTATTTGCCCTTTTATCAGAAGGCATTCTTTTTAACTTTACATATTGCCGTTCTGGGGATTCTTGGTTCCTTCCTTTTGGGCTTGGTGGTGAGTGTTATTCGTCATTACCGAGTGCCGATTTTGAGTCAGCTTTCGACGGCTTATATTGAGTTATCTCGTAATACGCCGCTCTTGATTCAGCTTTTCTTTCTCTACTTTGGCTTGCCTCGTATAGGTTTGGTTCTATCGTCAGAGGCTTGTGCTGTGGTAGGTTTGATTTTCTTGGGTGGTTCCTATATGGCGGAGTCCTTCCGAAGTGGCCTAGAGGCTGTTAGTCAGACCCAGCATGAAGTGGGGTTGTCTATTGGTTTGACGCCATTCCAAGTCTTTCGCTATGTGGTCCTTCCTCAGGCAGTGGCTGTGGCGCTTCCGTCATTTAGTGCTAACGTCATCTTCCTTATCAAGGAAACGTCAGTATTCTCAGCGGTAGCCTTGGCGGATTTGATGTATGTGGCCAAGGATTTGATTGGTCTTTACTACGAAACCGATGTGGCTCTAGGTATGTTGGTGGTGGCTTATCTCTTGATGTTGCTACCGATTTCTCTAGTCTTTAGTTGGATTGAAAGGAGGTTACGCTATGCAGGATTCGGGCTTTCAGGTTCTTCTTCAGGGGAATAATTTCCTACGTATCTTACAAGGTTTAGGCGTAACTATTGGAATTTCCATTGTCTCAGTTCTTCTCTCCCTTTTACTAGGAACACTTTTTGGGATTGTCATGACTTCGAAGTCTAAGATTGTTCGTTTCTTGTCACGTATTTATCTGGAATTTATTCGTATCATGCCCCAGTTGGTCTTGCTCTTTATTGTTTATTTTGGTCTGGCTAGGAACTTTAACATCAACATCTCAGGCGAGCTATCGGCTATTATCGTCTTTACCCTTTGGGGAACGGCTGAGATGGGTGATTTGGTGCGTGGGTCAATCACATCGCTACCTAGACACCAGTTTGAGAGTGGAAGAGCTCTTGGTTTGACCAATGGGCAACTTTATACCTATGTGATTATTCCACAAGTCTTGCGTCGCTTGTTGCCTCAGGCTATTAACCTGGTGACACGGATGATTAAGACTACGTCCTTGGTGGTTTTGATTGGCGTGGTTGAGGTGACCAAGGTTGGTCAGCAGATTATCGACAGTAACCGTCTGACTATTCCAACAGCTTCTTTCTGGATTTATGGCACGATTTTGATTCTTTATTTTGCCATTTGTTACCCAGTATCTAAGCTGTCTACTTATCTTGAAAATCGTTGGAGGAATTAAGATGACAGAAAGCATTTTACAAATCAAGGATTTGAAAAAGTCCTTTGGGGACAATGAGATTCTCAAAGGCATCTCCTTGGATATTAAACAAGGTGAAGTCGTTGTTATCCTGGGTTCCTCAGGTTGTGGGAAATCGACCTTGCTACGTTGCATCAATGGCTTGGAGATGATTCAAGGAGGCGATATTCTCCTGGATGGCAAGTCTATCACTGGCAGTAAGAAGGATTTCCACTCGATTCGTCAGAAAATCGGAATGGTCTTTCAAAGTTATGACCTCTTTCCACATCTGGACATCCTACAAAATCTGATCTTGGGTCCAGTCAAAGCTCAAGGACGTAACAAGGAAGAAGTCATTGCGGAGGCTGAGAAACTTTTGGATCGTGTGGGACTTCTGGACAAGAAGCATAGCTTCGCACGACAACTGTCAGGTGGTCAAAAGCAGCGTGTGGCAATTGTCCGCTCCCTACTTATGCATCCTGAAGTTATCCTCTTTGACGAGGTGACGGCTTCGCTTGACCCTGAGATGGTTCGTGAGGTTCTGGAATTGATTAACGACCTCGCTCAAGAAGGACGTACCATGTTGATTGTGACCCATGAGCTTCAGTTTGCGCGTGCCATCGCTGACCGTATTATCTTTATGGATAAGGGAGTCATCACTGAGGAAGGTACTGCTGAAGAATTCTTCAATCATCCAAAGACACAGCGAGCTCAAGAGTTCCTCAATGTCTTTGACTTCAGCCAGTTTGGTGCCTATTTGTAACCCATTGTTTTTAGTAAAAAATATAATATTTTAGGAGATATTTATGAAATTAACAAAGAAAATTTTTGCCCTATTAGCCCTCGTCTTAGCCTTGGTGGCAGTGACTGCTTGCTCAAGTAACAGTAGCTCTGGTAAATCAACAGCCAAAGCACGTACTATTGAAGAAATTAAGAAGAGTGGTGAACTCCGTATCGCCGTCTTTGCGGACAAGAAACCTTTCGGTTATGTAGATAACAAGGGTGCTTACCAAGGTTACGATATTGAACTTGGTAACCGTTTGGCTAAAGACTTGGGTGTTAAACCTAAATACGTCTCAGTAGATGCGGCCAACCGTGCTGAATTCTTGATTTCAAACAAGGTAGATATTACGCTTGCCAACTTCACAGTAACTGATGAACGTAAGAAACAAGTGGACTTCGCCCTTCCTTACATGAAAGTCTCAATCGGTGTGGTGTCACCTAAAGACAAGGTTATTAAGGACGTTAAAGAGCTTGAAGGTAAGACTTTGATTGTTACTAAAGGAACAACTGCTGAAACTTACTTTGAAAAGAACTACCCAAATATCAAATTGCAAAAGTATGACCAATATAGCGACGCTTACCAAGCCCTCCTTGATGGTCGTGGCGATGCTTTCTCAACAGATAATACAGAAGTTCTTGCTTGGGCTCTAGAAAATAAAGGTTACGAAGTTGGAATCACATCGCTTGGTGACCCAGATACAATTGCCCCAGCCGTTCAAAAAGGTAACAAAGAACTCCTTGACTTTATCAATGAAGACATTAAGAAACTTGGTAAAGAGAATTTCTTCCACAAAGATTATGAAAAAACACTTCACCCAACCTACGGTGATGCAGCAAATGCCGATGATCTCGTGGTTGAAGGTGGCGAAGTGAAATAAGACTGACAGCCTTCGTAAGAGGCGAGTCTTGCTTAATAAGAATAAAAACCCACCCCGTGGCTATTTAGCTTAGCTAGAAGCAGGGATGGTTTTTCTTGTTTTAGGGTGATTTTTTTCTCACTTTTTGCTTTTTATGTTTCTCCAACAAATGACAATACATGACAAGAAAAGGGCTCCCATCATTCCCCAAAAAAGAAATGGTTCAATATAATCAAAAAAAGTTTTGCGTTCACCATAGACCGAGGTAGAGCCATCTTTCCAAGTAATGGTTTTGTCCCTATCATCAATCCTTTTGTAGGACTCACCATTATAAGTCAAATAATGATCCTTCCGTACATACATATTCAAATAGTTAAGGCCGTTCTTTGTGGGAAGGTCTGAGAACAGACTTTCCTTGGCGTAAACTTCAATGTAGATGGTTCCATCTTTAAGACCTTTAATTTTCTGAGTTCGAGCATTTTTGATAAGGAGTTTTCCATCTTGTATAATTTCCCAATCGTACTTACGACTTTTTCCTCCTTCGTTATAGGAAATAGCAAGCTTGTGATTTTCAGACTGCCATAGCCCGTAGATACTATTTTCACTGATACCATCATAAAAGCATCTAAGATAGATGGTGACTATAGGTACCATGAATAGAAAACAAATCCTCAAAATCTTGACTAAACGGTCTTTGAATTTACCCCAACGTGCTCGCCATCCAGTTTTGTACTTTTGTGTTCTTCGATATTCATTTTGTGAATGATCTTTTCTATCAATTTCCTGTTGATCACTATATTTTTTCTTTATTTGATGCCTCATTTAACCTATTTTTCCTTTTTATATTTTCTTTTGATTTTCCATTCAACGAAAAGGACATATAAAAGCAAGCTTCCAAACATTCCAAATACGATATAAGGTTCCAGACGATCAAACAAGGTTATTCGTTGACCGTAAGGGGATTTTGAACCATCTTTCCAGGTAATGCTCTTGTTTTCATCATCAATCAGTTTGTAAGATTCACCATTATAGGTCAGGTAATTGTCTTTACGAACGTACATATTCAAATAGTTAAGGCCGTTTTTAGCGGGGAGGTCTGAAAGCAGGCGTTCCTCAGCGTAAACTTCAATGTAGAGGGTACCATCCTCGAAGCGTTTAATATCATCGATGCGTGCATTTTTAATGAGGACATTTCCATCTTGAACAATATCCCAATCACGCTTACTTCCTTTGCGCCCTCTTTCGTAGGATATGGCAAGCTGATGATTTTCAGATTTCCACAGACCATAGATACTGTCTTTATAAACATTATGATCAAAGAAAATCATATAGACGATGAAAATCGGTATCGTGAGTAAGAAACATATCATAAACACATTGACTAGACGGTCTGTAAATTTATCCAAGCGTGCTCGCCATCCGGTTTTGCGTTTTTGTTCTTTTCGATATGCTTTTTGTGAATGATACTTTCGATTGAGTTTCTTTCGGTCAGCGTATTTTCTTTTTGATTGGTGTCTCACTTAGTTTTTCTCTCCTCTTTTGCCGAGCCTCTAAAATAACAATAAAGAAGCCCAGTCCCAGAATTCCACGATAGATAGTTTGAACAATTGTAGAGAGCTTGGTTTTCCGTTCACCATAAGGGCTGGTGGAACCATCTTTCCAAGTGATGGACTTGTTTCCAGAATTGATACGCTTGTAGGACTCACCGTCATAGGTAAGATAATTGTTTTTGCGAAGATAGAAATCCATATAGCTGAAGCCGTCCTTGGTGGGTAGGTCTGTCAGGTAGCCTTCCACAGTGTAGAGCTCCATGTGAAGAGTTCCGTCATTAAGCCGTTTGACCGGGCGAGTTCTAGCAGCATAGATAATATACTTACCATCCTGTACGACTTGCCAGTCGATATTTCCTCGTTTCCGAATATGCTTATAGGAAATCGCTAACTTATGATGATCAGACTGCCAGAGACCATATATGTTATCTTCATTGACTGTATAATGATCATAATAATAAAAACCACCATACAGCAGTGCCAGTAGCACTAAGATAATCAATTCAGCTGTTGGCTCTAGTAGGATGAACTTTCTCCAATTAAAACGCCATCCTTTAGGTTCTTCGATACTTTGACAGTCGCTTTTTATGGTTTCCTCTCCCTTAGAGAGGTTGACTAATTTTTTCTTTGTCATGCCTAATCCTTTCATCAACCATTGTAACAAATTCATCTCCCAAGCAAAAGCTAGCCTGATTTGTGATATAATTGGGAGTGATTGTAGACAAGGAAATCTTATTTCTTGCCAGACTTGTAAAAATAAAACAGAGGATTTTAAGATGAAACTGACACTCCATGAAATTGCCAAGGTTGTTGGCGCTAAAAATGATGTCACAGCCTATGAAGATGTTGCCATTAACCAGATTGAGTTTGATAGCCGTAAGATTACAGCGGGTGACCTCTTTTTACCACTAAAAGGTGCGCGTGATGGGCATGATTTTATCCAAACAGCCTTTGACAATGGTGCCCTAGCGACATTCACAGAAAAAGAATTACCAGCTGATCAAGTCCACATCCTAGTTGATGACGCTCTTGAAGCCTTTCAAAAACTAGCTGCCTACTATCTTGAAAAGACTGAGGTTGATGTTATTGCTGTGACTGGTTCTAATGGTAAGACAACAACCAAGGACATGATTCATGATATCTTGGCAACAACCTATCGTACTTACAAAACCCAAGGCAATTACAACAATGAGATTGGTCTTCCTTATACAGCCCTCCACATGCCTGATGATACTGAGAAAATCGTCCTTGAGATGGGGCAAGACCACATGGGAGACATTCACCTCTTGTCAACCCTGGCTAAGCCAAAAACAGCCGTTGTTACCTTAATCGGAGAGGCTCATTTGGAATTCTTCGGTAGCCGTGACAAGATTGCCCAAGGTAAAATGCAAATGCAAGACGGTATGCCTGATGGTAGCCTCTTGCTTGTGCCAAGTGATCCTATCGTAGATCCTTTCTTGCCAAGCAATCTTGAAGTGGTACGCTTTGGGGATGGTGCGGAGCTTACAGTCTCTGAGTTGACAGAATTCAAGGACCATCTCACCTTTTCAACAAACTTCCTAGACGGACAAGTTACCTTGCCAGTCACTGGAAAATACAATGCCACAAATGCCATGGTTGCTGCCTATGTGGCTAAACACTTGGGTGTAACTGAGGAAAATATCCTCTCAGCTCTTGCCAACTTGCAGCTTACAAAAAACCGTACCGAATGGAAAAAAGCAGCCAACGGTGCCGATATCCTTTCAGACGTTTACAATGCCAATCCAACAGCCATGAAGCTCATTTTGGAGACCTTCTCAGCCATTCCTAAGAATGAAGGAGGCAAGAAGATCGCTGTCCTAGCTGATATGAAAGAACTCGGTGAACAGTCTGTTCAACTTCACACACAGATGATTCTCAGCCTGACACCAGATGCTATTGATACGGTGATTTTCTACGGTGAAGACATTGCAGAATTGTCACAACTTGCTAGTCAAATGTTCCCACTTGGTCATGTTTATTATTTCAAGAAAACAGCTAACGAAGACCAATTTGACGCTATGGTCAAGCAAATCAAAGAAAGCCTGGGCGAGCACGATCAAATCTTGCTCAAAGGCTCTAACTCTATGAACCTAGCCAAGGTTGTAGAAGAACTCCAAGCTAAGAATTAAGTTCTCTAACCTGCTCTCCAAGCAGGTTTTTGCTTTACCCTGAAATTTGATATAATAGCAGGCATAGTAATTTCAGCAGGAGAAGAGAATGAAGGAATTTTTGACAACCACCCAAACTCATCCACCCCAGATACCTTTGCCCTATTATTTGCTTATGCTTTTGGCAATGGTACTTCTGAGTTACTTGAGTTGGCGTTGGTATAAGAATAAGATATGGCGTTGGACCTTTCTCATTATCCAAGCCATTCAACTCTTTGCCCTATACACTTGGTACCTCTGGCAGGGCTTCCCACTTTATATTAGTCTGCCCCTGTACCATTGTCGTATGGCCATGTTTACTGTTCTCCTCTTGAAAAATAGCAGGATAAAGAGCTATTTCGCTATTATGGGAGTTGTTGGGACCTACTGTGCATTGATTTATCCAGTATTTGATCCCTATGAGTTTCCTCATATCACAGGCTTTTCTTTCCTAATTGGCCACTATGCCCTACTGGTCAATAGCCTGAATGTAATTTTTAATAGTTATAAAACTCATCCCATCAGCCAGCGGCTGATTGTCGTGGCCACCTTATTACTGAATTTAGCTTTGGTAATCGTTAATCAGACTATCGGTGGAAACTATGGCATGCTTAAACACACGCCATTTATTATGGGAACTCCCTTATTTGTCAAATACCTTGCTGTTTCAGGAGCTCTGATTATTCTCATGATAATCATGAAAAAAGGTCTGGAGCATTTTGAAGACAAATATTAAATAAATGAAGAAACACGCTATCAGAAAGTTGATAGCGTGTTTTTTCATTTATTTGTTTTATTCTAACACAAAACGCTTTCAGAATTGCTTTCACACTGTAATTTGGATATAATAAAGGAGCTGTGTCTGCGAGAATTATCGCAAGCCTCGACAACAAATGTAGACCAAAAAAGAGAAAAATTTTCTGAAAGAAGTGCTACAACTATCTTACTTTTCGATCTGGTAAAAACCGATGACTGTCAGTTCCTATTGAGCATGGAAGTTTTACTATTCCTAAGGAAGCTGCTGAAGTCCGATACCGCTACGGAAAAGTATCAAAAAGATTATTTTTAAAGAAGAAAGAAAACTATGAGTATCCAAGACGAAATCAAAAAACGCCGTACTTTTGCCATCATCTCTCACCCCGATGCTGGTAAAACAACAATCACTGAACAATTGCTTTACTTTGGGGGTGAAATCCGTGAAGCTGGTACCGTAAAAGGTAAGAAAACCGGAAACTTTGCTAAATCAGACTGGATGGATATCGAGAAACAACGTGGTATCTCAGTAACCTCATCTGTGATGCAGTTTGACTATGCCGGCAAACGTGTCAATATCCTTGATACCCCAGGGCACGAGGACTTCTCAGAAGATACCTACCGTACCCTTATGGCGGTCGACGCTGCCGTCATGGTCGTTGACTCAGCCAAAGGTATCGAGGCCCAAACCAAAAAACTTTTCGAAGTTGTTAAACACCGTGGTATTCCTGTCTTCACCTTCATGAACAAATTGGACCGTGATGGACGTGAGCCACTCGACCTCTTGGAAGAGTTGGAAGAAGTGCTTGGTATTGCCAGCTACCCAATGAACTGGCCTATCGGTATGGGTAAAGCCTTCGAAGGACTTTACGACCTCTATAACGAACGCTTGGAGCTTTACAAGGGTGACGAGCGCTTTGCCAAGATTGAAGATGGTGATACCCTTTTTGCCTATGAGCAAGCTAAAGAAGATATTGAACTCTTGACAGAAGCGGGTAATGAATTTTCTGAAGAAGCTATTTTAGCTGGTGAATTGACGCCGGTCTTCTTCGGTTCTGCCCTCACTAACTTTGGGGTTCAAACCTTCCTTGATACCTTCCTCAAATTTGCGCCAGAACCACATGGCCACAAGACAGTTGATGGCGACGAGATTGATCCTCTTAACAAGGATTTCTCTGGTTTTGTTTTCAAAATCCAAGCCAACATGGACCCACGTCACCGTGACCGTATTGCCTTTGTTCGTATCGTGTCTGGTGAATTCGAGCGTGGTATGAGTGTTAACCTAACCCGTACAGGTAAGGGAGCGAAGCTCTCTAACGTTACTCAGTTTATGGCCGAGTCTCGTGAAAATGTTGAAAATGCCGTGGCAGGAGACATTATCGGGGTTTACGACACAGGAACTTATCAGGTTGGTGATACCCTTACTGTAGGTAAAAACAAATTTGAATTTGAGCCACTACCAACCTTTACGCCAGAGTTGTTCATGAAAGTTTCTGCTAAAAACGTTATGAAACAGAAGTCCTTCCACAAAGGAATTGAACAATTGGTGCAAGAAGGAGCCATCCAGCTCTACACCAATTACCAAACAGGTGAATACATGCTTGGTGCCGTTGGTCAACTTCAGTTTGAAGTCTTCAAACACCGTATGGAAAATGAATACAATGCCGAAGTCGTTATGACACCAATGGGTAAAAAGACTGTGCGTTGGATTCAACCTGAGGACCTCGATGAACGCATGTCATCAAGCCGAAATATCTTGGCCAAAGACCGCTTTGATCAACCAGTCTTCCTCTTTGAAAATGACTTTGCCCTCCGTTGGTTTGCGGATAAATATCCAGATGTGACATTGGAAGAGAAGATGTAATACGGCACAAAAGATGACGATTTTAAATCGTTCATCTTTTGACGCTAGCCCCTATCTTGTGGCTAGCTAACCGTCTCACTAACTACGTCAGCCGAATAATATCGATTCGTCTGACTTCGTGTCGTAATATCTTAATGATGTTATTTATGAAGTGTTCTATGGGACCGTGACTAAGTCCCTTACTAATTCGAAAACGGGAAAATAACGTTTCCGTTTTCTCATGTCGTAATACTATGTATAGTTTATGTAAATCGTTCATCTTTTGACGCTAGCCCCTATCTTGTGGCTAGCTAGCCGTCTGACTTCGTGTCGTAATA
>ERZ791846.497-NODE-497-length-20362-cov-32.5006_pt1 | contig 20362 bp, 16 predicted proteins | sample MGYA00510289_ERZ791846 | MGnify/ENA primary metagenome ERZ791846 (study PRJEB30046, sample SAMN00715274) | human gut metagenome | study: EMG produced TPA metagenomics assembly of the A metagenome-wide association study of gut microbiota in type 2... | reverse complement strand
GTAACACCATCGGCGGAGCCGTAAACCGGAGAAGCCCAAAAAATGCGTTTAGCGAAGCGGCTAGCATTTTTGGGCTTCGACAACCCCTTCGGGGTCTGAAAGGGGCGAGCAGCCCCTTTCTCGTGGATCCAGCGCGTCGAAATCGCTGGTGGTTTTCTGGTTCTCTTTTGGCACGCAAAAGAGAACTTAGCCCCGCGTAACCGCGCTCTCCCCCCCGCGCCACCGGCGCGTGAAGCCGCTTCCCCAAAAATATAACCAACAAACGAGGCGTTTCTATGAACTACGAATCCGCTTTGGAATACATCCACGCTGTCCAGTGGGCCGGCCACAAGCCGGGCCTCAGCCGCACCCGCACTCTGCTGGCGGCGCTGGGCGACCCCCACAAGAAGCTCCGCTTCGTCCATGTGGCGGGTACCAACGGCAAGGGCAGTACTGCCGCCATGCTGGCGTCCTGCCTGCAGGCGGCGGGGTATAAGGTGGGCCTGTACACTTCGCCTTTCATCAACCGCTTCAACGAGCGCATTCAGGTAAACGGCGAACAGATACCCGACGACGCGCTGGTACGTCTGGTGGAGCGTGTCCGCCCGGCGGCAGACGCCATGGCTGACGTCCCTACCGAGTTCGAGATCATCACGGCCCTGGGGATGCTCTGGTTCGCGGAGGAAAAATGCGACATCGTGGTGCTGGAAGTGGGCCTCGGCGGTACGCTGGACTCAACCAACGTCATCGACCCGCCCGAGTGCGCGGTCATCACGGCGCTGGGCATGGACCATGTAAAAGAACTCGGCCCCACCATCGCGGACATCGCCGCCGCCAAGGCCGGCATCATCAAGCCGGGCAGTCCGGTGGTGAGCTACGGCGGTGTGCCGGAAGCGGACGCTGTCATCGCCCGTGTAGCCAAGGAGCAGAACGCGCCTCTCACGGTGGTGGATCTCTCCCGCCTCAAAGTGGAGGGCGGCGACCTCGACGCCGTCACCTTCGATTTCGACGGGCTGGACGGTGTCCGTCTGCCCCTCATCGGCAGCTATCAGCCGAAAAACGCCGCCCTCGCCATCACGGCCCTCCGTGTGCTGCGGGGCAGGGGATGGAACATCCCCGACAGCGCCATCCGCACCGGCCTTGAGCAGGTGAGCTGGCCGGGCCGGTTCGAGCTGCTGCGGCATTCGCCCGCTTTCCTGTTGGACGGCAGTCACAACGCCCACGGGATGCGGGCCACCGTCCAGAGCCTCCGGGACCGCTTCCCGGGGCAGAAGTTCGTCTTTCTGCTCAGCATCATGGCCGACAAGGACGTGGACGAGATGCTGGCGCTGCTGCTGCCGCTGGCAAAGCGGTTCGTCACGGTCGCGGCCCACACGCCCCGCGCCATGCCCGCTGAGACACTGGCAGAGCACATCCGCGCCCGGGGCGGAAAGGCTGAGGCAGCGGCGGACATCCCGGCGGGCGTCGCCCGCGCGGTGGAGCTGGGCGGCGACGGCCCGGTGTGTGCGCTGGGGACTCTCTACTTCTCCGGCGATGTCCGGCAGGCGTTCGCCCGGCTGACCGCAGAATAAACGACAAAAAGAAAAGCGATGGCCCAGTGCAGGTGGGCCATCGCTTTTTTGCCCTTTCGGGCAAGCAGGGTAAATGATAAGAAGGTAAATGAAGAAAATAGCAATAGTAAGAAGGTAAAAACAAGAAGAAAAACAAGGGCGCGGGACACTATGTATCCAACAGCCTGCCATTGTTGGATACAACAATAGCACGATTACAGAAAAATTACAAGCCCTTTTTTGAAAAAACTTCCCAAAAAGGGGCGGAATGCGGTACTTTTGGCACAACGCACAAATCCCGGAGAGATTCACCGGCAATTTGACGAAGCACGAAACGGCGGGGTGTTCCAAACAAGAACACTCTAAATTTTTGTAAGCCGCTCTCCGGCTCTTGCACGGCGGAGAAGGCTGTGCTAAGATGATAGGGTAAAATGAGAAGTCTGCGCTGAAATGAAAAACAGATGTGATATTGCAGACGACAAAGGAGAATATAGATGGTAAAAAACGCGTCAGCTGGCGAAAAGGCCGGCTGGTCCAACGGGCGGACGCCGCTGTTTTCCCAGAAGGATCTGCTGCGGCTGGTGGGGCCGCTGCTCATCGAGCAGTTTCTGGCCGTGACGGTGGGCATGGCCGACACCATGATGGTCTCCCGCTGCGGCGAGGCGGCCATCTCGGGCGTCAGCCTCGTGGATATGATAAACAACCTCATCATCGTGCTGTTCGCGGCGCTGGCCACCGGCGGCGCGGTGGTGGTGAGCCAGTATCTGGGCGCGAAGGAGCAGGAAAAGGCAAATGCCGGTGCGGGGCAGCTCATCCTGCTGAGCGCTGTCTTGGGTGCCGTGGTGGCTGCGCTCTGCATCCTCTTTGCCCGGCCCATGATCAGCGCCTGCTACGGCTCCATCGACGCGGATGTTCTGGACGCCGGCGTCCTCTACCTTAAAATAACCGCCCTGAGCTACCCCTTCCTCGCGCTGTACAACGCGGGCGCGGCCCTTTTCCGCAGCATGGGCAACTCCAGGATCTCCATGCAGATCAGCGTCCTCATGAACATCATCAACATCGTGGGCAACGCGGTCTGCATCTTCGGCCTGAAAATGGGCGTCGATGGCGTTGCATGGCCCAGTGTCGTCTCCCGTGTCATCGCGGCGGTGCTCATTCTGGGCCGCTGCTACCAGAAGGGCCATGCCCTCACGGTGCCGAGGACCGTGAAGCCCGATGCCGGTATGGCCAAGCGCATCCTCGGCATCGGCGTGCCGTCGGCCTTTGAGAACAGCCTGTTCGAGGCGGGCCGCATCGTCGTGGTGAGCATGATCTCCACTTTCGGCACCGTCCAGATCGCCGCCAACGCCGTCGCCAACAACCTCGACGGTGTGGGCTGCATCCCGGGCAAGGCCATCGGCCTTGCCATGATAACCGTCGTGGGCCGCTGCATCGGCGCAGGGGATAACGAGCAGGCCGTCTATTATACAAAGAAGCTGCTGGGCTGGGCCTATCTCGTCATGGGTGTGCTGAATGGATGGATCCTGATCTTTGTCCGGCCTCTGGTGGGCATTTACGAGCTTTCGGGCGAGACGATGGAGCTCTCCATCATCCTGGCCTGCATCCACGCGGGCTTTGCAATGCTGCTCTGGCCTCTCTCCTTCGTGCTGCCCAACGCTCTGCGCGCCGCCAACGACGTCAGGTTCACGATGATCGTCTCCATCGCCAGCATGGCCTGCTGGCGTGTGGGCTTCAGCTATATCATCGGTGTGCGGATGGGCATGGGTGCCGTCGGCGTCTGGATCGCTATGGTGGTGGACTGGGTCTGCCGCGTGACCTGCTTCGTGACCCGCTTCCGCAGCGGTGCCTGGAAAGAAAAATATAAGGCCTGAAAACAGAAAGGGACGTTATATGAAACTCATCAGCTGGAACGTGAACGGGCTGCGCGCCTGTCTGACCCACGATTTTGCCGCGAGCTTCGCCGCGCTGGACGCGGACGTGTTCTCGGTGCAGGAGACCAAGATGCAGCCCGGGCAGGCCGACTTCGCCCCCGAGGGCTACACGGAATATACATACTCGGCGGAGAAGAAGGGCTACTCCGGCACAGCCTGCTGGTGCAAGACCGCGCCGCTGAGCGTGGCCACCGGCATCGGCATCGAGGAGCACGACCACGAGGGCCGTGTGCTGACGCTGGAATACCCGCAGTTTTACCTCGTCAACTGCTACACCCCCAACAGCCAGGACGGCCTCAAGCGGCTGGACTACCGGATGACATGGGAGGACGCCTTCCGTGCCTACCTGCTGGAGCTGGATGCCAAAAAGCCGGTCATCCTCTGCGGCGATCTGAACGTGGCCCATCAGGAAATTGATATTAAAAATGCCCGGACCAACCGGATGAGCGCCGGCTTTACCGACCAGGAGCGGGCCAAGATGACCGAGCTGCTGGCGGCGGGCTTCACCGACAGCTTCCGCGCCATCCACCCGGACGAGGTGAAATACAGCTGGTGGAGCTACCGCTTCCACGCCCGGGAGAAGAACGCGGGCTGGCGCATCGACTATTTCATCGTCTCGAACCGCATTGCGGACAAGATAAAAGCCGCCGAGATACACAACGAGGTGTTTGGCTCCGACCACTGCCCGGTGGAGCTGGACATCGACTTATAAGGAGGGCTCTATGCTCAAAAGCTATCTCATCGTATTCTTTATCTCGATGCTGCCCCTCATCGAGCTGCGCGGTGCCATCCCGGTGGGCATCGGGATGGGCCTGCCCATCCTGCCGACCTATCTGGTCTGTGTGGTGGGCAACATGCTGCCGGTGCCGTTCATCTATCTGTTCGCCCGTAAAGTCCTCATCTGGGGCTACCACAAGCCCATCATCGGCCCCTTCTGCCGTTTCTGCATCGTCAAGGGCGAAAAAGGAGGTCGTGCGCTGGAAGCCAAGGCCGGGCGCGGCCTCGTGGCGGCGCTGCTGCTCTTCGTGGGCATCCCGCTGCCGGGTACCGGCGCATGGACCGGCACGCTGGCCGCGTCCATCCTCGACATGAAGTTCAAAGATGTGCTCATCGCCTGCATGGGCGGCGTGCTGCTGGCCGGTATCATCATGGGTCTGGCAAGCGCAGGTCTTTTGGGAGCGCTGAGCGGTCTGTTTGCGGTGTGACCTGCCCGAGGCCGCGAGGCACTGCAGTTTCCCGCAGTAAGAGGCTTTTTTGTTTTGCATGGGCCTGACCGGCTCGCCAGTGGGCGCGTTGCACCCGGGTTGCGGCTCCCAGCGTCTGCTCGCTTTCGCTTGCATCCTGCTGGCCGCGGCCCCAACAATTTCTCCCTGCTTCCGCCACTGGCGGCGGTCGAAATGGTTGCCCCCTTTGGGAGAGCTGGCGCGTCAGCGCCTGAGAGGGCTGGTTTTCCATCGCAAAGTGTGCTAGAATAATAACAGCGTGTCTTGAGTAAAGACGAAGAAAGGACGAATCAAAGATGCAAGAGGCTTTGAACCAGAAGATCGACGCATTTATTGCGGCGAACAAAGAGCAGATCCTGAAAGACATTGCCACGCTGGTGTCCATCAACAGCGTGGAGGGTACCCCGGAAGAGGGCGCACCCTACGGCGCAGGCCCCCGTGCCGCGCTGGACAAGACGCTGGAGCTGGCCGCAGGCATGGGCCTTGTGACCCGCAACTGCGAGAACCATATCGGCTACGCCGAGCTGGCCGGTGCCGATGCCGAGAAGTATCTGGCTACCATCTGCCATGTGGACGTGGTGCCGGAGGGCAACGGCTGGACGGAAGACCCCTTCAAGATGGAGATCCGCGACGGGTGGATGATCGGCCGCGGCGTCGCTGACGACAAAGGCCCCATGGTCGCCACCCTGTACGCCCTGAAGTTCCTCAAAGAGGAGGGCGTCTCCCTGCGCTATCCCATCCGCGCCCTCGTCGGCGACAACGAGGAGACTCACATGCACGATGTGGACTACTACCTCGCCAACTACCCGGCCCCTGTGTTCTGCTTCACCCCGGACGCAGAGTTCCCGGTCTGCAACGGTGAGAAGGGCCACTTCGACGGCAAGCTGGTCAGCCCCGTCTGCAACGGCGTCATCAAGGACTTTGTGGGCGGCGTCGCCACCAACGCTGTGCCTGACCGCGCCAGCGCTCTCGTGGCCACCGACATCACCAAGCTGCGTAACGCCCCCAACATCACCCTCGAGCCGGAAGGCGACGGTGTCCGCATCCGCGGCTGGGGCAAGTCCGGCCACGCTGCCATGCCGGAAGGCACTGTCAACGCCATCGGTCTGGTGGTGAACTACCTGCTGGACAATGGCCTCTGCAACGACGCCGAGCGCACCTATCTGGAAGCCGTCAAGAAGCTGCACGACTCCACCGCAGGCGTGGGCCTCGGCATCGACTGCGCCGACGGCCCCTTCGGCCCGCTGACCATCATCGGCGGCAAGATGTCCATGGTGGATGGCCGGATGGTTCAGACCATGGACAGCCGTTACCCCACCTGCACTGACGGCGACACCATCGCAAAGCAGATCCGTGCCGCCATCGGCACCGGCGCAGAGCTGACGGATGTGGGCAGCGCAAAGCCTTTCTACATCGAGGCGGACACCCCCGCCATCAAGGCCTGCATCGACACCTACAACGAAGTCACCGGCGAGAACGCAACGCCCTTCACCATGGGCGGCGGCACTTACGCCCGCCACTTCCCCTATGCTGTCAGCTTTGGCCCGGAGCACAGCGATATGGTGCTGCCCGAGTTCGGCGGCCCGATGCACGGCGCGAACGAGGCCGCTCCCATCGACAAGCTGCTGGAAGCCCTGAAAATTTATATCATCGCTCTGCTGCGGCTGGAGGAGATCGACTTTTGAGCCGGGTGCGCGTCTTAGTCATTGACGGGCAGGGCGGCGGTCTTGGCCGTCAGCTGACAGCGGCGCTTGCCGCGGGATGCCCGGACATCGAGCTGACCGCCGTAGGGACCAACAGCATCGCGGCTTCGGCCATGCTCAAGGCGGGCGCACACCGCGCCGCCACCGGCGAGAATGCCGTGGTGGTCAACTGCCGCCGGGCGGACATCATCGTCGGCCCCATCGGCATCGTCATCGCCGATTCGCTGCTGGGTGAGATCACCCCGGCCATGGCGGCGGCGGTCTGCCAGAGCAGTGCGGCGCGGGTGCTCATCCCCATCAATCACTGCGATAACATCGTGGTGGGTGTGCCGGACCAGCCCATCGGCCAGCTTGTGGCCGCCGCAGCGGAAAAGGTGAGCCAGCTCTGCAGCAGCGGCTGCCGGTAACCGCTGCCCGGGGGCAGTGCCTCTCATCCGGCACTGTGCGCCAAAAGGGGGGCTTTTGCCCGCCGCAAACCCTATCGTAAAAAATAAATGCACCTGCAGCCAAACCTCGCTGTTTCCGGGGACAGGAAGCGAGAGCTGCAGGTGCATTTTTGCGTTGGGCGGCAAAGAAACAGCAAAAAAAGTGAGTGCGCAATTTTTGTATTGACAGAACGACAGGGGGGGGGGGGTATAATGAATAGGAAGAGAGGGCGCTGTGCTCTCTGCTCTCTGCACCATCAATAAGGAGGACATCAAAATCATGAAACAGTTCAAAAAGCTGGCGTCTCTGCTGCTGGCAGCAGTGCTGGCCATGACCCTGCTGGCGGGCTGCGGCGGCCGGGGCGGCAACGTGGCCACTGCGGTCACTGAGCAGAGCATCCTGAAGCACATCAACGAGACCCGGAAGAAAGCTAACACGGGCCTGAGCCCGGTGGAAAATGACTCCACTCTGGCCCAGGCAGCAGCCACACTGCTGGAGGAGTTTTCCAAGACCCCGGCAAAAACTGACTACGGCACTGGTTATAAGATGGCCAAAACCAAGGCCGAGGACATCCTGCACACTGCCACCGGGAAGAAAAATCAGGGAATCAAAAACTTATATACTCCGAGCGATGGGAGCTATTTCTATTTGGCTCCCGATAACTACTACGTCAGTTCTAGCAATAATGATCTCCATCTGTTCCGTCGTGGCGACAAAGTCTTCGATTCTGAGAACGGCAACGCCTACAACGGCTACATCAGCACGATCGCTCAATTTTGCCCCCCTTCGGTCATTATGGCAAGTGATGTGAAGGTGGGCATCGCCTTCCGGGAGATCAAGGGTGAGCGGTTTGCTCTGCTGGTCTACGATGTGACCATCACCCCGACGACCCCGGCGCCCCCGGCTCCCTGACCTGCACCCCTGCAGGAAAGGGCAGGCAGCGGCCTGAACCATAAGGCAGAAAACAGGACCCCGGCACCCTTGGAGCATCATGCTCAGAAAAGGTGCCGGGGTTTTTGCGATGGGGCTGTGGGCGGGGGCAGCTTACCGCCGGCGCTGCCGTGCGGCCACCTGCTGGGCCGTGGGGGGAATATCGCCCTGCGCGGCCTTTTCCAGCTGGCCGATGCGGCGGTCGAGGTCGATGAGGCGCTGGGCCATGATGTCCGGCAGGTCCTGCTGGTCGAGGTCGTCGGCGGGGTTGACGGCCTTGTTGTTGATGCGCACCACTTCGGCAGGGACGCCGACGGCGGTGCAGTTGGCGGGCAGGTTCTTGAGCACCACGCTGCCCGCGCCGATGCGGGCGTTGTCGCCGATATACACCGGACCCAGCACCTTGGTGCCTGCGCCGATCAGAACGTTGTCGCCCAGGGTGGGGTGGCGCTTGCCGGTGTCCTTGCCGGTGCCGCCGAGGGTCACGCCGTGGTAGATGGTGCAGTTGTCGCCGATCTCCGCCGTCTCGCCGAAGACGATGCCCATGCCGTGGTCGATGAACAGGCACTTGCCGATCTTCGCGCCGGGGTGGATCTCGATGCCGGTCTTATGCCGGCCCCGCTGGCTGACCCAGCGGGCAAGGAAGAAGTGCTTGTGCTCGAACAGCCAGTGGGCAATGCGGTGATAGACCAGAATGTGAAAGCCCGGGTAAAGCAGGATGACCTCCAGCACCGTGCGTGCCGCAGGGTCCTTGCGCTGGATGTTCCGCGCGTCCTCTAAAAGACCCATCATAGAAAACCTCCATTTGCCGCCCGCAATGGCGGCCCCCTCTCTGATAGACATTATAATAGCACATCTGAACTTTAATGTACAGTGAAATGGTAGGATATAAGAACGAAAATGAGGATTTTTTTGCACGAGGGCGCTGGCGGCGGGGGAGAAGAGGGACTTTTCGGTAGAGTAGCTAAAATTCGAGGCTTACGGATGCAAACCTTCTCACATGGAAATGAGGGTAAAAGCATTGACACATTTTGCGCTTCTATGCTAAAATATATCGAAAAAGAACGGATAGAAAAGGGGACGGGAGCATGAAGGCCAAGATGATGCGCGCAAAACTGAAAAATCAGTTTGCAGCCGTTTTTGCTGTGGCTCCGGTGTTTCCTTTTTTGATGTGCTGACTTTTCCCTTTGCAGGGAAAAGTTTTTTTTTTTGCCCTTCTGAGGGCAGACACACCCGGACGATGAAACCAGACGAACACAGACAGGGAGGGAATCTTATGCTGCTCATCAACGCTGTCAACGCCGAGGGCCGGCCTGTGGAGCTGTATGTAAAGGACGGAAAGATCGCCGCCGTCGGTCAGGACCTGGCCGCACTGGCCGGAGAAAACGAAACGGTGCTGGACGCCGTAGGACTGACCGTGCTGCCCGCTTTCGTGGACCTGCACTGCCACTGGCGCACGCCGGGCTTCGAGTACAAAGAGGACATTGAAACGGGAAGCCGCGCCGCAGCCGCAGGCGGCTACACCTTCGTGAACCTGATGCCCAACACAAAGCCTGTCTGCTCTTCGGCAGCACAGGCCGCGATGGTGGAACAGAAGGCCGCTGAGGTGGGCCTGTGCGACGTGAACCAGACCGTCTCCATCACCGAGGATTTCGACGGCAAGACCATCGACCATCTCAAGACCCTGCCCGCTTCGGTCAAGTTCATCACCGAGGACGGCCACGGTGTGCAGGATAACGCCACCATGGCCCGGGCGTTCGCCATCTGCACCCAGCGGGACATCACCGTGATGAGCCACGCCGAGGATATGGAGATCAGCCCCTGGGACTATCGGCTGGCCGAGGACATCGAGACGGTGCGGAACTGCTGGCTGAGCGAGTATTACCAGACCCGCCTGCACATGTGCCACGTCTCCACCCGGGGCGCCATCGAGGCCATCCAGATGGCAAAGCTGCGGGGCGCACCCGTCACCTGCGAGGTGACGCCCCACCATCTCTGGTTCACCAATGACACCTGCGACTACCGCGTCAACCCGCCCATCCGCACCGCCGACGATGTGCAGGCCCTCATCGACGCCATCCGCAGCGGTGTGGTGGACGCCATCGCCACCGACCACGCCCCCCACTCCGAGGAAGACAAGCTCAAGGGCATGGCCGGTATGGTGGGCAGTGAGACGGCTTTCGGCGTCTGCTACACCAAGCTCTGCAAGGAAGAGGGGCTTCCCCTCGAGCTGCTGAGCCACCTGATGAGCACCCGCCCGGCGGAGATCCTCGGCCTTGCCAAGGGTCAGCTCGAGCCGGGCTATGACGCCGACTTTGTGCTGGTAGACCTCGACACCCCCTATACCGTGGACAAGAACAAGCTCCACTCCAAGTCCCACAACTGCCCCTTCGACGGTGCGCAGCTCTACGGCAGGGTCTGCGCCACGGTCAAGGGCGGCGAGCTGACCTATCAGGCAGAAGAATAAAAAGCTTTTCACGGCCTGGCCCTCTCAGCCTCACTTCGTTCGGCAGCTCTCCCAAAGGGAGAGCCAAAAACGCGGAGATCAGGCCAAAGCCTCTCCCTTTGGGAGAGGTGGCGCGGCGATAGCCGTGACGGAGAGGGCAAGGATGCTGACAATAGAAGATATACTTATAAAAAGAGAGGCAAACAGGAGGAACCCCAAATGACGAACATGGATAAGCTTTACAAAGCAGTCGAAGCACGCGGCCCGGTCTGCGTGGGTCTGGACACCGATTTCAGCTACCTGCCCGCAGATTTCGTGGACAGCACCCTCTCCAAGGGCGAGAACATCGTCCGCTTCAACAAGAAGCTCATCGACGCCACCAAGGCCGTCGCGGGCTGCTACAAGGTGCAGATCGCTTACTACGAGTCTCTGGGCCTCGAGGGTCTGATGGCCTATGCCGACACCCTGAAGGCTGTCCGCGAGGCCGGTGTGCCGGTCATCGCCGACATCAAGCGCGGCGACATCGCCAAGACCGCTGAGATGTACGCCATGGGCCACTTCACCGGCGACTTTGAGGCCGACTTTGTCACGCTGGCTCCCTACATGGGTCTGGACTCCATCAGCCCCTATCTGCCCTACGCAGAGAAGCAGGGCAAGGGGATGTTCGTCCTCTGCCGCACCTCCAACGGCGGCGCAAAGGATTTCGAGTATGAGAAGCTGGCCGATGGCCGCCACGTCTACGACCTCGTGGGCGACAAGCTGAACGCCCTCGGCAAGGACTACATGGGTGAGCACGGCTACTCTTCCATCGGTCTGGTCATCGGCGGCACCCACATCGAGGAGGCTACCGAGATCCGTGCAAAGTATCAGGACAGCTTCTTCCTCATCCCCGGCTACGGCGCACAGGGCGGCAAGGCCGAGGACATCGCCCAGTATCTGTCGAAGGGCAACGGCGGCGTGGTCAACTCCAGCCGCGGCATCCTGCTGGCCTACAAGAAGCAGCCGGGCGCAGCCTTCGACGAGGCCGCTTACAACGAGTGTGTGAACATGAAGGAGGCCATTGCCCATGCGTGCAGCCTGCTGTGAGGCCGCTGTCCTGCGCCATGAGGTCATCGCGGACGACATCCGCCTGCTGACTGCCCTCTGGCCGGACCGCGAGCATGCCCCCCACGCGGGGCAGTTCTTCACCCTGCGTGCCTGGGGCGCGGATGAAGCGCCCTTCCTGTCCCGGCCCATCAGCGTCCACAAGTGGGATGCCGAGACCCAGACCGTCGAGTTCCTGTACGCCGTCGTGGGCGAGGGGACCCGCAGGCTGACGGCCTTGAAAAAGGGTGACAGCTTCCAGCTCACCGGTCCTATGGGCAACGGCTTCGATGTGGCCGGCATCCTGAGCAAGTATCAGAAGATCGCCGTCGTGGGCGGCGGCATCGGCACCGCCCCCATGTACCAGCTCGCCCGGGAGCTGGCAGCGGGCGGCGTCAAGCCGGACGTCTTCTTCGGCTTCCGCGATAAGCCCTACTGCATGGAAGAGTACCGCTCCATCGCGGGCATCGTCAAGGTGTCCACCGACACCGGCGCGGTGGGTTTCCACGGTTTCGTCACCCAGCTGTATGACCCGGCGGATTACGATGTGGTGCTGGTGTGCGGCCCCACGGTCATGATGCGGAATGCCGCCCGCCTCTGCGCGGAGAAGGGGACTCCCTGCTTCGTCAGTCTGGAAAAGAAGATGGCCTGCGGCATCGGTGCCTGCCTCGGCTGCACCTGCGAGACCAGGAGCGGCGAGGGCAAGAGCGTGTGCAAGAATGGCCCTGTGTTTGATGCGGCGGAGGTGTTCTGATGGCAGACTTGAAAACGAACCTGCTGGGCTTTACCATGAACAGCCCCATCATCGGGGCCTCCGGCACGGTGGGCTACGGCGTGGAATACGAAGAGCTGGCTGATTTCAGCAGGATCGGCGGCATCTCGGGCAAGGGCCTGACCCTGCACGGCCAGTACGGCAACAAGGGCGAGCGCCTGTGGGAGACGCCCTCGGGCCTCATCAACAGCATCGGCCTGCAGAACCCCGGCGTCCAGCACTTCATTGATGTGGAGTTGGGCGAGATGCTGGAGCTCAAGCAGAAGTACGGCACGGTGGCCATTGCCAACCTCGGCGGCCACAGCGAGGAAGAGTACGTCGAGGGCGCAGCCATGCTGAGCGAGAGCGGCGTGGACATCGTGGAGCTGAACATCTCCTGCCCCAACGTCAAGGTGGGCGGCATGGCCTACGGCGTCAAAGCGGAAGCTGCCGGTGAGGTGGTGCGGATGGTCCGCGACGCCTGCAAAAAGCCCCTGATGGTCAAGCTCAGCCCCCAGGCCGAGAACATCCCCGAGATGTGCAAGGCCGTGGAAGCCGCCGGTGCGGACGCCATCAGCCTGACCAACACCTTTCAGGCCTGCGCCATCGACCTTGAGAAGCGCCGCCCGGTGTTCGACAACATCTTTGCCGGCCTGTCCGGCCCGGCGGTGCGCCCCATCGCCCTGCGGATGGTCTGGCAGGCCGTCGGCGCGGTGAACATCCCGGTCGTGGGCCTCGGCGGCATCGCCACCGGTAAGGACGCACTGGAATTCATCATGGCTGGTGCCACGGCGGTGCAGGTGGGTGCAGCAAACTTCGCCAACCCCCGCGCCATGGAGACCATCGCCGAAGAAATGGCGGCCTGGATGGACGCCCACGGCGTCAAGACGCTGGACGAGATCCGCGGCTGCGCACGCTGAGCGAATAAAACAGAGATTAAACGTATATGACTTGCAAATATTCACTGATTCTTAAAATTCATGAATAAATTTGCGTTTTGACAAAATGCGTGGTACAATACCGCATGAACGAAAACAACAGAGTATAGAGAGGGAAAAATATCATGAGTGAAGCACTTGAGATTCTGAAGAGCTGTGACGCATTTCTGGAAGGCCACTTCCTGCTGTCTTCCGGCCGCCATTCCAGCGCATACTGCCAGATGGCATATCTGCAGCAGTACCCCGACCGCTGTGCCGAGGTCATGAAGGCTGTGGCCGATAAGATCCGCGAGATGGACGTGGATGTCATCGTCGGACCTGCCATGGGCGGCATCGTCTACGCCTACGAGCTGGCCCGCCAGACCGGCAAGCGCGCCATCTTCACCGAGCGCGTGGACAACGTGATGACCCTGAAGCGCTTCGCCATCCATCCGGGTGAGAAGTGCCTCATCGCTGAGGACGTTGTGACCACCGGCATCTCCTCTCTGGAGACCAAGCGTGTCATCGAAGAGGCCGGCGGCGTCTGCCTGGGCATCACCTGCGTGGTGGACCGCACCAAGCCCGAGGCTCCGTCTCCCATCCCCATCGTGGCCAGCGCTCTCAAGCTGGACCTGCCCAACTATGCCCCCGAGGAGTGCCCCATCTGCAAGGAGGGCAAGCTGCCTCTGGTACATCTGGGCAGCCGCAAGATGAAGCAGGAAGCCAAGCAGACCCTGTAAACGCGCAGGCGTGTTGAAGCGAGGAGTATCTAATGAACGCATATCTTCTTTTGGCAAATGGCATGGTCTTTGCCGGCCAGTCGGTGGGCGCTGAGGGCGTCACCGTGGGCGAGGTCGTCTTTGCCACCGGCATGGTGGGCTTTCAGGAGACGCTGACCGACCCCAGCTACTACGGCCAGATCATCACCCAGACCTACCCCCTCATCGGCAACTACGGCATGAACAAGGACGACATGGAGTCGGATAAGATCTGGGCCAGAGGCTATATCGTCCGCGAGGCCTGCCAGACCCCGTCCAACTGGCGCTGTGAGGAGACGCTGGACAGCTTTCTGAAGAAAAACAATACCATCGGCATCGAGGGCATCGACACCCGCCACCTCACCCGCATCATCCGGGAGAGCGGCGTCATGAACGGTGCCATCCTGACCACCTTTGACCCCGCTGACCCGGCCAACAAAGCCGAGACGGATAAGCTGCTGGAAGAGATCCGCGCTTACGCCGTCACCGACGCCGTGAAGAGCGTCACCTGTGCGGAGCCCGAGGTCTACAACGAGAAGGGTGAGACCCACATCGTGCTGATGCACTACGGCTGCAAGCGGAATATCATCCGCTGCCTCGTCAAGCGCGGCTGCAAGGTGACGGTCATGCCCGCCTTTGCCACCGCTGAGGAAGTCGCTGCCCTGGACCCGGACGGCATCATGCTCTCCAACGGCCCCGGCGACCCCGCCGAGCCGGTGGAGGTCATCGAGAACCTCAAGCACATCTTTGAGCTGAATATCCCCACCTTCGGCATCTGCCTCGGCCACCAGCTCTCCGCTCTGGCCGCCGGCGCCAAGACCATGAAGCTCAAGTACGGCCACCGCGGCGCCAACCAGCCCGTCACCGACTTCGAGTCGGGCCGCACCTTCATCACCAGCCAGAACCACGGCTATGCAGTCGTGGGCGATGAGCTGCCCGCCGAGATGGGCGAGGTGGCTCAGGTGAACGCCAACGACGGCACCTGCGAGGGCATCAAGTACAAAAAGTGGAACTGCTTCACCGTCCAGTTCCACCCCGAAGCCAACGGCGGCCCCAAGGACACCGAGTTCCTGTTCGACCGCTTCCTGAACAACGTCAAAGCAGCAAAGAAGGAGGCACGCTGAAATGCCTAAGGACCCCAGAATCAAAAAAGTGCTGGTCATCGGCTCCGGCCCCATCATCATCGGTCAGGCTGCTGAATTCGACTACTCCGGCACCCAGGCGTGCCGCGCCCTGAAAGCAGAGGGCATCGAGACCGTTCTGCTCAACTCCAACCCCGCTACCATCATGACCGACCCCGACGTGGCCGACCATGTTTATATCGAGCCCATGACCCTCGAGGTCGTGGAGCGCATCCTCGACATCGAGAAGCCCGACTCCGTGCTGCCCAACCTCGGCGGCCAGATGGGCCTGAACCTCTCCATGGAGCTGGCCCGTTCCGGCTACCTCGACCGCACCGGCATCCGTCTGCTGGCCTGCAAGCCCGAGACCATTGACCGCGCCGAGGACCGCGAGCTGTTCAAGGAGACGATGGAGAAGCTGCATCAGCCCATCATCCCCTCCGAGGTCGTGGAGACACTGGAAGACGCTCTGGCCTGCGCCGACCGCATCGGCTACCCGGTCATCGTCCGCCCCGCCTTCACCATGGGCGGCACCGGCGGCGGCATCTGCGAGAACAAGGCAAAGCTCATTGAGATCGGCACCAACGGCCTCCGTCTTTCCCCCATCCATCAGATTTTGGTGGAAAAGTGCATCGCGGGCTGGAAAGAGATCGAGTACGAGGTCATGCGCGACCACAAGGGCAACGTCATCACCGTCTGCAACATGGAGAACCTTGACCCTGTCGGCATCCACACCGGTGACTCCGTGGTCGTGGCACCCTCCCAGACCCTGAGCGACCACGAGTACCAGATGCTCCGCACCGCTGCGCTGGACATCATCACCGAGCTGGGCATTGAGGGCGGCTGCAACTGCCAGTTTGCCCTGAAGCCCGACAGCTTCGACTACGCGGTCATTGAGGTCAACCCCCGTGTGTCCCGCTCTTCCGCTCTGGCTTCCAAGGCCACCGGCTACCCCATCGCCAAGGTGGCGACCAAAATCGCCATCGGCTACACGCTGGATGAGATCACCAACGACGTCACCGGCAAGACCTGCGCCTGCTTCGAGCCTGCGCTGGACTACATCGTGGTCAAGTACCCAAAGTGGCCCTTTGATAAGTTCGTCTACGCCGACAAGTCTCTGGGTACCCAGATGATGGCCACCGGCGAGGTCATGAGCATCGGCAACAGCTTTGAGGCTGCCATGATGAAGGCCGTCTCTTCCATCGAGCTGGGCATGGACACCCTGACCCACAAGCCCTTCGAGGAGCTGAGCGACGACGAGATCGTGGACCACATGCATGTGCAGGATGCCGAGCGCGTCTTCTGCGTCTATGAGGCCCTCAAGCGCGGCATCGACCACGAGACCATTTACCGCATCACCAAGATCGACTGGTGGTTCCTCGACAAGATGCAGCATCTGGCAGACCTCGAAAAGGGTCTGGCCAAGTGCGAGGGCGTCCTGAGCGTGGCCCAGTACAAGGAAGCCAAGAAGTACGGCTTCCAGGATAAGACCATCAAGCGTCTGGCCAAGGTGGACAAGCTCCCCGTGGAGAACTACCGTGCCGGCTTTAAGATGGTCGATACCTGTGCCGCTGAGTTCTCGGCCAACACCCCTTACTTCTACTCCACCTACGACGGCGACAACGAAGCCGCCGAGTTCATCGCGGAGAAGGAGGCCAAGGCCGCCGAGAAGGGCGAGCCCAGGAAAAAGAAAGTCCTCGTCTTCGGCTCCGGCCCCATCCGCATCGGTCAGGGCATCGAGTTCGACTACTGCTCTGTCCACTGCGTCTGGACCCTCAAGAAGCACGGCTGTGAGGCTATCCTCGTCAACAACAACCCCGAGACGGTCTCCACCGACTTCGACACCGGCGACCGCCTGTATTTCGACCCACTGAACCCCGAGAGCGTGGATAACATCATCGCAACCGAAAAGCCCGACGCCTGCGTTGTTCAGTTTGGCGGTCAGACTGCCATCAAGCTGGCAAAGCATATGGACGAGATCGGTCTGCCCATCCTCGGCACCCCGGCGGATGCCATCGACGAGGCCGAAGACCGTGAGCGCTTCGACGAGCTGCTGGAGCGCTGCAGCATCCCCCGCGCACCCGGCCGCACTGTCTTCGATCTGGAAGAGGCTCTGGCCGCAGCCGACGAGATCGGCCTGCCTGTCCTGATGCGTCCTTCCTACGTTCTCGGCGGTCAGAACATGATCGTGGCTTACACGAAGGCCGACGTCATCGAGTACATGGGCGTCATCACCGAGCACGTCGATATGGACCACCCCGTCCTGCTGGATAAGTACATCATGGGTACCGAGTGCGAGGTGGACGCCATCTGCGACGGCGAGAACTACCTCATCCCCGGCATCATGGAGCAGGTGGAGCGGACCGGCGTCCACTCCGGCGACTCCATCTGCGTCTACCCGGCCCAGCACCTGACCCAGGCCGAGATCGACACCATGGTGGACTACACCGGCCGCTTTGCCCGTGAGCTCCACGTCACCGGTCTGGTCAACGTCCAGTATGCGGTCTCCAACGGCAAGGTGTACGTCATCGAGGTCAACCCCCGTTCTTCCCGTACCGTGCCGTATATCTCCAAGGTCACCGGCGTCCCGATGGTCGATCTGGCCGTCCGCTGCTGCCTCGGCGAGAAGCTCACCGATATGGGCTACGGCACCGGTCTGCACCCCAACGCCCCCTATGTGGCCGTCAAGGTGCCTGTCTTCAGCTTCGAGAAGCTCCACGGTGTCGATACCCAGTTCGGCCCGGAGATGAAGTCCACCGGCGAGGTGCTGGGCATTGCCCCCAACTTCCACGACGCCCTGCTCAAGGGCCTTATCGGCGCGGGCTACACCTTCAAGACCCCCGGCCCGGCTTCCTGCTGCATCTTCACCGTGAAGGACAGCGACAAGCCTGAGTTCGTGGACATCGCCTGGAAGCTCAAGAGCATGGGCTATAAGCTCTACGGCACCTCCGGCACCTGTGCATGGCTCAACAAGCACATGGTCCCCTGCAACGAGGTGCGGAATATGTCCGGTGAAGCGCCGAATATCGTGGACCTGCTGCAGAGCGGTCTGGTGGACTATGTCTTCTCCACCAGCGCCAAGGGCCGCGACCCCAAACGCGATTCCGTCCGCCTGCGCCGCAAGGCCGTGGAGCTCAGCATCCCCTGCATCACCGCCGTGGATACCGCCAACGCTCTGGTCAACTGCCTGCGCAGCGACCACAGCATGAAGGACATCCCGCTGGTGGATATTGCAACGCTGTATCATAAAAAATAATCCCGCTCCATTACTTCGTGCGCAAAAATGTACCGTTTGTGCGCAGCCCCTCGTAATGAGGGGCTGCATTTGTTATACTCATCAACGCAAAATTTGCCAAAAGACGTTACTTTTGGACGTTCCAGGAGGATATAGATACATGACTCGTTCCCAGATGATCGAAACCGTGGCACGCAAGACCGGCTTTACCGAAGCTCAGGTCGAGACCACGATGGATGCACTGTTTGACCAGATCGCCGATTGCCTGCGTGCCGACGAAAAGGTCACCATCGCTGGCTTTGGCCGCTTTGAGATGCGGCCCCGCAAGCCGAAGGCTTACACCAATCCCAAGACCAAGGTCTCCAGCCGTCTGGAGTCTACCTCCATCCCCGGCTTCAAGGCAAGTGGTCGCTTCAAGCAGAAGCTTGAGTCTGGCCGTGCTGCCAAGAGCGTCGAAGAGACTGCCTGATAGGACCTGAACCAAAAGCGCCGCATCCTTGACCCGGGATGCGGCGCTTTTTTGCTGACAGAATGCGATTTTCATGGTATACTGGGCATATCACAACGAAAAGCGGCCCTCAGAGGGCATTGCGCGGAAGAGAAAAGAAAAAGAACGGAGTAGAGGAATCCATGCTTTACAGCGAATTACAGTGCAGCGAGGCCATCCATAAGGCCGTAGAGCGGATGGGCTTTGCGGAAATGACCGAGGTGCAGGAAAAGACCATCCCCGTCATGCTGGCCGGGCGTGACGTCATCGCCAAGGCCCCTACCGGCACTGGCAAGACCTGCGCTTTCGGCATCCCGGTGGCCGAGCACATCGACCCGGCTCTCAAGGCCCCGCAGGCCGTTATTCTGGCCCCCACCCGTGAGCTGGCCCAGCAGATCGCTGAAGAACTCACCGGGCTGACCTATTTTATGCCGGAAGTGCAGGTAGTCTGCGTTTACGGCGGTGCGAATATGGAAAAGCAGGCCAAGCGCCTCGCCGAGGGCTGTCAGATCGTGGTGGCGACCCCGGGCCGCCTCATGGACCACTACAAGCACCACAATATCGACCTCGACCATGTGACGCAGGTGGTCCTCGACGAGGCTGACGAGATGCTGAATATGGGCTTCTATAAGGACGTGAAGCATATCATCGGCCTGATGAAGGCCCGCAAGTCCCTCTCGATGTTCTCGGCCACCATCAGCCGCGAGGTGATGGACATCGGCTGGATGTATCAGAAGGACGCCGAGGAGATCACGGTCCAGCCCAAAGAGGAGAGCCAGCCCAAGATCACCCAGTATATGCTGGAGACCTCCGGACGCAACAAACTGTCCGATCTGGCCCAGATCATCATTGGGGAGGGCTACAAGCGGGTCATGGTCTTCTGCGATACCAAATTCAATACGGCGGCTCTGGCGAACCAGCTGGCCCGTCTGGGCTTCTCTGTGGACTGCCTCCACGGCGACCTCTCCCAGAACGAGCGCAACCGCATCATGCAGAATTTCCGTGACGGCAAGCTGAATGTGCTGGTAGCCACCGATGTGGCGGCCCGCGGCATCGACGTCTCAGACGTGGATGCTGTCATCAATTACGATGTCCCCGGCGACAATGAGCACTACACCCACCGCATCGGCCGCACAGGCCGCGCAAAGAAGGAGGGCGTGAGCTATCTGTTCTATGTGCCGGAGGAGAAGAAGCGGGTGCAGGAGTTGCTGCGCCTGACCCGTAACACCGATCTGTGTACGCCGGTACATTTCGACTTCAACCATGAGCATATCGTGGTGGAGAAAAAGCAGGATAGTGCCGACCGGTTCCAGATCAAGTGCTACTTCTGATGAGATGATAAGATAAGAATAAGAGCGGATGCTTTTTGGGTAGAAATGCCTTAGAAGCACCCGCTCTGCTTATATATTATAATAAGAGAGACAGAATGCAAAAAACAGGATAAAACGGGGAGAAAAACTGGAGAAAAAGTCCAAAAGCGAAAAAAGAGCAAAAAACTTGTAAAAAAGGCTTGCAAAGCGGCCCGGCGTATGGTATTATACTTGAGCGCCAAGCGCCGAGACAAAAGAATGACTTCTGAGTCCCGGCTGGAAGTAAAGCGAAAAGAACCAATAGACGTCCGAAAGTTCCGGCCAGCGCCGAGAAACCGAGAACGCTCCAAGTTCGCCGGAGAGATCTGGATCACGAAAAACTTCGAAAAAAGAGCTTGACAAAAAATCACTTCCGTGATAAAATAATCAAGTCGTCAGCCGCATGGCTGAGGCGCAAACAGGACCTTGAAAATTGAACAATATCGAAAAACTTGTAACGGAACCTATTTTCG
>ERZ791846.448-NODE-448-length-22220-cov-16.151_pt1 | contig 22220 bp, 26 predicted proteins | sample MGYA00510289_ERZ791846 | MGnify/ENA primary metagenome ERZ791846 (study PRJEB30046, sample SAMN00715274) | human gut metagenome | study: EMG produced TPA metagenomics assembly of the A metagenome-wide association study of gut microbiota in type 2... | reverse complement strand
AACGAGAAACATTACAGAGAATAATTCCTAAACAAAAAGCGTTAGTCTTTGTAGAGTTTGAATAATCCACGCAATCATAGAAACCTAGTATTCATGCGGGTTACAAACAAATTTGTTTAGTAATTGGCAACAAAATGGCAACATTTTGTGATTATTCAAGAGATAGAAATTTTATTTCATAACGTATATAAAGAAACCTTACTGATTTTCAGAAGTAAAAAACTGAATATCGGTAAGGTTTTCTTTTTTTCTTAATTTTCTTTTTTAGTCAATTCTTTTACGAGGTAATCACTCAATTCCTGAGAGGGTACCTTGGCATGTTTCTGGTAAGTATCCAGTTCTGGGTACTTATATCTCCATTCATCATATTCTTCCTTGCTGATTTCACCGTTTTCCAGTTTGTCAGCTTGTTCCATCCATGCACGAAACATTTCATCGACAGATGAGCCGGGAGCAGATATGGAAGAGTCAAGGCAGAGATGAGGTTGTCCATCTACATTTTTTACCTTCAGACCATACATATCTTCCAGTGCAAATAGTGTATGCATCAGACCTATGTGAGTATCAATATCTGGAACTGTTAAGGCATGAGTATTGATATCAAAGATCTGAGACATTTGTTTTACAAGATCAATCTTAGGAACTCTGGCTTCAGATTCATATTGAGCCATGCGGACGTCTGAGGTTTTTCCTTTGAATCCCAGTTGTTCTCCGAGTTGTTTTTGTGTCATGCCTATGCGGTTGCGAAAATATTTGATACGTTGTCCGATTGCCATTTTTGTTTGCCTCCTTATAGTGGTCATTCGTGTTGCCATAATTAATTGTGATAGAAAATAAAACAATTCTGTTTAGGTTCAGTATAGCATGAGCAATTTTGGATAGCAAGAAGAACTTAAACAAAAAAATTTAATATTCTCGTCAAATTACTTGACTTAAATAAAAAAGTTTAGTATCATGCGAATGCAACAACTTAAACAAATTGCGTTAAGATAGAGAGGAGAGATGCGATGTGACGAACAGAACTTTTATGACAGTAGAAGAAGTTGCAGCGGAACTGGGAGTTTCCAAGTCTTATGCTTATAAGATTGTCAAACAGTTAAATGATGAATTACAGAAGCTGGGTTATCTTACGGTAGCTGGCAGAGTAAACACCAATTATTTCCGTAAAAAAGTATGTTACAGCGAAGTGTAAGAGAGAGGAGAATTTGTATGAGTATTTACAAAGATAATGTCACTGGGAAGTGGCGAGTGGTTTATCGGTATACCGACTGGACAGGGAAAACGAAACAGACTTCAAAACGAGGATTTCCTACGAAGCGAGAAGCGCAGATGTGGGAACACGAACAAATGTTAAAGCATGATGCAAAACTGGATATGACTTTCGCAAGTTTTTATGAAATCTATGTAGAAGATAAAAAGGAACGAATCCGGGATAACACATGGGGAACTAAGAATAATATTGCCAGAACAAAAATTCTTCCATACTTTGGGGAGAGAAAGATTGCAGAAATTGAACCAAAAGATGTGATTGCATGGCAGAATCATTTGCTTGCATTTAAGAGAGCGAATGGAAAAGGGTATTCTGCTTCATATCTGCGGAAAATCCACAGCCAGTTAAGTGCCATTTTCAATCATGCAGTTGATTTTTATCATTTGCCTTCTAATCCGGCACAGAAGGCTGGAAATATAGCAATAGAGGAATATAAGGAAATGTTGTTCTGGACGAAAGAAGAGTATTTGAAATTTGCAGATGTGATGATGGATAAACCAGTTTCTTACTACGCTTTTGAAATGCTTTACTGGTGTGGTATCCGTGAAGGAGAGTTGCTTGCCCTGACACCAGCGGATTTTGACTTTACAACGCATACACTGCGAATTAATAAATCATATCAAAGATTAAACCGGGAAGATGTGATTACCCCACCAAAGACATTTAAAAGTAACAGATTTATCAAGATGCCACAATTTATATGTGATGAGATGCAGGATTATATGGGAATGCTTTACGGTCTGAAGGAAGATGAAAGAATTTTCACAATTTCCAAATCTTATCTGCATCATGAAATGAACAGAGGATCAAAGGTGTCTGGGGTGAAGCGAATCCGTGTGCATGATTTGAGACATTCCCATGTATCGTTATTGATCAATATGGGATTTACGGTATTAGCAATTGCAGATCGAATGGGACATGAGAGCATTGATATCACTTACCGATATGCACATCTGTTTCCAAGTGAGCAGACACAGATGGCAGAACAGCTGGATATTGAAAGGATGGAAAAATTAAATGGAGAAAAATCTGGACAGTAAAGGAAGATGGAGAAACAAAATCGTAGCATTCCGGGTATCACCGGAAGAAGCAGAGCAGATTGATGCATGTGTCCGATTGTCAGGACTTAGCAAGCAGGACTATATCACAAAACGATTAACTGATCGGCAAATTGTGGTACAGGGAAATCCAAGAGTGTATAAAGCATTGCGAAATCAGATGGCAGAGATTTATGAAGAATTGAAACATCTGGAAAAATGCAGTGAGGAAAACGAAGAGTTGCTGAGTACCCTGAGATTGGTCGCAGAGACATTGTATGGATTGAAAGGGGAAAATGAATGACAGCAAAAGAAAAAATGACTGCTCCGATTGCATCTGTTGGCGCAGATGTGGAACAGCCATTAAGTAATAAATTAACCAACCAAAGTATAGCAGATTTGCCCGGTAAGGGCAATCTGCAAGCCACAAATAATGCGGAAAATACAGCAAAATCAGCAAATAAAAAGAATCCAGATGATCTGGAAACAGTTTCCATGATGGAATTATACGACACCGCATATCCACCAAAACTGCCGATTATAGATGGACTTCTGTATAACGGAACTTACCTGTTTGTTGGTTCGCCGAAAATTGGAAAATCATTCTTTATGGCACAGATCGGGTATCACATCAGTAAAGGACTTCCATTGTGGGGATTTTCAGTCAGACAGGGAACGGTTCTGTATCTGGCATTGGAAGATGATTATGCAAGGTTGCAAAAGCGGTTATCACAGATGTTTGGAATGGAAGGCAGTGAGAACTTTTATTTTGCTACAAAGTCTAAATCATTAAATGCCGGATTGGAACAGCAGCTTGTGCAGTTTGTAACAAATCATAAAGACGCAAGGCTCATTATTATTGATACGCTTCAGAAAGTCCGGGAAGTCGGTGGAGATAAATTCAGCTACGCCAGTGACTATGAGATTGTGACGAAGCTGAAAGCATTCAGTGACCATTATGGAATTTGCTTTCTGGTGGTGCATCACACAAGAAAAATGGAATCCTCAGACAGTTTTGATATGATTTCCGGCACAAACGGACTGCTGGGAGCTGCGGATGGAGCATTCGTTATGCAGAAAGAAAAAAGGACAGATAACAAGGCAGTGCTGGAGGTGGCAGGTCGTGACCAGCAGGATCAGAAGCTGTGGCTGAATTTTAATCGGGAAAGATGTGTCTGGGAGTTAACTAAGACAGAAACAGAACTCTGGAAAGAACCGGAAGATCCCTTGCTTGAAAAAGTCAAAGAACTTGTAACAGAGATTACGCCAGAGTGGGCAGGAACAGCAACAGAGCTTGTGGAAGTATTGCAGGTGGAAATGCAGCCGAACGCATTATCACGAAAATTAAATGTCAGCCTGGAACGATTGATTCTGGAATATGGAATCCAGTATAAAACAGAGCGGGGACACGACGGAAGAAAAATTAGATTAACCTTTGTCGGAAAACAAGCGTGACGATATGTGACGGTTGTGACGGTATTTTATATAGCGTGCCGGTAGTGAAAATATCGTCACTATCGTCACGACCGTCACGGAAAGGAGAAACATGGAAAGAAAATCACAGGTACAGATATCCAAAGATTTATTACTGGCATTGTTCCAGTACCATCTTGCCGGGAACGAGGAATATCTGCCGGAGATAGAAAAAGCATTGATGGAAAAATTAGACAGTATGGTAAAACGTCAGTTATATACAACATTCAAAACAGCACCAACCGAGGAAGAACGGGAAAAGGCAAGACAAGAGTACTTGGATAAGTGTGGAATGCATGAGGATTTTCGTCGGTAAGGATTCTGCTTGATGACCTTATGACAGGAGCGTGCCACGCACCTGTAGATAGCAAACAAAGAGAAGGTCTGTAAGGTGTAGCCGGTAGTTGATTGGCGAAGAAAAAATTTTTCAAAAGGGGGCCCTGATTCAGGGCGTCCCTGCGGAAATGATAAATGAAGGGAGAGTGACACCATGAGAGAAGGAAGATTAGGTTACAACAGTTATAACAAAAGATATGGATTATTGTCATCAGACTTATGGATTGATCCAGGATTTCACTGCGGAGAATGTCTAGAAGTTCTAGTTGATGATCAGTGGGTAAAGACGCGGATGGAAATGAATCTAGCGAGAGAATGGTATTTGGTTGGAACACCATATTGTGGAGATCTGGAGTATGTACGGGCAAGGATACCGGAATAAAGCAGATAGGAAGAGTAATAGTCGGTTTGTTGTTAGTGAAAAAATAAGCCCGGATACGGGCAGAAAAAGAGAGCGGATACGCCCAAAATGAAAAGCGAAAGCCAAGTTGTGGTAGATGTAAGAAGCATCTCACAAAGCCCTCGGCGTTTGAGAGCGAAATACACCCATCGCACAAATCAAAGATTTGTACTCAGGATATTTCGCCCTGCCGGGAGCTATTGTAGCCGGAAACGGCAGTAAGTTCGTAAACGGATGCCAGTGCATCCACTCACAAATAATATGGCAGAATTTACTTTGCCGAAGACAAGGAGGGAGTGCCTATCGGAAGAAATTTATTTATTCAAATGACAAAACTAAGCAATGTAAAAGGCAGAATCACTTATATATCCAGTCACGCAAAACAGGAAAATCTTTATGCAGTTTATGAAACCACAGAACGGAAATTTTGGCGGGAACTTGCAAAATGTAATCAGGAAGAATTTGCAAAAAGTGGAACGGAAGGAAAATGTATTGAGGCAAGAGAATTGATTATTGCTTTACCAGAGAGTTTTACAGAATATCAGCCGGATAGATTGCTACAACTTTTTACAAATCATTTTAAGCAGAATTATGGAATGGAGTGTATCGCTGCTTTGCACCACAATAAAAGAAAGACCAATTATCACATTCATCTGGTATTTGCAGAACGGAAGTTATTAGACGAACCAATCATCAAGATTGCTAGTAGAAATATGTTTTATGATGAAAATGGGAAACATGTTCGAACCAAGAAAAAGATATTAGGAGAGGATGGCGAGATTCGAGAAGGCTGCAGTATCGTGAAAAAAGGTGAAGCATATGAGAAAAAATTGTTTACAGTGAAAGAGGAACGCTTCAAGAGTAATTCGTTTCTGGATGAGGTAAAGCATTCTTATACAGATTTAATCAATATTTATGTGCAGGACGAGAGCCAGAAGTTGCAGGTATTTGAGCGTGGCAGTGTGTATCTTGCAACAAAGAAAATCGGAAAAAATAATCCGAAGGCACAGGAAATAGAAGCGGATAATCAAAAACGTCGAGAATGGAACAGAGCTGTTGATATGGCATTGATTAGTGGAGTGCCAGAACCGAAGATAATGGAAGTGAAGCGGAAAGAAATCACGGAGCCGATCAGGGAATCAATTGCTCGGCGTGGAAACAGACCACGATTATTTTCCAGAGTTGTAACAGTGGCTGTTGAGGCATTGGAGTTTTTGATAGCAAGTGTGCTGTTTAAGAATCCCAGGGAAGTGCCAAAACAGACAGAGCAAACGGAAACTGAACACCCAGAGCATGTTGCTGAAAATAGCACGGCAGCAGTCGAGACAACAAAAGAAGAAAAGACAGAACCGGAACAACCTAAAATGACGAGGCTTGCATCAAAGTATCCGAAACTATTTAAAGTGAATAAAGAACTGAAAGATCAAAACGGTGCAATTCAACAGAAACAAAAACAGTTTTCTGCAAAGAAGAAAGAACTGTCAGAGGTTAAGGGATGGTTTAAAGGAAGAAAGAAAAAAGAATTGCAGAAAGAAATTGATGAATTGAAAAACCAGATCAGAGATATGAAAGATTACCTTCCAAGGATTGTGCAGAAGATCGGTTATAGAAGTGTACAGGATTTTTTAAAGGATTTTAAGGTTTCTCAAACTGAGTATAGTCAGTATCGAACTGCAATAGAAAAATGGAAGAAAGAAACAGGAAAAGAGCCAGTAGCGCATGGTATTAGGGCGAAGCTGGCAGAAAAGAAACGAGAAATACAAAATGAACAGAAAAATAAACAGCATACCCGTAGTCAGAACAAAGATCGGGGAGCAAGATAGGAGGACAATCATGGAGAAACACATTATGGGAGAAAACGGAATTAGTTATACTTTAGGAGAGGACGGTCTGTATTATCCAGACCTGTATCTCCCGGAAGAGATAGAGTATCCGATTGGAAAGTATGGAATGTTGAGAAAGATATATTTGCAGGAGCATCGGAAGGGATTATATCTGGAGTTGCTACTTGCTGGGAATTTAAATGAGCATCTGCATCAGATTGATGAGGAGTGTAATCAGATGATGGACAGATTAGTGGAGCAGATGAAAGAAAGGCAAGGCGTGACGGAAGAACTGAAGATGCAGGATCAGATGACATGGGTCAGAGTGATGAATAATATTAGAAGCTGTGCAGAGGAGATGGTGCTAAAGGGAATAGTGTATGATTAGAGGGGATATTACAAGATGTTTGGAGAAAAAATACAAGGATTTCCACTTGACGTGTTGCCAGAAAATGAGTAAAATACAATCAGAACATATGTTTGCAAAAGTCCATGTATGTCCAATAAAATCCACGTAATACTAGATAAATATTCTGTTTTATGTTATGTTAAATACATCATGGAGGAATCGTAATGAAAAATGATATTTTAACAATAACGCAAACAGCAGAATATTTACAGGTGTGTGACAAGACAGTAAGACGTTTGATTGCTAGTAAGCAATTGCCAGCATCAAAAATAGGAAAGTCTTGGCGTATAAAAGCAAGTGACATAGATGAATATATGGAAATGACTAGAAACAAGTAGGTGGAGGAATATAAAATGGCAATAGAACAATATACGGAGAGTTTAACACTAAAAGAGATGAAGTGTGCTATTGGAGAAAATGAGTTTGGCTATGTTTTTCCGCAAGGAGATGTTTCTAGTGTGGATAAAATAGAAGAACTTCTCAAAGAAGCAGGGGGAAAGCCGAAAGAATGTGAAGTGAACGATTATACTCAAGGAGGGAATGGTAAAGCAAAGCCAGAGTATGTAATTACATTTAATGACGATATACATACTATAATTGTAGTTGAATGTAAAAATAGTGCCAAGAAACATTGCAGTGCAAATTTGAATAAACCTAATGGATTTGCAGTGGATGGGGTTTTATACTATGCAAAATTTTTAAAGAAAGAATATAATGTTATTGCAATTGCTGTGAGTGGAACGAATGTAGAAAATATGAAAGTTGATACATATTATTGGCAGCAAGGACAAGAAGAGTATTCTGTATTAAAAAAAGCAAAAGATATTATTCTTGAACCTAAGAATTACGTTGAGTTGATTAAAGGAAATAAATTAAAAAAGGCCTATTCTTTAGATGAAATTAGAAATACAGCTATTGATATGCACAATTCATTACGAGAGATAAAAGTAACGGAAGCTCATAAACCTATTTTTATTGCAGGAATTTTGATAGCATTAAATGATGAAGATTTTTCGAAAAGTTATTCGATGTTGACATCATATAAGTTGGTGATGCAGAATATTCAAAATGCGATTGAAAATGTATTGAAAGAAAGTGACATAAAAAGTAGTAGAATAAATTATATAAAACAGGTATTTAGTACGCTTCAAGACAATACAAAGTTCGCTGAAATACCACTTGGGCATTCAAAATCCATAACTTGGTACATCGAACAATTAGAGATGAAAATTAAACCAATGATGGATTATGCCGATAGTACTGTAGATGCATTAGGTGTGTTCTACCATGAGTTTATTAAGTATTCAGGCGGTGATGGAAGTGGATTGGGTATTGTTTTAACTCCACAGCATTTGACGGAATTCATGTGTGATTTAGCAGGGGTTAATAAGAATAGCCGTGTTGTTGATATTTGCTGCGGTTCGGGATCTTTTTTAGTAACTGCGATGAGTAAAATGTTTAAAGAAGCTAATCCAGAAGAAGTAGAGAATATTCGTAAAAATGGTTTGTATGGAGTAGAATTTGATGATGGACTTTATACACTAGCCATTGCAAATATGATTATTCGAAAAGATGGAAAATCTAATATTTATAAGGGTGATTGTTTTAATTCAGATATAACAAAAGAGTTAAAAGGGAAAAATATAAATATTGGTTTAATAAATCCACCTTATTCCCAAAAGGATGTCGTTGAGTTGGAATTTGTTGAACATTTGCTGGATGTGCTAACAGTAGGTGGAACGGGAGTAGTGGTAGTTCCTATGAGTTGTGCAATCGGTACGAAGTTTAAAGATGTTAGAGAACGTTTGATGAAGAAAAATACGTTGAAAGCGGTGTTTTCTATGCCAGATGACATATTTTATCCGACGGGAACGAATGTTTGTGTTATGGTGTGGGAGGCGCATACACCACATGATTCACAGCAGGAAACTTTTTTCGGATATTGCAAAGATGATGGATTTGTGAAAAGAAAGAAACTGGGAAGAATAGATGCATTGGGGAAATGGGAGAGTATTGAAAAGGAATGGCTTAAATTATATAGAAACAGAGATGTAGTAGATGGATTATCAGCAAGACATTGTGTTAAATTTGAGGACGAATGGTTATGTGAAGCTTATATGCAGACAGATTACACAAAATTGACGCAAAATGATTTCCAAGCAACCATAAATGATTATTTGGCATATTTGGTGAAGAGTGGTGAGGTTTATGAAAATTAGTGATTTATTTGTGTTGCATCAAGGCAATGGATTTGAATTATATAATATGAATGTGTCTGATACGAGCGATATAAATTTTGTTTCTAGAACAGCACAAAATAATGGAGTTGTTGCTAAGGTATCTAAAGATGAAAGCAAAGAACCATTTCCAGCAGGTTATATTACGGTAGCGTTGGGGGGGAGTGTTTTGTCTTCATTTGTACAAACGAGTCCATTTTATACAGCATATCATATTATGGTGTTGGAGCCTAAAAAAGAAATGTCTTTTAATGAAAAGTTATTTTATTGTATGTGTATACAGAAAAATGCTTATAGATATAGTTATGGAAGACAGGCGAATAAAACGTTAAAAGATATTATGATTCCAGATGATGTACCACAGTGGGTAAAAGAAAATAAAATACAACCAATTTCCACGAAAACTAGTTGTGAAAAAATTGAATTAAATATTCAAAATTGGAAAAATTATCCGATGGATTATTTATTTGATTTTGTTAAAGGAAAAAGATTGACAAAGGCTGATATGGTTCCGGGAAATGTTAATTTTTTAGGAGCTATAAGTGAAAATAATGGTATTAGAGAAAAGATTACAACTTCACACTATTGGAAACCTAATTGCATAACTGTTAATTATAATGGTAGCGTAGGGGAAGCATTCTACCAATCAGAACCATTTTGGGCATCAGATGATGTGAATGTTTTGTATTCTAAAGATTTTTGGATGTTAAACCAATACATTGCGATGTTTATTATAACAGTAATAAAAGCGAATAAATATCGTTTTGGTTATGGGAGAAAATGGACTTTGGAGAAAATGAAAGACACTGTGCTTAGGTTGCCGAGTAAGAAAGATGGAACACCGGACTTTGAATATATGGAAAAATACATAAAAGCATTACCATATAGCGATAGAATATAGTGTGGCTGGAATCAAATAAAAAGAAGGATAACATAAAAGATAAGAGTATATGTATTGGAGAGGGGAAAATAAAATATGAAAATTGTATCACTTAAAATTAAAAATTTTCGAGGGTATAAGGATTTAACAGAAATAAAATTTGACAATTTAACAGTATTTGTTGGAAAAAATGATATTGGAAAATCGACAATATTAGAAGCATTGGATATATTTTTTAATGATGGAAAAGGTACTGTGAAGATTGATAAAACAGATGTAAATGTGCAAGAAGCACATGATGGAAATCAAGAGTCTATAATTTCCGTTTGCTTTGGAGAATTGCCAGAAAAGATAGTAATAGATTCAGTGGTAGAAACAACTTTGCAAGATGAATATATGTTAAATACACAGGGACAATTGGAAGTTATAAAAAAATATAAAAATGGTGGAACAGCAAAAGTATTTATCAGAGCTCACCACCCGTCAAATCCTAAATGTGCAAACTTACTATTAAAGAAAAATAATGATTTGAAGAAGATAGTTCAAGTAGAAGAGATTGAATGTGAAAATCAGACAGTAAATGCATTATTAAGAAAAGCTATTTGGAATAAGTTTGAGGATGATTTGCAGTTAGAAGATATGGAGATTGACGTTTCAAAAGAGGATGCAAAAAAGATTTGGGATAAATTAGCGGGATATTTGCCGGTTTATTCGTTATTTCAATCAGATAGAAAAAATAGTGATGGTGATAACGAGGTACAAGATCCTTTGAAAGAAGCGGTGAAACAGATTTTGACAGATTCACGTTTGCAAGATACACTTTCAGAAATAGCGAAAGGGGTTGAAGAAAAACTAAAGGAAGTATCAAATAGAACTTTAGAAAAATTACGAGAAATGGATCCCGGAATTGCTGATAGTTTAAATCCAGTTATACCATCAGCAGAAAGTTTAAAATGGCAGGATGTATTTAAGAATGTTTCAATATCAGGAGATGGAGATATTCCGATAAATAAAAGAGGCAGCGGTGTAAAAAGACTGGTTTTATTAAACTTTTTTAGAGCAGAAGCAGAAAGACGTTTTCAGACTGAAAATGGTGCAGGTGTGATTTATGCGATAGAAGAGCCCGAAACATCACAACATTCAGATAATCAACGTATGCTAATTGAAGCATTTAAATCACTAGCAGAGGCTGAAAATACACAAGTGATTTTAACAACACATAGTTCGTATATTGTGAAACAATTGCAATTTACAAATTTAAGACTAATAAAAAATGATAATGAAAATCATAAAGAAATCTTGGGAGTATTACCTGGACAACTTCAATATCCGTCGTTAAATGAAGTTAATTATGTAGCATTTGGAGAAGCGACAGAGGAATACCATGATGAGCTATATTCTTTTATTGAATTTCAAGGATGGAAAAATAATTATATATCTGGTAAACCGACGAAACTATATAAAAGGCAACGTAAAGATGGGACGTTGATTGATGAACAAAAAATATTGACAGAATATATTAGACATCAAATTCATCATCCGGAAAATCATGCTAATATTAGGTTTACAAGGGAAGAATTAAAAGAATCAATAGATTTAATGAGAGCATTTATTCAATCAACATTAGCAAGTGAAGGAATATGCGAACCATAAAAATTTAATTCCCTTAAGGATATAATTTGCTGAAAAGTTGAGGTGATATTACATAATAGTTTTATGGCAACAAATTGGCAACAGAAAATCAGTGAGCCAAAATAATATATGCAACAGAAATAAAATAACGGCAAAAAAGATACAAAACTTAAACAAATATATTTAAGAACATCTCTGAACTTGCCGAGTTTGAATAACGGATTTAAATGCCGAAAGCCCGTATTTATGCGGGTTTCCGGCATTTGTTTTATCAAATGGCTCTAGTTTGGCTCTATTTGTGAGAGCAATAATGGCAAGAAAATAGATGAAATCTAATAAGGAGCATTATATAACGAAAGTGAATTTTTATGATAGTATTAATGATTCAATGCTGAAGTTTGCAGTTATTATTGCCAGACATAATGGTAAATGGGTATTTTGCAAGCACAAAGAAAGAAATGAATATTACGGTGCGGCAGAGCCGCCAGTCCGGTGTGGCGAGAGCCACCTGTCCGGACTAACGGAGCCACCCCATTTTTTTATTAAGTTACTTTGCCATTGCTGGGTCCAGTCCATATACTTCTCTCATAGAGAGGTCTTTAGCTGGGTCAACACTTTCAATATCGATCTTATAGGAATCATACGATATGCGATCCATGATGGCATCGGCAAGAGTACTTTCACCATCACAGATTTGCTGGTACCACTCACTTTCACGGAACTGAGAACAAAAGATTGTTGAAGATTTTTTACGTCTTTTATGTATCAGTTTTGTTTACACCGTTCCGCAGAAGTTCTTTGCGGATGTAGTCAAAGTTTGGCATGCGTTTATTCGTTGCCGACTTATCCTTAGGAAACATCAGCTCCTCTAGTGTGCTGTCGGTCATGTCGAAATCCAGCGGCCATGAAAGATTGATTTCCGCTGCCTTTTTCAAAACCTTGGCGACTGTGTTTCTGGATACACCGCAACTCTGTGCGATGTTCCTCTCACTGAATCCTAAGCTTTTCAAGCGTAGGATTTCACGATACTTGGTCATAACTTACGACCTCCTTTATCTGTATTCACACCAAAGGTGTGTATTTACAGTATAAAGGAAATATATGTAATAGAGCCCAATACTGTGGCTCTGAATTACCGGAATATATGGCTCTCATTCTCCGGAATGGTGGCTCTCAAAGTCCGGACAGGTGGCTCAGAGAGCCCCGGAATAATCAAAGAAATACATGGGAGGTACCGGGGGGACATAGAGAAGATGGTGAGGATATTCTTGAAACAGCCAAACGAGAACTATATGAAGAAACAGGAGCAATAACTTTTGATATTACTCCAATTTGTATATATTCTGTGACTGCACCAGATAATTTCGATGGAAGGGAGACTTTTGGAAAATTATTTTTTGCAGATATACATACATTTGAAAAAGAGCTTCACAGTGAAATTGAAAAAATTGCAATTATGGATGAACTACCGATTAATTGGACTTATCCGGAAATTCAACCCAAACTGCTGGAAGAAGCAAGGAAAAGAGGATTTCTGCCCAAGAAGGAAGAAATAAAATGGCTGTTTTTTGATGTTGGCTCGACGTTGGTTGATGAAAGCAAAGTTTATGAAGACAGGATGAAAAGAATAGCGGATTTATCAGGTTTAACTTACGAGCAAATTAATAAATATGCCATGTCGTTTTATAAAGAAAACAAAAAAGGAGACTTAGAGGTAGCAAGGCAATTGGGCGTGAAACTACCTAAATGGGAATCGCAATACGAAAGGCTGTATACAGATACCAAAGATTGTCTGAAAAAGTTAAGTAGAATTTATAAAATTGGTGTAATTGCAAACCAATCACTAGGAACTTCTGAGAGATTAGAAAATCTTGGAGTACGAAAATATCTTGATTTGATCATCGCATCAGCAGAAGAAGGTGTTTCAAAACCAGATAGGCGAATATTTGAAATTGCATTGGAAAGAAGCCGTTGCAGACCAGAGAATGCAGTTATGATTGGTGACCGTATTGATAATGATATTGTACCTGCAAAACAGTTGGGTATGAAAACTATATGGGTAAAACAGGGATTTGGAAGTTTGTGGAATATAACAGATGAGAGTGAAAAAGCTGATATTGAAATTAATAACTTATCTGATATATTAAAATATTTATAGGGAATGAGTCTATGAAATAAGATTCAAATTACAATTGTTCTTGCAGAACATATGATATATATGCTAGGGTACTCTTTAAGGAAAGTACCCATGACAGGGCGTTAAGCATCTGGGGGCACTTGCTTAGTACCGATGACGGCTTATGAGATCATTTCGATTTTCATTGGGATATTAGCATTGCTGATGTCCTTTGGTAGCTTGATTGTAGCGTTGCTTGCCTTTCTCGATAAAGAGAAAAGATCTTCGAGGAAGATCAGGCGAAAATAAAAATGCCTATCCTGTCTGATCCACAGGATAGGCGGTGTCCTTAAGGACATTCATTAACCTAAACTCGGAGCATCCACCTTTGGAGTGGGTACTTTTTGTTTAATTAGATATTATTATCTTATGTCCAATAATTCAAGAGGTTTCACTAATTTGGAAAAATTTTTACAGTAAGGCGGTCAGTGCCTTTTTTGACAACCATACTGTCATCAAGCAGGTGTTGCTTGATGTCTTCGATATTTTCATTGATATGTTGCAAATTGTCAGCATACTCTTTTTCTGAATATTCATCTTTAGAATTTATCATATTTTCACGAATTTCCAAAGCTTTCATATAGGTACAGAGTTTTTTATTGATGAGATTGTTCTTAAAGGACAGTTTAACAGTAGCAGGTTTGAAATTGCCCTCATCGTCCTTATCTGCCTCAAATTTCATATCAATCTGATCATCCAGTTTAAACAGTAATGATAATACATCAGAAACTGTTTCTATATCAAAATCCATGAAAATGTTAATGCTGATGCCTAGCGCATTGGCGATTTTTAAAAGCTGGTCAGGCTTTGGATTACGGATTCCGTATTCATATTTTTTTATTGTTGCGGAGTTTATGCCGGACAACTGACCAAGCGTTTCCTGCGATATTCCACGCATATTACGAAAATATTTAATCTTTTCTCCAGTAGTCATGAAAACAGCTCCTTTATGTTTTAATAAACCTATTCTATCACATCGGGACACATTTGTGTATAAAAATTTATATAAACACTTGACAGACACAAATGTGTACTGATATAATACGAGCATACAAGGACACAAAAGTGTACTGATGTTAAACAGGAAAGGAGAACTCAATATGGAGAATACGATGAAAATGTATGTTACAGCTGATGAAGCGGCACAGATTCTTGGAGTATCAAGAGGATAAGGTTACAATTCCACCATTCCTAGCGGAAGAACTAAAAGAATATTGCAGTCATTTATATGGGATTATGCCGAATGAAAGAATGTTTCGGTTTACAAAGTCTTATATGGAACATGAAATAGTGCGTGGCATTAAGGAAACAGGGGTAAAGCGAATTCGTCTTCATGATCTGCGTCACAGCCACGCATCACTGCTGGTGGAACTTGGATTTCAGCCATTGGCAATAGCAGAGCGGCTGGGACATGAAAAGATAGAAACAACATTAAATACTTATTCACATTTATATCCGAATAAGCAGGCAGAACTGGCAGACAGATTAGAGCTGGAGAATGAGGAGGACGAGCTATGAGCGGAGTACACAAACATCCAACAATCAGCTTTCGTGTATCAGACAGAGAACGGGAGATGATTGAAGCAAGGATACTTGCAAGCGGTATGCAGAAAAAAGATTATTTTGTCCGCTCCTGTATTTATAACAGAATATGTGTTGTAGGCAAGAAAGAGGTCATTTACAAGCTTGTAGAGGAATTGCAGAATATGCAGACAAATATTTCTGAACTGGTAAAACAACTGGAACAGCAGGATGTAACACTTACCGCTGATGGTTTGGAAGATATGCGAAATGACAGTATGGATATGTTGCAGGCGATTATTTCCATGCTGGATGGTGCGAAGTATCTCTGGCAGGGAGCACAGACGAATAAAGAAAAAAGTCCTGACAGCGGCAACTGTTAGGACTTGCGGTAACAAAAGAAAACCTCTGTTACCTATGTATTCACAACTAGAGTATAGCAGAGGTTCTTCTTAGGAGCAAATAAAAGATTTGAATATGGAGGACTTTTATGGAAGGACAAAAGGTAGAATTAAAGATGATACGGATGTCGGAGGTGGAATCACAGGAAGTGAAATGGCTGTGGTATCCGTTTATACCATATGGAAAGCTTACAATCATTCAGGGGGATCCGGGTGATGGCAAAACCACATTGGTGTTAAATATAGCAGCCAAGTTATCAAAGGGAGAATGCTTCGATAGTGATATGGTTGTACAGGAGCCGGTAAATGTGATTTATCAGACAGCAGAGGATGGTCTGGCAGACACAGTAAAGCCAAGACTTGAACTTGCCGGAGCAGACTGTGAAAAGATACTGGTTATTGATGAAAGTGATAAATCACTGTCTATGGCAGATGAAAGGCTGGAAGAGGCACTTGCTAAGACAAGGGCAAAAGTATTGATATTAGATCCGATACAGGCTTATCTCGGTGGTGGGATGGATATGAACCGGGCAAATGAAGCAAGAGATATGACAAAGAAGCTGGGAGCATTAGCGGAGAAATATCAATGTGCAATTCTTCTTATCGGTCATATGAATAAAGCATCAGGTAATAAAGCGGCATATAGAGGTATGGGTTCTATTGACTTCTTTGCAGTAGCAAGGAGCGTGCTTCTGGTCGGCAGAATAGAGGGAGAACCTAATACAAGAGCAGTTGTTCAGATAAAGAATAATCTTGCGGCATTTGGGCATCCAAAGGCATTCACGTTATCGGAGACAGGCTTTCACTGTTTAGGAGATTATGAGATTACAGCAGATGAAGTGCTTGGTGGAATTGCGCCAAAAGCAAATAAGCTGGAACAAGCAAAGCAAATGCTTCGTGAATTGGCAGAAACAACTAATATGGTGCAGAGTAATGAAGTTTTTGAAATGGCTGATGAACAGGGCATTTCAAAGAGAACATTGGAAAATGCCAAGAAAGAACTAGGCATCCGGGCAAAGAAAATCAATAACTCGTGGTATTGGGAACTGGATACAGTAAAACAGAGATAGGGTAAGAACGCAACATTGCAGGCTATATAGAAATTGCGGAGATAAACTTTGCAAGGTTGCAAAGCATACAGACTTTGCAGTGTTGCGGTCTTGAATGAATTAGGAAAGGAATGGTGGATTGATATGAAAAATGTATAGATTTCAGAAGAACTTTTCGTTGCGATAATGAGATATTTTATGTTGGAACAGGAAGAACTGTTGCCTCAGATAAAACAGGGGCTGGAGAAGAAGCTGGACGCAATGGTAATGAGAGAATTATATACAAAATATAAGACTGCACCGACGGGAGAAGAAAAGGAGAAGGCTCGAAAGGAATATTTGAATAAACGAGGTGTGCCGGAGAGTTTTCGTTGGTAGTTTTTCTTAAACATATATAACGGCTGCGTGTCACGCTTCCGTTAGAATGGATAAGGAAAATGTGGTGTGCTTGACATAGTGGAGGCTTGTGTACATTGACTGCCGCAGGTAGAAAAGCTCCCGGCAGGGCGCAAAACCTGACTTGTCAGGTTGCATTTTTGATGGCGTAGCTGTCAAAAGTGCTTTTGCGTTACTTTCGACGAAAGTAACAAAGCCTGCGCCGTATTCGGCGCTAATATGACAGATAAAAGAAAGGGGAAGATTGCCTATGGAGAGAACGATAAGTGCAATGATCGGAAAAGGTTCTGTGAACCATAATACCAGAGCATTTACAGCTAAGAATGTAGATAAAAACAGAAGTGCTGATAATGTGGAATTTTGCCAGGAAGATATTAAGCAGGTTTATCATAAATTGTTTGATGAAGCACGGGGACGATATAATGCAAAACAGAAACGGAAAGATCGCATGATTGATAATTACTATGAAAAAATCAGGAGGGGTAAGCAGGAAAAGTTATTTCATGAAGTGATATTTCAGATTGGAAATAAAGATGATATGAATGCCAAAAATGAAGATGGATTGTTGGCAAAAAGGATTTTAACGGAATTTATGGATGAGTTCCAAGCTAGAAATCCGAACTTGTATGTATTCTCGGCACATTTGCATATGGATGAAGAAACACCGCATCTGCACATTGATTTTGTACCATATATTACAGGAAGTAAGCGAGGACTTGATACAAGGGTATCATTAAAATCTGCACTAGCGGCAGAAGGCTTCATCTGTGGCACTAGAGGTGCTACCGAATTAAATAAGTGGATTGCATCAGAGAAGCAGGAACTTGCGACAGTCATGGAGCGATATGGTGTGGAATGGCTGCAAAAGGGTATACATGAGAAACATTTGTCGGTGCTTGAATTTGAAAAGAAAGAGCGGGCAAGGGAAGTAGCTGAATTGGATAGCCAGAAGCGGGAAATATCTTCGGTGGTTGCACAGCTTGGAGAAGAGGTTTTTGTAAAGAAACAGGAATTAAAGAATGCTACAACTGAAAAAGAACTGGCAGAAGAGGCTACGCAAAGGGCAAAAGAAGAAGGGGCTGTGGCACAACAGGAGAAGGAAGTATTGCTTGCAAGTAATCAAGATTTGAGGATGGAAAATGCAAGGCTTGAGAGTCGCAAAGATAGACTTCGTATGGATAACCATGATTTGAAGCAAAAGCAGTTACAGTTGCAGACCGATAATGAAGAACTGGAACAAAGGCATGAAGATTTACAATATACGAATAGTAAATTGGAGAATGTGAATGATCAGTTATCTGCTGACAATCACACTCTGGAGCAAAGGAATGATTCATTGAAATCTGATAATCAGGTATTAAGACAGAAATACAATGATTTGCAACAGAATAATGTTCAACTTGAAAAGCAACAGAATGAACTTAAGAGCCATATAGAGCAGGTGGTGCAGTCGGAGCAATTATTGCAGCGTGATGTAAGAAAGTATGATGAAGCACCGGAATGGCAGTTGCCGGAACCGGGAGCATTTGAAAGTGCTAAGTCATTTCGGGATAAGGTGGTTATACCATTTGTGAATAAGCTTAAAACACTGATAAAGAATCTGACAATCCAGTGTGTAAGGCTAAAAGAGGAAGTCCTGCAATTGTGAAAAGAAAAGAAGAGATTGTCAGAGGATGTGGAGTTTTACAAGGGCAAGATTAAGGATATGGGTGATAGGACAGAGCTGTTGCAGGAAAAGGCTGATGATCTGGAGCGTGTGAAGAGATATGCCGGTGCGGAGCAGATTGATACGATTGTTAGTAAGGTAAAGGAACAGGAGCGTACAGAACAGCAGATAAGGCAGTATGACAGGTCTTATGGTACCAGATAATGGGAAAGATGGATTGATGATATGAAAGATAATCGAATGGATAATATCGTAGAATGTGCTCATAACATGGATAACGGCTATGTTGAGGTGTGGTTTACAGATGGAAATATGTTGCGGATAAAGTGCGAAGAAGTGGAGGCTGCTCTGAGGACAACAGAGCAGCCACTGGCGAAGCTGCATAAGCTGTTGGATAACAAGCCAATAGAGTATGTGGTAATGGCTTTGTCCGGGGAAATGCAGGCATATTGTGATATTGAGGATGAGATGGTTAAGGAAATGTTTGGGACGATTGTGCAAGGGTATTTGAAGAAGGGGTATAATCGGGTTACAGCGGAGATGATGGCAAGGGAGTTCTTTAGGTATGAGAGTTGAAAAAGTAGTTGACAAAATATTACTTTAATATTATTTTGATATTAAAGTAATAAGCAGGAGAAAAATTATGGTTGCGAATTTAATGAATGTGTTTAAGAATACAGATTTAAAAAACGTGGGGAAATCAATGTCAGATGTTGTATCCTTAGCGTTTAAGCCAAATAAAAAAACGGGTGCAAAAATTGCAAGAGCTGTGTTAAGTGATGGAACAACACTTATTAAAAGTGTAACGGCATCTGGAGTGGTTTCAGAAACCATTCATAAATTACCGGAGATTGCATCAGTAGCACAAAGAAATGAAGTTATAAGGGATTTGGCAAAACAGAAAATAAACCAGGAAACAATAGCTGCCATGTTAGATGTGTCGCAATCTACAGTATCGAATGTGTTGAGAAAAAAATAGGTATAACTAGTAACGAGCCTAAAATTGTTGTTTTAAGGGGAATAATAATGGACAAAACAATTATAGAAAAAATATATAATGATGTTTTTCTTTATATACAACATAGCAATATTGATTTGTTCCTATGTGGTGGAGCCAGTAATAAATCATATATTTCTAATCGTGATGAATTAAGAAAGAGACTGGAAAAAGATAAAAAGCTTTCTATCTTTTATCCAGAGGACATGTTTATGGAATTGTTAAGTAGAAAGAAATATGATTTGTTTACATTAGAGAATTTTTTGGCTGAAAACAGTGACTTGATTATGATTGTTTGTGAAAGTCCAGGTTCTTTTACTGAATTAGGAGCTTTTACAAGCAATGAGAAGACACGAAGAAAATTGGTTGTTCTGATTCAGAAAAAATATAAGAATGACAAAAGTTTTATTATGCAAGGCCCTGTTAGATATATAGAAAAGCATGATAAGAAAAATGTGATCTATTTCAATAATGATTTGGATGATATGGAAAAAGTAGTTGAAGGATATTTGTCATCAAAGTATTGGTTTTATAGAAGTAAGAAATATACAAGAAAATATGGTAATTATACAAAAGAAATTAACTTGATTTCAGGTCAATTTTATTTTATACTTTTATTGTTATATTTTTTTAATAAAATAGAAACAAAAGAAATGAATGAGGCAATCAGGTATATATACCATGAAAGACGATTTGAGGCAAATCAGTTCGAAATTCTTTATACAGCAGCATTGAGGAGATTATATAAAGAAGGAATGCTGATAAAAAATGTTGAAAATTGGTTGAATTATTATAAATTATCAAAAAAAGGTTATTACGCTGTAAAAGACTTATTAAATGATGTTATGGTAGATAATCGAGATAAATTAGTAAATAGAATTCGACTTGATATTATTTCAGCTCAATATCGTTAACATCACAATCTTAGAACGTTACGGATACATATTTTTGTTGAAGTTTATGGAGGATGGTTCGTCTTCCGGAGCATATGAACATGATCAGAGTTGGTCAAAACCATGGTGTAATTCCACGACAGTGAAATCCCACCATGGTTTTGACGCAAAATAAATAAGGTAAGAAAGTGGTGTTAACGATTTGAAAAAATATAATAATAAAATGGTAATTGAATCATTAGGTTTGCCAATGTTTGAAGACATAGAAACTTTGGCAGAGGAAATAAGGCTAACAGAAAAATTAGTGTTTTTCTTAACCGAAGAGGATGCAAAAGGACGTTATAAAAAATTTTATATTCCCAAAAAAGATGGAACATCAAGAGAAATAAATGCACCATGTATGTCTTTAAAAGTAATTCAACGTTGGGTGCTAGAGAATATTTTATATAAAGTAAGAGTTTCACAGTATAGTATAGGATTTGCGAAAAATGGTAAAGGATCGCCATTGGTACAATGTGCTGAACGCCATAAAAATAATCTCTATATTTTAAAAATGGACTTGAAGAATTTTTTCACTTCAGTGAAGAGAGGTAGGGTTTATAATGAATTTTTACAATTAGGATATAATACATACGCATCTAATTTACTGACAAATATATGTACATTAAATGGAAGTCTACCTCAGGGAGCGGTAACATCTCCATATTTGGCTAATTTAGTATGTTATAAAATGGATATAAGAATTGCTGGATACTGTAATAAACGAGATATAACGTATACCAGATATGCGGATGATTTGATCTTTTCATGTGATAACAGAGATATGTTACGAAAAATATATGGAATGATTAAAAAAATTGTTGAAGATGAAGGTTTTGTAGTTAATGAAAAAAAGACCCGATTCTTATCACCTAAAGTGCATAAGGAAGTTATCGGGGTAACTGTAAATGATGGGGTTATAAAAGCACCTAAGGAAATGAAGAGAATGGTGAGGGCGATGATTCACCATGAAATAGTGACAGGTGATTATTCGGATAATGAAAAAATTAGAGGATATATCGCATATATTGATTCATTAGAGAAAAATTATCGAAATAAAATTATAAAATACATTGAAAAATATTTAGACGATACCATTACATTGTTTCCAGAACTGGTAGAAAAATTTAATCAAAACAAATTATATAATCAAATTCCAGATATGAAACAACATGATATATCAAGCTTTGTTGATTTCGAAGATGAAGCAGATTATTATAGTATGGTGGTCAATGAACGAGAAGAATATTTATCTAGACATGGAATTGCTTTATAAGTTTAACTATGTTTTTGGCTCCATTTTGGCTCTAAAAATTTTAGACGAGGTACACAAAAATGCAAAATAAGATAAATATGAAGAATAAAACGCACAAATGTGTACAGAGAAACAGCTAGATAAATCTCTTCGCCCAAGAGTTTGAATAAAAAAATGGAGCTCGGAAATCCAGCATTTATGCGGACTTCCGGGCTCTTGTTATGTGGTTTGAGTACAGATTGAGTACAAAAATAAATATTAATTCCTAAAACTTCGAGACCGTTTCAAGTTTTGTGTAAACGTTAAAAACTGATATAAGATTTGTGAATA
>ERZ791846.427-NODE-427-length-23009-cov-4.80526_pt1 | contig 23009 bp, 23 predicted proteins | sample MGYA00510289_ERZ791846 | MGnify/ENA primary metagenome ERZ791846 (study PRJEB30046, sample SAMN00715274) | human gut metagenome | study: EMG produced TPA metagenomics assembly of the A metagenome-wide association study of gut microbiota in type 2... | reverse complement strand
GCGAAACCATCAGCTGCGTAGGACAGATCGGCAAAGAAGGAATGAAAGAAACAGATAAAGAAATTTTGCGGATTATGCTGGAAAGCGTTTAATCGTATGAGAAATAGATGAAAACGATGATTGTTGTTGGAACGTTAGCTTTGTTGATATAAGGGATTTTTTTGAGATAGCGTTGCGATAAAAAACAGATGTGCTTAAATGAGAAGAAAACGGAAGAATAGCAGATGAATTTTACAGTTACTGTTCACACGTCACTATCCCGCGAGGTGTTTTGGCATGAAAATGCCAAAATCCCGAGACATACCGCGCGAATTTATGCGAATAGCATAAATTCTGTGCATCGCGAAGCGTGTTACTGAGAACGGAGTGAACAGTAACATTTTACATAATCTTATCAATTATTTTAACTGTATATTATTGACAGTATGTTTTTTACATGTTATGATAAACGCGATTTTGAAAGACGAAGATGCAGAGTAACAGACAGAGTCTTTTCAAAGCAATTGTTTTGGACCACCCGGGAGGGTTAAGGCCATACGGACAGCCGGGTCCACTGCCGATTATGGTAACTTTGGTTACCTTATTGATTGAGTTAGAAGCTCAAATTTTATAAGTAGGTTCCTTTGATAACCGCGATGCGCCGGACGCGCAGACTTGTGAAACGGTCAATAAGAGTAGTAAAAGTATAATTGCTATATAGACTCTGACACGCATGATCCAGAAGTTTTATTTATGATGCTGAAAGAAAGTATTATCTGCTTTTTTATGCTTGTTGATAAAACATATAGATACAGATCAAAACGCAGGTTTGTGGTTAAGTGCCCTTACCTGCGCTTTTTGTTTTGTTCAGTCTGTGGAATTGCTGATTGAGGGTTGAAGCAAAGGAAACTGGAAATGGAGGAATGATGAAAGGAAGTCGTTTTAAATTAAACCAGAATCATGCACCCATACATGAAGCTCTGGAGACTTTCCGACGAATGAGAGTGGTGCCATTTGATGTGCCGGGTCATAAACGCGGAAGAGGTAACCCGGAGCTGACAGAATTTCTGGGACAAAAATGTGTAGGTGTGGATGTCAACAGCATGAAACCACTGGACAATCTCTGTCATCCGGTATCCGTAATACGGGAAGCGGAAGAACTGGCGGCAGATGCTTTTGGTGCAGCACATGCATTTCTGATGGTAGGAGGCACAACAAGCTCCGTTCAGACAATGGTATTGACTGCCTGTAAACGGGGAGATGAGATCATACTTCCCCGTAATGTTCACAGGAGTGTTTTAAATGCCCTTGTTTTATGCGGTGCAATCCCTGTTTATGTAAATCCGGAAGTGGACCAGAGACTTGGAATCTCTCTTGGAATGCGCAGGGAACAGGTTGAGAAGGCCATAAAAGAGCATCCGAAAGCAGTTGCAGTACTGGTCAATAACCCGACATATTATGGAATATGCAGTGATTTACGTGCGATCGTTAAGATGGCACATGATGCTGGAATGCTGTGCCTGGCAGATGAAGCCCATGGAACGCATTTTTATTTTGGAGGGGGTCTTCCGGTTTCTGCTATGGCAGCAGGTGCAGACATGGCATCTGTATCCATGCACAAGAGCGGTGGAAGTCTTACACAGTCAAGTCTTCTCCTCACAGGCCCGGCTGTACACGCAGGATATGTTCGTCAGATCATTAATCTGACACAGACAACATCAGGAAGCTATCTTCTGATGTCCAGCCTTGATATTTCAAGAAGAAATCTTGCACAGAGAGGCCGCCAGATTTTTCATCAGGTAGCAGATATGGCAGAATATGCAAGAGAGGAAATTAATGCCATTGGCGGTTATTATGCATTTGGAAAAGAACTGGTCAATGGAAATTCAGTCTTTGATTTTGACATTACGAAATTAAGTGTACATACACTGGACATCGGACTTGCAGGGATCGAGGTTTATGATATTTTGCGGGATGAATATGATATCCAGATAGAATTCGGTGATATTGGAAACATTCTGGCCTATCTTTCCATTGGTGACCGTGCCCAGGAGGTGGAGCGGCTTGTAAGTGCACTTGCTGAAATCCGCAGACGTTTTCAGACAGATGGCTCCGGGCTGTTGAGTCAGGAATATATTGATCCCCAGGTGGTGACCAGTCCACAGGAAGCTTTTTATGCAGACAAATGCAGCCTGCCTCTCCGGGAGACTGAAGGGAAGGTCTGCAGTGAATTTGTGATGTGTTATCCGCCTGGGATTCCCATTCTTGCACCTGGAGAGAGGATTACAGCAGAAATCCTGGATTATATTGAATATGCCAAAGCAAAGGGATGCAATATGACAGGACCTGAAGATCCGGATATTTTGAGACTGAATGTTCTGGCAGGGAGGTAAAGACAATGGAAATGTGGTTTTCAGAATTTCATACACCGGATGTGAAGCATAGTATCCGGGTAAACCGTCAGCTTTATTCTAAGCAGAGTGATTATCAGAGAATTGATATTTTTGAAACACCTGAATTTGGACGTGTGACTCTGGATGGAAATGTAATGCTGACAGAGAGAGATGAATTTATTTATGATGAGATGATCACCCATGTGCCCATGGCAGTTCACAAAGAAGCAAGGGATATTCTTGTGATCGGTGCAGGAGATGGCGGTGTTGTCCGTGAACTGACCAGATACGACAGAGTCAGACATATTGATCTGGTAGAAATGGATCCTCTGGTTGTGGAAGCCTGTCGTGCATATCTTCCGGAAAATGCATGCAGACTGGATGACAGAAGAGTACATCTTCATTACGAAAATGCGCTGAAATTTATCCGGCGATGTGAGGGAAAATATGACCTTATTATTGTGGATTCTTCTGATCCCTTTGGTCCCTCGGAGGGACTGTTTACCCGTGAATTTTACGGAAACTGTTATAATGCATTAAAAGATGATGGAATTATGGTCAACCAGCAGGGAAGTCCATTCTATACAGAAGATGCACATGCAATGCAGCGCAGTCATAAGAAAATTGCCAGTACATTCCAGATCAGTCGTGTTTATCAGGCTCATATCCCTACATTTGCCGCAGGTTACTGGTTATTTGGATTTGCAAGTAAAAAATATCATCCTGTCGATGATCTGGACCCGGAAGCATGGAATGCATTAAACCTTCGCACACGTTACTATACAACAAGACTCCATAAGGGAGCATTCTATCTTCCTGCATTTCTGGAAGATATGCTGAAGGAAGTGGAGGGATAACTTATGATTCAGTCTAATGTAGAAACCTTTATCGGCTGTGAAAGCAGTTTCGAGGAAGCATCTGTTGTTCTTTATGGTGCTCCTTTTGATTCCACAACAAGCTTTCGTCCAGGTGCCAGGTTTGGCCCGTCTGCCATGCGTCATGAGAGCTTCGGACTGGAAACCTACAGTCCATACCAGGACAGAGATCTTATGGATATCAGAGTATTTGACAGCGGTGATCTGGAGCTTTGTTTCGGAAGCAGTGAAATGGCTCTTTCAGACATTGAAAAGCGGGCAGAGGAAATATTGAAAGCAGAAAAAATCCCGGTGCTTCTGGGAGGGGAACATCTGGTAACATTAGCAGCGGTACGTGCTGTATTTAATAAATATCCGGACCTTCATATTATACATTTTGATGCACATGCAGATTTAAGAGACGATTATCTGGGAGCCAGGCTAAGTCATGCCTGTGTGCTGCGAAGATGCCATGAGCTGCTGGGAGATAACCGTATCCACCAGTTCTGCATCAGAAGTGGGGAGAGAGAAGAATTTCAATTTGCTGCGAAGCATACAGATTTTCATCCCTTTACTTTTGACGGACTGAAAGAGACAGTCAGAGAACTGAAAGAAAAAAAGGTTCCTGTATATTTTACAATTGATCTGGACTGTCTGGATCCGTCAGCATTTCCGGGAACAGGAACTCCGGAAGCAGGAGGTGTGAGCTTCCTGGAACTTCTGGAAGCAATACAAACTGTTTCTCAGACCAAAGTGGTAGGTGCAGATGTGAATGAACTGGCACCTATGCTGGATGTAAGCGGTGTATCCACTGCAACAGCATGTAAGGTACTGCGGGAACTGCTTCTGGCAATTACAAAATAAATCTGAAGGACACAGATAATATAAACACTATAAAAAACTGTTGAAGAAACGGTTATATATAAGGAAAAAGGAGAAAAAGTTATGAGCAGAGTACTTGTGATCGGCTGCGGAGGAGTAGCCAGTGTAGCAATCCAGAAATGTTGTCAGGCAGATGAGGTATTTACAGAATTATGTATTGCAAGCCGTACAAAGGAAAAATGTGATGCGCTTGCAGAAAAATTAAGGGGAAAGACAAAGACAGTTCTTACCACAGCCAAGGTTGATGCGGATGATGTGGATCAGCTGATCGAACTGATCAATGATTATAAGCCGGATCTGGTCATGAACATTGCACTTCCATATCAGGATCTGACGATCATGGATGCATGTCTGGCCTGTGGTGTAAACTATATGGATACCGCAAACTATGAACCGGAAGATACGGATGATCCACAGTGGCGTGCTATTTATGAGAAACGTTGTAAAGAAGAGGGCTTTTCCGCTTACTTTGATTACTCCTGGCAGTGGGCATATCGCAAAAAATTTGAGGATGCAGGTCTTACAGCTTTACTTGGCTGTGGATTTGATCCGGGTGTTACACAGGCATACTGTGCCCATGCATTAAAGCATGAATTTGACCAGATTGATACTATTGATATTCTGGACTGCAATGGCGGAGATCATGGATATGCATTTGCCACAAACTTTAATCCGGAAATCAATCTCCGTGAAGTAAGTGCACCGGGAAGCTACTGGGAAAACGGACCCTGGGGGGAAACCCCGCCGATGGCCATTAAGAGAGAATATAAGTTTGACCAGGTGGGAGATAAGGATATGTACCTGCTTCACCATGAGGAAATCGAGTCTCTGGCAAAAACAATCCCAGGTGTAAAAAGGATTCGTTTCTTTATGACTTTTGGACAGAGTTATCTGGATCATATGCGTTGTCTTGAGGATGTGGGAATGCTTTCTACAACACCGATCCAGTATAATGGACAGGAAATTGTTCCGATTCAGTTCCTGAAAGCACTGCTTCCGGATCCTGCAAGTCTTGGACCGCGTACAAAAGGTAAAACAAACATTGGCTGTATTTTTACAGGCGTAAAGGATGGAAAAGAAAAAACATATTATATTTATAATGTATGCGATCATCAGGAATGTTATCATGAGGTTGGAAGTCAGGCAATCAGTTATACAACAGGTGTTCCGGCAATGTGCGGTGCACTTATGATGCTGACCGGAAAATGGATCAGACCAGGTGTGTATACAGTAGAAGAATTTGATCCGGATCCGTTCCTGGAAGCACTTGACCGTTACGGTCTGCCACGCAGCGAAAGCCATGATCCGGAGCTGGTAGATTAATGGAAGAACTGGATAAAAGAGCACCATTTACAGCCACCGGCGGAGTCATTCCGCCGGAATTTAGGAATATAAAAACTCCCTGCTATATCCTGGATGAAAATGCACTTATAAAAAACGCAAAGCTTCTCGGTGAAGTGGCTGAACGAACAGGATGTAGGATGCTTCTGGCGCAGAAAGCGTTCAGTAACTATGACTGTTATGACTTTTTAGAGCCATATCTTGCAGGTACAGAGGCCAGCGGACTGTTTGAGGCAAGGCTGGGCGCAGAAGAAATGCCTGGAAAGGAAGTCCATGTATTCTGCGCCGGTTATCGGGCAGATGAATTTGAAGAACTGCTTCGTTATGCAGATCATATTGTGTTTAATTCTCCGTCTCAGCTCCTCAGGTTTGGACTGATGGCAAAGGAAGCTGGAAAGAGTGTGGGACTTCGGATCAATCCGGAATGTTCTACCCAGGAAGGTCATGAGATTTATGATCCCTGTGCACCGGGAAGCCGTATGGGTACAACAAGAGCTCAGTGGGATGAAGCAATTGGGAAAAATCCGGAGCTTCTGGATCTGCTGGATGGTATTCATTTTCATACTCTCTGTGAACAAGATTCTGATGATCTGGAGATAACACTTGTCTCTGTAAAGAAGCATTTCGGTGATCTGGCTTCTCAGGTAAAGTGGATTAATTTTGGCGGTGGTCATCATATTACAAGACCAGGGTATGACATTGAACGACTGGAACGATGTATTCAGATGGCAAAGAATGATTGGGATGTGGAAGTTTATCTGGAACCAGGAGAGGCGTGGGCATTAAATGCAGGCTTTCTCCTGACCAGTGTACTGGATGTTCTGAAAAATGGAGAGACACAGATTGCAATTGTAGATGCCAGTGCAGCCTGTCATATGCCGGACGTACTGGAAATGCCTTATCGACCGCCATTACTTGGTACAGATGAACTGGAAGAAGAGGGGATTACGGTTCGGCTTGGAGGACCAACCTGTCTGTCAGGAGATGTGATCGGAGATTACAAATTCAGACAGATCCCCCAATATGGAGATCTTCTTATGTTTGGAGATATGGCTATTTATACTACCTGTAAGAATAATACATTTAATGGAATGCCACTGCCGGATATCTGGCTCAGACGTGCTGACAACACTATGTTACAGCTTACAGAGTTTGGTTACGCAGATTTTAAGGGAAGACTTGGAAGGTGATATCCGGGAATCAGTAGAGCAGAAATGTTTGAAGCGATAATTCGTGAAAGGCATTTCTGCTCTAAAATTTTGTGGTTTTATAACAAAGAAAGTGTTAAAAGCACTAACAGCTATTCGGAAATGTGTGATACAATGGTAAATGTGAAATATAGTGAAGCGGTATATTGTTAATAAATTGAGGATAATATGAAGTATGAAAAAACAGAATACAAATGAAATACAAAATAACCATAGCAATCAGGTGTGTTTTATGAATATCCGCTTGACATACACTCTAAAGGAGAGACTATGAAAATAGAAAAAAGATTATGGATTACTATGTTCGTGTTTGGGCTGTTTGCCATCTGTTTTTCAGGTTGGATTTTCAGCCAGAGTACGACCAGGGAAAAATTGTTCTGGGATAATACGATCCAGTGCGAAACAAAAGAACTGGCAGAAGGAGAAATCAAATCAGAGAATATTGCTCTGCCTGAAGACTTCGATATTCCCAGATCGATTTTATTTAAAACCACCCACACCATTGCAGAAGTTTGGCTGGATGGAGAAAAAATATACGAATACGGAAATGAAGCGGATGCCCCGGACTTTATGAAGTCACCGGGAAGCTGCTGGCATATTGTGGATATTCCGGGAGATAGTGCAGGCAAAAGCCTGGAGGTCAGAATTATTCCGGTATATGAGGGCTATTATGGAAATAAAGTCAGTCTTGTATACGGAACACGAGGCGATTGTATTCTGAAAATATTAACAGACAGTCTCGGAAATCTGGTAATCAGCTGTGGAATTTTGTTTGCCGCTGTTATCTGCCTGATTCTCTATTGTGGAGCAGCACAAAGAAAAAGAAGCGACAAGACAGAAGCGAAAATTGAGATTTTTTTAAACCTTGGATTTTTCTCATTGCTGGTCGCAGTATGGACACTGGTACAATGTGGCTTTCTGCAGTTTTTGATCCCGGATGGAAGAACCTTATATTTTGTGGATTATTTTTCACTTTTTCTTTTCCCGGTGCCATTTAATTTCCTGTTATATGATATCTGTAAAAGCAAGTACCATAAAGGAGCATTGATTTTTTCCATTCTTTATCTTGCAAATATGGCAGTCGATGTTTTGCTTCAGTGTACAGGAATTATTGATATGTTCCGGTTACTTTCTGTAACTCATGTTATTATGGTTGCAAATGCGGTTTACACAGTTGTGATCATTCTTTACGAAGCCAGAAAAGCAGGAAACGATGTAGCCCAAAAATTCCAGTATCCTATGTACGTAGCCATGGGATTTGCAATGGCAGAAATGTTTCTTTATTATTTAAGAAGATTTCAACAGACATCCATTTTGCTTTCTACAGGAACCATGCTGTTTATCATTATGCTGATCTGGATCCAGGTTTCTCAATATTACGATCAATATATCCAGAAACAAAAGGTGATCTATCTGCAGAAAATAGCCAATATGGATATGCTCACAGAGGCCATGAACCGAAATGCTTACGAGGATATGGTGAAATATCTGGATGAAGGTGAAATTAAACTGCGCACCACAGGTGTGGTGGTTTTTGATCTGGATAATCTGAAAGTAATCAATGATAATTTTGGACATGAAAAGGGAGACGAGGCACTGAAGCTGTGTTATCAGTGTATCAGTCAGGCATTTCAGAATGTAAAGAACTGTTTTAGAATTGGCGGCGATGAGTTTGCATATGTATATCACAGCGATGAGAAAGATATGATTCCGGAACGGCTGAAGACACTGGAGCTGATTTTGAAGAAAACCGCAGAAACACACAAGCTGGAGTATCCGCTTAGTATATCAGCAGGATACGCTTATTATCAGCCGGATATAGACTTTGACTTTAAAGATATTGTAAGACGAAGCGATACCATGCTGTATCGTCAGAAGCGCAGGAAGAAGATTGCGGGGTCAACTGATCCGAGTCACTTGCTTTCCCGCATGGAAAAGCATTCCACAGAGGAGATCACAGATGAGGTGATCCTGCAGGAGAAAAAGTATCAGAGTATGTCAGTGGATGAACTTTGCAGCGTGATCGATCTTCTGAGTCCAACTACAGATAGTTACCCGTATGTGATTGATTTTCGGACAGATTTTTATTACATAGCAAACCAGGCTCTTGACCGTTTCTGTATTCCGAAAAATAGTTTTCATAATGTGATTTCAAACCATAAAGAATTTGTATATGAACCTGATTATGAAAAACTGAAAGAGGAATTTGATGATCTTCTTAAAACAGACCGTTGTATCCATAGTATGGAATATCGATGGCTGGATCTGAAAAAAATGCCGGTCTGGATTCATTGCAAAGGATATCTGGTCCGGGATGATAATACGAAACCTCTTTATATGATCGGTTGTATCAATGAGATTGGAGAAAGACAGAAGGCAGATAATGTAAGTGGGTTATTAGGAGAGACAGGATTCCGGCAGTATATGGATCAACAGGATACTCCTTTGGAAACAGGATATCTGCTTCGTATAGGAATTGATCATTTTAAGGAAATCAATGATAACTTCGGACAGGAGTACGGTGATTTTGTACTTAGAAAAACAGCAGATTGTATTTCCGGCTGCATATCAGAGGCACAGAAAGTGTACAAGCTTGTGGCAGATGAATTTCTGATTCTGGATGTTTCTTCTGACGAGGTGAAGGATGCAGATAAACTTTATGATAAAGTGAGAAATGAAATAGACAGATTCATTGAATCTAATGAGTTTAAGGTCATGTATACGGTTTCAGGAGGAATTGTGCCATTTGCGGCATTAAAGGGGAATCAGTATTCAGAAGCCCTGAAGCTGACAGATTTCGCTTTGAATGAAGCGAAGAAGCTGGGAAGAAACCGTTGCTATATATTTAATGAGGAAACCTACAGAAGATTTCTTAGGAAGAGGGAGATTACCCAGGAACTGAGAGAAGCTGTGAACAATGGCTTCCGAGGCTTTAGGGCTTTTTATCAGCCTGTATTTGCTGAAGATAAAAAGGTGTCTTATGGAGCAGAAGCTTTAATGCGTTTTACTTCTGAAAAATTTGGAATGGTTTCACCGGCAGAGTTTATTCCGATTCTGGAAGAAACAGGACTTATTATTCCTGCTGGCCGATGGATGATGAGGGAGGTTATGGGAAAATGCAGTGAAATCAGGAAAGTAATTCCAGAGTTCAGAGTAAGTATTAATATTTCTCAGGTTCAGGCATCCAAGTCTGATGTGATCCAGGATATCAGTGGGGAAATGAAAAGAGCCGGGCTGCCGTTGGAAGCCTTGATCGTGGAATTGACAGAGAGTGACCTTCTGGAACAAAATATAAATGAGAAGCATTTTCTTACAGAACTGAAGCGGATGGGAATCAGTCTTGCACTGGATGATTTTGGAACCGGATACTCGAATTTCCATTATCTCAGCGAACTGAAACCGGAGATCATTAAGATCGACCGCTCTTTCACTGCCAAAGCAGTTGCAGATAAACAGGAATATTATCTGCTGAATCAGTTTTGTACCATGACCCATAATCTGGATATGAAGATTTGTATCGAAGGCGTGGAAAATGCTCAGGAATGGCTCAAAATCCGAAAGCTGTGCCCGGAATTTACCCAGGGATATTTCTGGGGAAAACCTTGTGGATATGAAGAGTTTATGACAAAATTTATAGAAAGAAAATGAGATGAAGAAAAAAATTTGTAAGTTGTCAGCAGTAGTATTACTTTTTTTCTCAGGGATTATGGAGATTGGCTGGCGCTTTTTTAACATGGTGGTCTGCTGCAAAAGAGGGGGAAGGAAAAAGGAAAGAAAGAAATGGTTTGAATTATCCCATATACGGGATAATCATCCCAGAAACGGATATGCAAAGGAATATGAGGAGAGCAGGGCATGGTGCGAGGCTCAGAAGATGCAGGACTGCTATATCCGGAGTGTGGATGGATTAAAACTCCATGGATTCTATCTGCCTGCAGAGAATGCAAAGAGATTTGTCATATTAAGCCATGGCTATCGGGGTAGCAGATTTGGTTCCCTGTCATTTATGGCAAAATATCTCCACGAGCACCAGTGCAATCTTTTGTTTATGGAACAGCGTTGCTGTGGAGAAAGTGAAGGAAAATATATCACCTTTGGAGCAAAGGAAAAATGGGATGTACAGCGGTGGGCAATTTATGTGTCCGAGCGAAATAAGGAGAAGCTTCCAATCTATCTGTATGGACAGTCTATGGGGGCATCTGCTGTATTGATGGCATCCGGCTACTGGCTTCCGCCAGAAGTGAAGGGACTGATCGCAGACTGTGGATTCCAGTCTATGGAAAGACAGATGCGGGATATGGCTGACAACTGGTTCCATCTGCATTATATCCCTTTGCTTTTGAAGGAAATGGACTGGCTGTGCCATTTTGTGGCAGGATTTCGTATGAAAGATGCAGATACCACAGAAGCTATGAAAAGGAATACAAGACCTGTCCTTTTCTTTCATGGAGAGAAAGATACCTATGTGTATCCGAATAATTCATTTCAGAACTATATGCTGTGCAAAGCACCAAAAGAACTGGTCATTGTACCGGAAGCAAGGCATCTGTGCAGTGCCTATGCAGATCCGGAATTGTATCAGCGCACAGTGATGGAATTTTTTGAGAAATATGATGGGAGTAATTCTGAAAAATAATGTGACTGTTTTCCACCGCCAAAGGTGATTACGAATGACAATAATCCCCGACCGGGACTTATCAGATACGTTTTGTTAAATGTATGATAAGTCCCGGTCAATTTTATGTAAAGTGTTCATTAAGTCCTGAGGGTACTGGTATTTGGAAAAAATCTGTGCTATTTTTTGTTGCGTAATAAAAAAAGTAATGTTGTAGCTGTCAGTACATCGTTTCTAAACTAACTGTAAGCTACTGAAAAAAATATGTAATGTTTTTGTACCCGGGAAAAGAGAAAACGGGCGATGGAGGTTAAATAAAGTATGACAAACTACTATCCTTTAACAGCAGCACAGAAAATGCACCACAACTGGATCATGGATTACGGTACACAGCAGGTATCCGGTGTCAGTGTTGTGGCATCTGTACAGGCTGAACTGGATTTTGGATTATTAAAAAAATGCATTCAGATGGAAACAGAACGTTCCGGATGCACCAGAATCCGTTTTACAAAGCCTGATAAAGACGGAAATGTACAGCAGTACCTTGTAAAACAGGATCCAAGGGATATCGGATTCAAGGATCTGTCAGGAATGGGAAGCCTTGCAAAAGCAGACGAGCTGATGCAGCAGTGGGCATACGAAACCTTTGACGGTGATGACATTCCCATGTGCGAGTTTACTATGTTGAAGCTGCCGGAAGGATATAATGGTTTCTTTGTACATATGGATCACAGACTGATTGATTCCTGTGGTCTGGTAGTAATGATCGGTGATCTGTTTCAATTATATACCTATTATAAATATGGAACAGCCTATCCGCAGGAACTGGCAGATTTTGAGACAGTACTGAAAAAAGACCTGGCAAAAGCAGGCAACGAGAAACGTTTTGCAAAAGATAAGAAATTCTGGGATGACCAGCTGGATGCACTGGGCGAACCTCTGTATTCTGATATTCAGGGACTGTCCGTACTGGAGGAAGCGAGAAAACGTCATGGAAATCCCGAACTTCGTTCTTCTGACATTGAGATGAAGGATCTGTTTGTAGCAGTTAAGGATTATTATCTGGAGCCGGAACCAACTAAAAATCTGATCGATTTCTGTATGAATCATCAGCTGTCCATGACAAATCTTCTTCTGCTTGGTATCCGTACTTATCTGTCAAAAGTAAATAACGGACAGGAAGATATCACTATCCAGAACTTTATATCCAGACGTTCTACTCATGATGAGTGGACTTCAGGAGGAAGCAGAACCATCATGTTCCCATGCAGAACAGTGATCGCACCGGAGACAGATTTCCTTTCTGCAGCTTATGAGATCCAGAATATGCAGAATCGTATATACATGCACAGCAACTATGATCCGGCACTTATTATGGATGAGATGAGAAAGAGATACAATACACCGGAGCATACAGGATATGAGAGCTGTTATCTGACTTACCAGCCAATGACTGTGAAGGTGGAGAATGAAATGCTTGGAACCATCCGTCAGCATGCAAAATGGTTTGCAAACGGTGCAGCCACCAAGAAGATGTATCTGACCGTATCCCATACAGAAGATGGAGGTATGAACTTCTCCTATCATTACCAGACTGCTCATCTGGAGGAACATGATATGGAGCTGCTTTATTATTATATGATGCGTATTCTTTTCAAGGGAATCGCAGAGCCGGATATGAGCATCGGCGAAATTATGGAACTGGTTTAACTAAATCAATATCAGGAGGAAATGCAATGAATCAGGAAATGAAATTTAAAAATATCGTAGCACAGTACAGCAAGGTAGCACCGGAAGAAATGAATAATGAGATGAAATTCCGGGAGGATCTGGGTTTCAGTTCTCTGGATTTTATGTCCTTTTTAGGTGAACTTGAGGATACTTTTGATCTCGAACTTGATGAGAGTGAAGTGTTGAAGATCACAACTCTTGGCGAAGCCCTAAATCTGCTGGAAGAACTCCAGTAATTTTTTCAAAGTAAAACTTATAAAGATGTCAGGGTCAAAGATATTTTGTACCTGACAGGATATCTATAACTTGAACAGTTCAGAAAATAATGGGGGACAGATATGCTGATCAGAAATATATTAGAAGAAAGTGCACGTAAATTTGACGAAGTAAAAGCAGTAAAATGGCTCAATAAAAAGGAAATCATGGAAAGAAGCTATGGCGAACTGATGGAAAGTGTAGTTTTCACCAGAAAAGGTCTTCTTGCAGAAGGCTTTGAGGGAAAACACATTGCGCTGATCGGAACCAGTTCTGTAGAGTGGATGGAAAGCTATCTGGGAATCATCACCGGATGTACTACAGCAGTACCACTGGATGCCGCGCTTCCCTGTGAGGATCTGATCGACCTGCTTAATCGTTCCGATTCTGTAGCTCTTTTCTTAAGTCCGAAGCTTAGACCATATCTGGATGCATTTCTTGGAAATTGCCCGAAACTTCAGAAGGTGTGGATGCTTCAGGAAGAGGTAGAAGATGCGCCGGCAAAGGTATACGGTATTGGTGAACTTCGAAATGCAGGAAAGAGCGCATCAGCAGATTCTGTCTGCCCGGATGCAGAGGATATTGCAACCATTATTTTTACTTCTGGAACAACAGGAAAGAGCAAGGGTGTTATGCTGACACAGAATAATCTGGCTTCCAATGTTGAGGCAGTAAAGATCACAGCAGAACCTGGAACTGCCATGCTCAGTGTGCTTCCAATCCATCACGCATTCTGTCTGGTTATGGACTGGCTGAAGGGATTCTCTTTGGGTGCAACTCTTTGTATCAATGATTCCCTGCTTCATATGGTAAGAAATATGAGTATTTTCAAACCGGATATTATGCTTATGGTTCCAATGATGATCGAGACGATTTATAAGAGACTGGCTGCCGCTGATCCGTCAATCCCGAAGGCAGTTCTGGCAGAAAAAGTATTTGGCGGAAAACTGAGCATTATCTTTACAGGCGGTGCACATCTGGATCCGTATTATATTGATCGTTTTGCAGAATATGGCGTTGAAGTGCTGGAAGGTTATGGAATGTCAGAATGTTCCCCTGTTATCAGCAATAACACACCGGAAAACCATAAAAAGGGTTCTATTGGAAAACCACTTGAAAATGTAGAAATCAGATTTGAAAACGGTGAGATTCTGGTAAAAGGAAGCAGTGTAATGAAGGGATATTATCAGATGCCTGATGAGACTGCAGAGACTTTAAAGGATGGCTGGCTGCATACCGGTGACAAGGGGTATATGGATGAAGACGGTTATCTGTTTATCAATGGACGTGTGAAGAACCTGATCATCCTGTCCAACGGTGAAAATGTATCTCCGGAGGAGATTGAGAATAAGCTGGCTCTGAATCCACTGGTGGGTGAAGTGATCGTGACAGGTGAGAACAATGGCCTGACAGCCCGCATCTATCCGGAGCAGGCCGTTGTGGAAGCGAAAGCATTGGATACAGAGGCAATTCAGACACAGCTTCAGGCATTTCTGGATGAATATAACAGAAATCAGCCAACCTATCGTCGCATTACAGGACTGGTTGTCCGTAAAAATCCGTTTATCCGCAACACTACAAAGAAGATTAAGAGGCAGGATGTTCTGATTGATGAGCCTCTGGCGTAAATAAGACCGGACAATGATTATACTCCCTGAATTAAGATAAAAGCGGCAGCATACCGGATAAAAAAATTTCAGACAGAATATCAGCGATTACTTCCGGTGCCAGATTAAAATTATCCCGGCTCCATTTGTGGAGAACTCCGATAGTACTGCCGATGGCACAGGTGATCACATAGGAAACTTCTTCCTTTGTATGCCTGTCAGGCTTGGAATTAGATGTAGTTTCTGTGACATAATGATGGAGCATAGTCAGCATTTTTTCAAACAGATCATTGCCATGAGGTGTGCTTAAAAGACCGGACAGAAAAGGATTTTCCATAGTGTACCGGCACAGAGTCAGAAAATAGGAACTGCAGATATCCCGGTCATTTTTGGGCTGGAAGTTTTCCATCATGGAAAAAACGTCATGAATTGTTTTATCCTCAACTGCAGCGATCAGTGAAGGGACGTCCTGATAGTGATTATAAAAAGTACTTCTGGCAATACCTGCTGTTTTAGTGATGTCGGATACAGTAATCCTGTCAGGCTTCTTTTCCTTTACCAATTTGAAAAAAGCACCTAAAATGGCCTCGTCAGCCACGGAATATCTTTCATCGGGAATTATATTTTGCATAGCTGTCTCCTCCCGGAAGTCTGTAAGTAATACATAAAGTATACCACAAATCTGACGATAAAAAAATAAAATATTATCTGCTTTTAGGCATGTTCCATATAAAGATATTCAGGAGGTCATAAATGAGGAAAGGTAATGCATTACAGGTATTTTATGATGGAAAACTTGTAGGAACACTGGCTATGACAGCTGACCATAAAGCTGCGTTTCAATATAGTGAAGAATGGATTGAAAATGGTTTTCCGATCAGTCCGTTTTCACTTACCCTTAAAAAGCAGGTTTTTGTACAGACAAAAGATTTTTTTGACGGATTATTTGGAGTATTTGCAGATAGTTTGCCGGATAATTGGAGGAGAAAAAATGACTATTAGAAAAGCAGAAGAAGAAGACATTCCAAGAATAATTGAACTGTTGGGACAGGTATTGCAGATTCATGCGGATATAAGACCTGATATTTTTATTCCTGGTACCACAAAATATACTGTAAGCGAATTGACAGAGCTATTAGGAAAAGAAGAAAAACCCATATATGTAGCAGTAAACGAGGAAGATGTTTGTGTGGGATATGCATTTTGCCAATTACAGGAACAGCCTTTTTCAACTAATATGGTACCGTTTAAGTCTCTTTTTATAGATGATCTATGTGTGGATCAGCAGGCACGAGGACAGCATATCGGTGAGCGTCTGTTTGAGTATGTAAAAAACGAAGCAAAGCGAATGGGCTGCTATGAAGTGACACTGAATGTATGGGCAGGAAATGTTTCGGCCGAAAAATTCTATGAAAAAATGGGTATGAAAACCAAAGAAAGACAGATGGAATATATCCTGGAATATTGATACGTTGTATAGTATATTTGAGAAGTTTATCTGCGAATTTATAGAGATATCCGATAGATAAATCCCATCAGTCAAACAGTAAATATTAAAAGAAAACGATGCAGATCAGGCAAGTGCAGGAAGTATTTATTTTAAAATTGTTGCATTTACTTATATTCCAATGGCAGTCAGCAATATATTATCTGCGTGGCTGCGCTGTAAAGAGCATGCGACAATACCATTCCTGGCAAGTCTGGGAGCTGTAGCGGTAAATACAGGGCTTAATTATGTGCTTATATTTGGAAAGTCAGGATTTACACCTATGGGAGTAAAAGGGGCAGCAATAGCAACTTTTGTTTCACAATTGTTCAACCTGGTTCTTATTTTTGCGGGGTTTATGATTTGTGTTAAAAAGGATGGAGACAAACCGGTAATGCTTCTGCATTTCAGAAAGATTACCATTCGGGATTATTCTATGATGATCATGCCGATTCTTGTCAGTGAGTTTTTGTGGAGCCTTGGACAGAATGTAGAGTCTGCGGTATATGGACATCTTGGTACCACAAATCTTGCAGCCTATACACTTACGTGTCCGATACAAAACCTTATTATAGGTGCGCTGAGCGGTTTGGCAGCGGCAGCAGGTGTTATGGTAGGAAAGCGGCTTGGAAAGAAAGAGTATGAAGATGCTTATATGGAATCCAGGAAGATTATGTATGCCGGATTAATCGGTTCGGTTTTTGTATCTGTATTGCTTATCTTACTGGCAGGAGTATATACCGGATTGTATCGTGTAGATCAAAATGTGAAGGCGCTTGGGAAAATCCTGCTTATTGTGTTTGCCCTGTATGCGCCTGTTAAGGTTGAAAATATGATTCTCGGAGGAGGTATCATAAGAAGTGGCGGCAATACCACAATTATTATGATCATTGATATTGTGGGAACCTGGTGTATTGGAATTCCACTGTGTGTTATTGCAGCATATGTGCTTCAATGGGGCATTGTGGGCGTATATACGTTACTTACTACTGAGGAGATTTTCAGGCTGATCGTGTCACTTGTTATTTTCAGAAAACGTAAATGGATGATCAGTCTGTCATAAAATCGTATTTCCGACAGTTCCTACTCTGCATATTGTTTTGGTGTTAGACCTGTGTTAAAAATAGTTAAACCTCAGTAAAGTCTATTGAACTTTTTTCTTAAAGTTCCTATACTTTCAAATGTAATGAACACCCGATTTGTGATCGTGTGATGAAACATTCATTTCTCAGGAGGGTTATGAAAATAAACAAAGCAGATGAATTCTATAAGATATTAGAGAGAAAATCCATATATCCGGTGTTTCAGCCGATCGTCAATTTGCAGACTGGCAGGGTGTCCGGCTATGAGGCACTTAGCCGTATAGACAGGAGCAGTACGACACTTACGATTTCAGATTTGTTTGTGATTGCTGAACAGTTGGGATGCGTATGGAAATTAGAGAAACTATGCAGAAAAAAAGCTCTGAAGGCGGCAGTTGCAAAACCGGAAAATGTAAAATTATTTCTTAATGTTGATGGCAATATTATTCAGGACTAAACCGTGTGGTAAATACCACACCTGATTATCTGAAAGCGGATATAGAACTGGTAAGGGATATCCACAAGTATAAGAAAAAAGAGATCATGATGAAACTCCTGCTGGATTACTGTAATGCAACAGGAGCAATTCTGATTGCAGAAGGGATAGAAACAGCAGAGGAACTGGAATGTCTGCACAGCCTGGGAGTGCATTACGGCCAGGGATTTTTCCTCGGAAAACCAGAGCGCGCATTTGAAAATATCGGTGATGAAGCTGCAGAGATATTAGAGAGATTAAATGGTAAAGAGAATATGTTATCGTTGGATGCTCAAAGTTTTTGAGAATTGTTATAAGTAAGGAAGTGTTAAAAAACTCCAAAAAGAGTTTGGAATCCCAGAAGTGTTGTGACAAGGGACATTCCTCCATATAGTCTGGCTGCTGGAAATCCATGTCGGGTTATTCGCAAAATAACTGAAAAATATCATATGAAATAAGATAATTACAATCAATAATAACTTGAGACCTGACTTTAATAGTGGATATATACGGTCAATGGAGTCCGAAATAGTGGAGGTACGTGGACTCATTGACTTGCTATTTGACCTGCTAAATGGTAAAATCAAAATACGCTGGGTAGACTGCGAAGAGCTTGTTCTTTTTGCACATTACTCTGGAAATACAGCTTCGGAAAGGAGCGTGTAAAGTATGCTGGGATTGAAAAAACTGCCAGTTGGGTTTGAAAGTTTTCAGGAAATTCGGAAGTTAAACTGCTATTATGTGGACAAGACAAAACTGATAGAGCAGCTTCTTGAGAACTGGAGCAAAGTGAATCTATTTACCAGACCTCGCCGATTTGGAAAGACCTTAAACATGAGTATGCTTAAGAGTTTTTTTGAGATTGATACAGACGCAACATTGTTTGAGGGTCTTTATATCTCACACAATAAAGAATTTTGCAGGGAATATATGGGAAAGTATCCGGTTGTGTGCTTATCTCTCAAAGGAATAGATGGCTTGTCATATGAAGCTGCAAGATATCGTTTAATCGAATTGATTGGTGTTGAAGCAGAGAGATTTTCGTTTTTGTCTGAAAGTAAAAAGTTGACGGACAATGAGCAAAACAAGTATCGGGCAATTGTCAATTTGGTCAATGGCAAGTACACAATGGATGAGGACATTCTTATTTCTAGTTTGCAAACATTATCGCAACTATTGTGCCAACACTATGGTCAGAAAGCGATTATTCTAATCGATGAGTATGATGTGCCGCTGGATAAGGCATTTCAGCATGGATATTATAAAGAAATGGTTTCTTTGATTCGAGGGCTGTTTGGACAGGCACTGAAGACAAATGATTTTTTACAGTTTGCTGTGTTGACAGGGTGCCTTCGAGTTTCTAAAGAAAGTATCTTTACCGGTTTAAACAATTTCAAAGTTTATGCTGCTGATGATGTTCAGTATGAAGAAGAATTCGGTTTCACAAAAAAAGAAGTAGCGGATCTTTTGGCTGACTACAAAATGCAAGAGCATTCTTCAGAAGTTAAAGAGTGGTATGACGGTTATCACTTCGGGAATGTGGATATTTACTGCCCGTGGGATGTAATAAACTATGTTTCAGATCGGCTGACTGACCCGGACGCACATCCAAAATCCTACTGGATTAACAGCAGCGGAAATGACTTGGTTAAACGCTTTGTTGACAAGGCTGATACAACCACAAAAGACGAAATCGAGCAGTTGATTGTTGGGGATGCTGTTGAAAAGAAAATCCGGCTGGATTTGACTTATGATGAGATTGATAACAGCATCGATAACGTATGGAGCGTACTTTTCACAACTGGCTATCTTACACGGGTTGGAAAAACCAGGAACGGTGTGTACAATCTGGTCATTCCTAATAAAGAAGTTCGAGAGGTTTTCGTTTCTCAAATCAATGAATGGTTTAACGGCGTTGTGAAAAGCGACAGCTCCTCCACAAAGAAAATTGTTTCTGGATTTCTTGAAGGGAAGACAGATGATATTCAGCGGGAATTGACAATGTTTCTTGGCGAGACAATCAGTGTTTTGGATACGAAAGCCAGAAGTGAAGAAAAAGAAAACTTCTACCACGGCATTTTAATCGGTATTCTGAAAAACTATTCCGGATGGGCAGTTAAATCAAACAAAGAGTCCGGTGATGGATTTGCAGATATTCTGCTTAAACCTAAGAATCCTGATGTGGGAATCGTAATAGAACTGAAGTATGCACGTTCCATGAATGATCTTGATAAGGCTTGTGAAAGAGCAATGGAACAGATTAAGAGTCGCAGATATGACACAGAACTACGAGATGACGGACGAAATGTTATTCTTGCATATGGAATTGCGTTTTGCAAAAAGCGTTGTAAAGTCGTAGTTGAAAAACTATAAGCAAATAGTTATGATGTTGGGGCCAAAACCGTAAATAAATTTGGTCTTACTCCTATATGACATGTTCTCTGCTTTGAAATTCAGGCATGACATTACGGATCATGGCTGCAGCAAGTTCCAGTTTGGATTCTTTTTTCTTCCACATACGGTATCCAGGCGGAAGGGAAAGATAAGAGATCTTATCCTTATTCCACACAGATACGCAGAGCATGATGCTTACAAAACAGTGTCCATTCAGATAGTTGAAACCGTTTTATCTCCTACATTTTCTGGTAAAATGAGGTAAAGAGATCAGGATTTATAGAAAAAAGCACCTGTCAAAGAATCTTTGCGCAGCTATACATGCAATGTAATGTGATGATTGCTTTACTTTAAACATTATTTTTTGATTAATAATGTTCAAAGAATGACGAAAATATGAATATTATGCTATCAGAGAAAGGAACATGATATTATGAATATAGGAAATCAAATATTGAACATTCGTAAAGAAAAGCAATTAACACAAGAGGAGTTTGGCAAATTATTTCATGTTACCCGACAAACTGTTTCAAATTGGGAAAATGAAAAAAGTTATCCAGATTTGCAAATGCTGATAGATATAAGCAATCAGTTTGAAATTTCTCTTGATACGTTGATAAAGGAGGATTCAAAGATGGTAAAGACAATAGATAAAGAAAGAGTATTGGGAAAAATAAAAAAAGAAAAATCAATCATTGAATTTTTTACGGGTGCAGGCACTGGAATTATTGTAGCTTGCTTGCTTTCACCTGATTCCATACGTCGAACTGTAGCGATAATTGTTGGACTTGTAATGATTGGAATTGGTTGGTATAAAAAAACAAGGTATGATAATAAGGTTTTTAGATATATGGAAGAATTCGAAGAAGATTCATAATCAATAAAGCCGGTGTAGGATTGATCAATCCAATACTGACTTTATTGATTTTTCAGAGGCTTTAGAGTGCGATCATCAGATATCAATGAAATCGCAAGAAAAAAGCAAGAATTCAGGCATGGTGTTTTTTATAGATAGTGTTAAAATGGTGATATCTGTATATGATCTCTCGGAATCTTGAGTGATCATGCCAGCAAAACTCTGGCATTGAACTTTGAATGCATTTTGCGCCCTTCGGCGGTCACAAATGCGTTTTAGAACGGCCGCTCTGCTGAGCATAACGGCCGCCCGTTTTTAGTTAATTGACCACCACTTATCGAGTGTTGATCTTGATAGTATAGTGTTTTGTGACTCGTTTCATAATAGAATTAGCTGACACTTCATCATTGAGCATCATTGCCTTCCAACTAGTACATGGCTGCATTAATAATTAAGTAATATCAAACTGTCAAAGGTACACCTTTATAAGTCCACTTAAAAGGCTTTGCCATAACGTTATATTGCTCTACAAAGCGCAGGATACTCGCTTTTAGTTCCTCTATAGATTGATAGCTTTTTCTTTTAAGAAGACGTCGGTTTATAATACCAAACCAGATTTCAATCTGATTCATCCATGAGCAATGTTTTGGTGTATATACGATCCGTATCCTATGGTCTTTATGATGCAGAAATTCTGCGCGGCTTTCCTGGTTTTTTAATATCCCGGATCTTCCCTTACTGCCCAGATCTTTGGATAATCCACACTGCCCGGCAACAAAACGTACCAGACTTTCGGATTTGTGTATATTTAAACCATCACAGACAAATGTCCATGATGCCTCAGGATCTGTTTCTATCAATGCACGTATGGCTTCAACGAAATCTTTCTCTGTACGTGTACTGTTTAAATATGTTTTTTCCATACGTCCTGTAGCAACATCAAAAAAAACGATGAGGCTGACCGTTCCATGGCGGATATATTCAAATTCCATATGGGCTGCTTTCCCGGGAATTACAGGTTTATCCGGATATTTGTGTTCCAATGCCTGAATGCCTGTCATTTCATCCACGGAGATTGTATGTCCGCCATTTTCATGGACTGTCTCTGCTTCGTGGTAAACAGTGCAGATCTCATTCATTTTCTCTGCAAAAGTTTCCGGAGAATCTGTTTTCTCGGAGGAATGAAGCCAGTAACGGATGAGATGCGGGTGGATTTCCCCCATATTTTAAAAAACGGCTTACTGTTTTTGCAGATATGGACTCCACAATCCCTTCCTTTACTACGGCGTTTACAAGCAGATTGAGACTCCAGTGACTGACCTCATATCCAAATTCCTGTGGCTCACGGCAGGCAATCTCAAGGATCCTGATGATCTGCTCGTCTGTATAATGAGCTGGCTGTCCCGGACGTGGGCGGTCATTAAGGAAAGAAGAAACAGCATCTTCCAGATGGGAACGGTCCTTTTCAGCAATCTCCTGCAAAAGGGGAAGAGCTTTAAGGAAACGCCCCCGCCACTTGCTGACAGAATCCTGTCCAGGACCTACCCGAGTCGATATCTGCATATTGTTCATACCATCAGCCGCCAGCAGGATTATTTTGGCACGTTGTACCTGACGGGCTGGTAAGGTCCTGCTTTTTGAAAATTTGAAAAGAATGTGGTGGATGTATTCTGGTATTTTAACAGGTGCAGCAACAAATGGCATATGAATGATCTCCTTGATTTTTCTTTTGATTATGCCATATATTTTGAAAAATTTCCATAGGGATATTACTTAATAATTAATGCGATTCTGTACTAGTGCTGTATCCGGTTAGTAACAATACTTTACAGTACTGAAAAAATTTGCTAT
>ERZ791846.412-NODE-412-length-23697-cov-4.48972_pt1 | contig 23697 bp, 14 predicted proteins | sample MGYA00510289_ERZ791846 | MGnify/ENA primary metagenome ERZ791846 (study PRJEB30046, sample SAMN00715274) | human gut metagenome | study: EMG produced TPA metagenomics assembly of the A metagenome-wide association study of gut microbiota in type 2... | reverse complement strand
GCGGGAGCTGCCGGAGCCGGTGCGGCTGCAACCTGCGGAGCTGGAGCCGCTGCCGGAGCGCCTCCCATTTCTTCGACTTCTACTTCATATGCTTTTCCATTGACGGTAACCTTGAATTTTTTCATATATATAATCCTCCTGGATTTAAATATTCACTTCATTAACGACTCATACCACCCAGGCGGGCTGCCATAGCCCAGCTTTCCCGATGGCGTTTATAACCGCGTTTCTGCGGACGGATAGAACGGATTGCCGACGGCGGATAGCCATAGGCGGCAACAGCGGCCATGATGACAGCGACGACTTCATCGTCTAGGCCATCTTGAGAACCTTGGGGGGCCGTTTCTTTTACGACAGCCATCGGCCGGGCTGCGACGACGGCGGGCTGGCGCTGGCCGACAGGGACGACGGGGTTCGTCAATTCCGATTTTTCCGCTTCTTCCGGTTCCGACGGGACCGTTTTTTCAACCTTGACAGGGTCCTTCAAATTTTGGACGGCTTCGGCCAGTTCTTTGACGCTCTGCTGGAAGTCGGCAACGTCCTTCATCTTGTCTTCCAGAGCGCGGAAGCGGGTATTATAGTACCGGCTCAGGACCAATGTCATGGCGACCAGCAGGACGATGACGGCAAATTGAATTTCTATCATACAGCAGCCTCCTTATAACGGCATGTTGCCGTGTTTCTTCGACGGCCGTTCTTCCCGCTTGCTGTAAAGCATAGCCAGGGCGCTGATGATGCGCGGACGCGTTTCCTTCGGTTCGATGACGCAATCGATCTGGCCGTGTTCGGCTGCTTTATAGGGCGTCGAAAATTCATTGATATATTCCTGTTTCTTCTTTTCTTTTTCCGGGTCGTGCTTAAAGATGATATTGGCTGCACCATCGGGGCCCATGACGGCGATTTCTGCCGACGGCCAGGCCATGACCATGTCGGCGCCGAGCTGGCGGCAGCACATGGCGATGTAGGCACCGCCGTAGGCCTTGCGGGTGACGACGGTAATCTTGGGGACCGTCGCTTCACAGTAAGCATAGAGCATCTTGGCACCGTGGCGGATGATGCCGCCGTATTCCTGAGTCGTCCCAGGCAGGAAGCCCGGTACATCGACGAAGGTGACGACAGGGATATTGAAGCTGTCGCAGAAGCGGATGAAACGAGCCGCCTTGTCCGATGCGTTGATATCCAGGCAGCCGGCGAGGAACTTCGGCTGGTTGGCGATGATACCGACGGTCTGGCCGTCAAAGCGGGCGAAGCAGGTGATGATATTGAGGGCATAGTTTTCCAGGACCTGGAAGACATTGCCGTCGTCGACGCAGGATTTGATGACGTCGAGCATATCGTAAGGCATGCTGCTGTCGTCGGGGATGACCGAATTGAGGCTTTCGTCTTCGCGATTCGGGTCATCGTCCGATTCGACGACCGGCGCTTCTTCCATATTGTTGCTGGGCAGGAAGTCGAGGAGGGCCTTGATCTTTTCGATGCAGTCGTCTTCATTTTCACAGGCAAAGTGAGCCACGCCGGAAATAGAGCTGTGCGTCATGGCGCCGCCCAATTCTTCGGCCGTCACTTCTTCGGCCGTGACCGACTTGATGACGGCCGGGCCCGTGAGGAACATATCCGACGTATTCTTGACCATGAAGACGAAGTCCATCAGGGCCGGACTGTATACGGCACCGCCGGCGCAGGGCCCCATGATGACGGCGATCTGCGGGATGACGCCCGATGCGGCCGTATTATTCATGAAGATGCGGCCAAAACCGGACAAAGCATCGACGCCTTCCTGGATGCGGGCACCGCCGGAGTCATTGATGCCGATGACAGGGGCTCCCATCTTCAGAGCCATTTCCTGCATCTGGGCGATTTTATGAGCGTGCATTTCGCCGAGCGAACCGCCTTCGACCGTAAAATCTTCGGCATAAGCGAAGACCAGGCGGCCGCGTACCGTACCGTAGCCGGTAACGACGCCGTCGCCGGGGATTTCCTTTTCCTGCATGTTGAAATTCATGCAGCGATGATGGATGAACTGCCCCATTTCCGTGAAGCTGCCTTCATCAAATAACTTAGCCAGCCGTTCGCGGGCTGTCATCTTGCCTTTTCTATGTTGCGAATCAATTCGCTTCTGACCGCCGCCCATCTCGATTTTCGCGAGCTTTTCATGGAGCTGGTCAATCTTTTCCTGAACTGTAGCCATTCTTATACCTCCAGTATCAAAGTATTTTATCAGGTCACATAACAATAAAGTATAGCATGAAATGCTCTAAAATGCTATATATCAATCAAAACTGCTCAAAACAGCCGTTTTCCAATGATTGTATTTTCCATTATGTCCATATTGTACCACATTGTATCACATTGTAACATTTATTTTTGACGATTTTTTGACGAGCCGTGAATGGAAAACAGCCTGCCGTCCGTGATGGATAGCAGGCTGTTCCTTTTATTTATCGAACTTTAGGACGACTTTCTTGGCAAGGTCATTTATCTTGGTTCGCCGCTGGTCGATTTCCTGGCGTTTTCGGTCCGGGTCCTTTTTCGGATCATTCCGGATAGCCTTGATTTCTTTATTGAGCTTCGATACCGAACTTACAGCGGTGTCTACCTGCTTCAATTCCTTCGGCTTATTCGATGAAGACTTCTTGCCCTTGCGCTGTTTACCAGCGTCGGAACGTTCGTAGTCGTCGTTCATGTCCTTCTGGATTTCATACATACGGTTGACGTATTCGCTGTTCTGGCCGTTCTGGCGAACGAACGAACCAATGACAGGCATTTCATACCAATACTTAGCCGGTTCCGACGGACGGCTGTTACCGCGTACATAGCTAATCGGGTCGTTGAGCATATTGGCTATGAAACGGCCGGCGCTGCCGAACCATCCACTAATCCAGTTATCAATCGCAATCGGCGACAACTTGATGCTCTTGGCAAGCCAGGTATCACCTAAAGACTTGGCTAATTCGCTTGTATAGCTGGTAAACTGCATTTCGGACGGAGCCTTTTGCAGGCTGGCGGGTACGAGGTTCCGGCCCGTCCAGAACGAATAGTTGGTCATCCATTCAATGAGCGGGCGGACGACAGCCGGATACAGGCTAGGCGTCATCGCTTCGGCGTACTGGCGCGCCCATTCTTTCATCCCGTGCGGGTCCGTGCCGGTCATCTGGTTCAAGACGGCTTCGATACCGGAGCCGAACAGGATACCGACTTCCTGCGGCTTTGGGATGAGCAGATGCGTTCCGCCAGGCAGCGGGATGGCCCAGTTGGTATACTTCGTGTTTTCGTCGAGTTCCTTATACCAATCGTCATCATGATTGATAGCCCACAATCCCAACGACGGCAGGATAATCCAGATAACGGTATTCAGAATAGCCCGCATGGGGTTATCCTTGAACGTACGGATGAACTTGTCCGTGCCTTGAATCGTCGCATTGAAGAACGGCACGTACTTATTGACTATCTGGCCCTTCTTGCCATGACGAGAGAAGTCCAGCGTGATTTCACGTGCCAACTGGCCTGCCTGGTCGATGGACAAGCCCTGGTTGCGGGCGCGTCTGAATTCGCCGGCGCGGGTGCCGTCTTCGATGAGGTTGCCGAACTTTTCGTACTTGTGCCATGCATAGCTGATGAGCTGGCGGACCTGCTTCACGACAACCGGGTACGAGTCGTACTTATGGCCCAGTAATTCTTTGGTGAGGTCACGACTGCTGTCTGCGTCCGCCCGCATATACGTCGACATGCTGGCCCCGCTGGCGTGGTATTCGGCGGAGAATTCCTTATCAAAGTGCAGTTTCCAGGCACCGCGTACATTGTCGACGAACGGCAGATAAAACCCGGTCTTGGAGTTTACCGTAGCCGACATGGTATCACGTAATAAGTTACGGACGATGAAGGACGGGCTGATAGTGGCCCCAGCCCGCAAGGTCTGCGCGATACTGCTTGCCATCTTAATCGTGAACCGGTTCGTTTGCGCGTCGTTATTCGTGAGTGCGTCGTAGATTTCCGGCGTTGTGCGGTATACGACTTGTTCCCCGTTCTGCCATACCGCGAAGGCAAAGACCGTCGGGTCGGCGTGTTTCAATGTCGGGTCGCGGACGACGACGTCACCCAGCCCGGAGAAGTCCTGGCCCAGCTTGACGAATGTCTTGGCGACGTCGTTCCGTTCGCATTTGCTAATCATAGATACCGCCATCTGCGACAACGAGGTTATCGGGTCGAGGATAGGCCGTTTGCCGCCACCTTCGATGCGTTTGATACCGTTGCTGACGTTGGCATAGCCGCCGCCTTTATTGAATACGCCGATAGTACCTATCATCTCATCCATATCCGTGATACCGTCCGACATGTCGCGATACATGGGGCAATAATGCTTATACTTGCGGAGTTTCCCGGCGAGGTCCTTGGAGATAAGGCCCTGCTGTTGGAGAATGTTGACGATATTTGTATTGATATCCCAGTACATCTGCGCTATCTTCTTGATGCTTTCGGGCGTGTTCTGGATGATTTCACGCGTACCTTCTTCATCAAAGCCAGCGGAGCGTGCATAAGCGTCGTGGTAGTGCTTTTCAAGCTCTTCCGTACGCATGGCAATCAGATAGTTGCCCAGCGCGTCATAGGCGTTCTCAGCGCCTGTTTTCGACACGTCTTCCTTAGACACCTTATTAAGGGCGTCCATAATATCTTTCATGGTGACGTTCTTCGTGATGGCATGGCCGTAAACCTTATTCAATACTTTATACGTCTCTTCGACGCCTTTGCCACCTGTAAGGAATAACAGCGCACGGCTGGAGGCTACGTTAATAGCCATTTGTGCCTGCTTATGGACGTCATAGTCATAGGCCAGTTTTCTACCCAGTTCAGCTTCTGCCCTGGCGACGACTTTTGCAAAGATATGCTTATCATCTACCCAGTTCGTATAGAACTTATCAAAGTGTGTGTGTAACCATTCCTTGGGATGCTTGCGGAGCTGTACTTTTTCCTTTTCGCGGGCGATACTGCCGGCGGCCCGTTCGGCGGCGGTCTGTCCCTGGTAGGTTTCATTCAGCTGAATGACTTTGTCGAGCTTTTCTTTTAAATCGGGATGCTGTTCCAGGCCTTCGTCGAAAATTTTGGAATAAGCCGGATAGGTTTCGCGGGCCAGTTCCGGGTTGCGAATCATCATGGCCCCAAAGTCCATGACGGCGTTCTGCCGTGCCTGTGCCGGGGTGAGATGTTCGTTGACGCCATTCATCTTGTTTTCGGCGGCGTTCTTATCCTGCCGGTCCAGGACCTTATTTGCCAATTCCAGGTTGCCTTTCAGCTGCATGATGTTGTCGAGATGCAGGGCAAGGATACGGCCGTAGTTGCTCAAATTGAAGTACCCCATACGGTTAAAGCCTGCGTGGGCGTGGCGATCATACAGGTCGGTAGCCTGTGGACGGACGGCCTGCTTCTGGTCCGGGTCGAATTTACTGGACTCTCTCAATTCCTTCCGTTCCTTATCCGTGAGACGGCTTCCTTCATAGATATGGACAATATCGTTAATGGCGTCGATAATGTCTTGCGGTTTGACAGGTGCTTCTTCCTGGTCGTCCTGCCGGGCAGCGTAGTGCCGTTCGTTATTGTCGCGGGCGTCTCGTTCCCATACTTTACCGGACTCAATCTGCCGGAATATGTCGTTCACGGTTTCAGCCCCGGTGAAGATTTTCTTCATTTTCGCGGCAAAGTCCTTGATTTTCTGGAACAGTTTGCCCCATGCCGTACCGCGGCCATGCTTACGGGCTTCTACCCATTCCGCGTACTTGTCGGCGCGTTTTTCGGCGTCGGGGATAGCCTTCTTGATGGCTGCCTTTTCACGGTCCGTCAAGACGGCGCCTTCTGCGAGGTGGTAGGCTTCATGGAATCCCGTGTTTTCACGGCTACCCTGCGAGAGGGCCATATAAGCGTCTTTACCATGGAGCTGTGCGTAGCCTTCGACAACGACGTTGCCGTTATCGTCGACATGGTGGTCTTTCTTCGCCTGCGCCAGTTCTTCGTCCGTCAAGAGGATTTCATTCTTTACGTCGACGACGATATGGGAACCGTTAGGCATGGTGAAGGTCATGCGGTCGCCTTCGTCCTTGATTTCCTTAGCGTTCGGGAACGCTTCTTTGATTTCCGCTTTCAAGTCTTCCTTAGAGCGGGTCAACTGCTGGCCTGCCTTGCGGACAGAAGTCTGTTTCTTTTCGTCCGACATGTCGAGGCGTTCCGGTGTAATCATTCGTGCCATGATATCTTGAATTTCTTTAGGCGGTTTCTTGCCTAAATTTTTCAAATCCTGATAGATACTAACCATCCAACCTTTGAATTTTTCAAACACGTTTTTCAATGATTCATTAGGAGCCTTGCCATCGGCAATATAACGTTCAAATCCTCTTGCAAACCGTTCCTGCATCCAGCGTGCTTCCGCCGATTTAATTGCTACGACATCGCCAGTTTTCTTTGCTTCCCGTATAGCGTCGGCATATTCCTGGAATTCTTTTTCAAGGGCCGTACCTTTGTATCCATTCATCTGTCCCGGTTTATATCCGGCCCAGTCCTTGACGGTTTGTAAGTCGCTAACCAATCCGGCAGGGGCGTCTTTTTTCTGCGCTAGTCTTTCCATGTCAGACAGGAACATATGAGCCGATTCATGAATAAAAGACGACTGGTCCGCAATATCAAACAGTCTGATAGCTCCGGTACTTGCGTCATAAGCAGCTTTGGCGTTATGAACATCCTGGTTATATTTGTCGATGATTTGAACGGCCTTGTCATCAAAAATAACAAAACATTGTCCATCAGTATTGCCGATGTATTTAATTCCCTTAATGCCATACTTATCGAGGTACTTAGATGCGTCGGCCTGTTTATTTACATCTCCAGTAAGTCCATAACTCAGCGATTCATAAAAATGTTTCCCGTTCAAACCGTATGTATTAATTGTCTGTGCAAGGTTATCTTTTAATTCCTTTCTTCTTGCAGTACTCCGATCTGCGTCTTTTTTATGGAGCTGGGGTATTATTTTCCCCTGCTTAGTAATGTCATCAGCCAGTTTCTTGATTATGGCGTTTCTATAGGATGTATCAGAGATAACCTTTTCAACGTTATCGGATCCAACAATTTTTTCAAATAAAGATTTACGTATCCTTTGTTTGAATGCCGGTAGACTGGATAAAGGCTTTTCATCCAACTCTTTCAGCCCATTTACAGCGGATTGCATCGTATTTAACTGCGCTTCTGCTTTTATAGTTTCCTTAGATTTTGCCGTTAATCCGGGAACAAGCTTTTCTAAAAATCTGTCCTGCTGTTTTTCTGGTAATTCTTGAACGGCCTTTAACAAACTGCGTTTTACCGTCTTTGACTGGTTATATATGGGCTTATCTTCATCTAACAGATAGGCATTGTTAGGTATTTCAACGCTATACAGCGTTTCACCTTTACTAATGGATATGTCATGATTCTTTAAAATATCAATCGCTTTCCGGGCTTCATCTGCGTAATGTCCACGAATTTTGTTTTTGTTTAGACTGGATTCTAAATCCGCAATGGCTTTTTCTTTGTTTCCGGTATTAGATATCGTATCTAATACATATCCCATGGCAGTTCCGTATTCGACAGTGTTGCCATCAACTGTCCAATCGCCTTCTTCATCCATATGATACGTTTTACCGTCAACATTAGCTTTGATAGCTTTATAGCCAAATATATCTTTGTACGCTTCTGATATCTTTTTATCCTTAGCAAAATACAGGCCCCAGCCATGCACTTGATTCCCTTCTCCTGCTCCGATATACCCCAAATCAAATGAATCGAAATCGTATGGGCTGCCATGCCATGCCCGTTGCTCAAACGCCCGTTCTAGTTGGGCGTTCCCCGATTGTTGGCCCATGACTATAGGATGTGATTTTGTGTAATCTTCCGGGGAATATGTTTTATTGCCGTACTCATGCATGATTTCAGACCATCGTTCCGCCATGCGTGCATAGATAAAGGCGTTTTCTTTAGCAGACTGTGCTACCTTTTCATTCCCCTTCGACAACTTATCAATGGCATAGTCATAAGCTTGTTTCCCGCCATTACTTAATTTGTTACGTAATTCGTCTGGCTTATTCCCTTTTTCTGCTTGTGCAGGTACCTGGGATTTTTCTTTTGGCAACGCATCGTCAATGACTTCTTGTGCCGCCTGTTTCAAGTCATCTCTATCACATACGACTTCTTTTGTCGCAACGTCTACATAGCACTTTGTACCTTCTATACGTCTTGCTTCTGAGTTGCTGATTCTTTCCCCGTTGAATGTTGCGGATGAAATGTTGCCGGATTTATACCGGGTAAGTTCAAGTCCTAAATATTCCGGTTTAATATAGAGACGGTCCATCACCTTGTCATTAGACAGTTTCTTCGTCCAGCGTTTAAAGCCCCTATCCGTGAGAGTATTGATTTCATCGTCAGTGAATCCGGCTTTTTCTTTCGACTGTTCCGCCGGATTCGTTTCTTCCGTAGCGGATTCCAATTCTTTCTCCGTCTTCCGGGCCTTGCGTTTACGGCTGGCTTCGAGACGCATGTCATTGGCTTTTTTCATGGCGTCATTGGCTAAATCGAGCGCCATTTTATAATCATCGAACGATAACTTTTCTTTTGATTCGATGGCTTCCATGGCTTTAAATTCGCCCCAACGAGCGGCATTAGCATCCTTCATAATAGTTTTCAGCTTATTGATAGCCTGCGCCGGGGTAAGCTTCTTGTGAGCCAGCTTATCCATGATATCATCTACAGCCTGTTTATAAGGTGCAATTCCTTGAGATGATGGTGCTTCTTTGGCTTTTACACCTGCAACCTTGATGATAGCACGCAATGTCTTATGGGCGTCGGCATTGATGGTAGCGACTTCGTGCCAGTTCCGTCCGCCGTCTTCGTTCATGAATGCGCCCCAATGCTTGGAATTAGTCAAAGACTGGTATTCGTCGGTTACGATTTTATCGCCTATTTTGGCGTTTTTACGGCTTCCGTTGGCATTTGCGATGACTTTATCAACGACACTTTTATAAGCGTCTACAACCTGTTTAGGTGTTGATTTTTCGTCATCCAGTACATTATGGAATTTACTTACTTCTTCTTGTACGTCACCTTGGGAACCTTCTTCGGCATGGGTACTTTCCTTGTCTTTACTTTCAGTTTGCTGAGGTTCGGCGTCGACATGGTCACTTTGCTTGCTCTTTTCATCTACTTCATTCCCTTCTTTTTCTTGGCTCTGTACTCTGCCAGCTTCTTGTTGATGTACGCGTCCACTTCCGGCGGGTTCGGTGCTGTTGATGATGGCATTGGTATCGGCGTTATCAGCCGCCTGCCGTACCAATACAGGATGGTCCATGCTCTGTACCTTTTCGGGTGCAATCCCTAACGACGGAGCGATGGAAACAAGATAGTCCTTATAGGCCTTGGCACTCTTCTTGTGTGCGTCCGTAAGTCCTTTATAGGCCTTCTGGACAGCCATGACGCGCCCGTTGCCGTTAAGGACGACGCCGCTGTTGTTGACAACGGGGGCGCCTTCGTTGACGAACTGGCTTTCTGCCAGCAGTTCCGGCTTCATGCCCTTCGTCATCTTTTCCACCTGCCCGCGCATCTGCGGACGATTGCGGTCGCGCGGCTGATATTCTGCCGGATAGAGGTCGTTCACGGCGTAATTCATGTCGTGGCTGGCAGTGATATCACCGGCCGGGACGATTTTATACATCGCATCGAATCCGGCGTCGTTCGTACTGGCATGTACCTTGACCGTCTTGCCAGCCGGGACCCGTTCCATGAGCTTCTGTTTCTTTGCAAGGTAGATTTTGCGTCTCTTTTGCGTTTCAAGGCTTTCTTTTACCTGTGAAGGTGTATTTCCATGTTCGGGCTGTTTGGGAGCTTCTACGGCCTGCTGAGGTGCATTTTGAGGTATGTTCTGGTCTTGCTGGGTCGTAAGCGGATTACCCTTCAAGGAATTAGCCCGTTCCAGTTCCTGCGTCGTCTGTAAATCGTCGGTCAATTTCTGCTGTTCTTGCTCCGCGCCGTTACGGAAGGTGTTCATGTATTCCTTGAACTTCGGGTCCTTACGGTCATAGGTGGATAAAATACGGCCTAAACGGGCGTGTGACGCCTGTTGCTGGCTCTTGGGTACAGGTGTAGCGGACGGCGCTTTTTTCTTACTCATGGCGTCGTTTACGGCCTTCGCGATTTCATCCTTGTAGTTCGTCTTGATGAAGTCGCGGTTTTCGGGCGTATCAATGAATTTATCGTTGCCGTTGCTATCCTTCGTGAACATGCCATCGAGGGTATTGATTTCATCAATGTTGTTCGAGGTGTCACGGATGGTCTGGGCAACGTCAGGGACGACGTCGTCCTGTACGCTCTGCTGGCCTTCTTCGGCCTGCTTCTGGGCGTTCTCTGCGTCCTGCTGGGCGTCCTGCGCCGTCTTTTCGGCGGAGTCGTCGTTCATGATTTCATTCATGGCCTGGTCGCTTTGGGCTTGAATCTTGTCCATATCGCTCTTGGCTTCCTGCGCGGCCTGGTCTAATTCACGTTCAAACTGCCCGTTATCGCTGGTGACTTTACCCGATACGCCACTAGATGCACCGCCAGGGGCAGGGCCGCCATGGTCGGTAAAGTGGACGTTACCTCCGTCAGTCGTTGCGACAGGATGAGAGAATTCGTCCAGCCCTTTGAGGCCGTACTTTTCCCCTTGCTGGACGAGCCAGTCACGGGCGTCCGGGTTCTGTTCCAGGAAGTCGTCCGAGAAGTCAAAGGCGTGTCCTTCGTCATGATAGGAAGAGCCGTCACCGTTACGTTTCAAGGACGTAACTAACAGGCGATGGCCGTACTTCTGATAGAAGTCGCGGGCCAGGAGATTCATTTTCGCCATGGTGTTTGGATCCATGCCGTCTACCTGCGGGTTCATGGCTTCGCTTAAATCATAGAACGCTTCGCTGGGAGCCTCTACATTACCGCTACCACCGCCACCAATATTACCCATGTTATCATAGTTGTTCTTGACTAACTGGCGATACTGTTCCGCTTCTTCACCGGCCCCGTCGTAATCGCGGACGCCAGCCCATACGTCGCCGTTTTCACCATCTATTTTAGCCTTTAGGATTGCCATGCCTACCATGGCATTCTGATAGGGGTCCGTCTTCCAGTCGGGGTACTGGGAATCGAGGCCCATATTGGAAACGGTTTCCTCCTGGGCCTGCATGACCCCATAAACACCATCATGCGGTTCTGGCATGGAAATGGCATTGACGTCATCCCCACCGCTTTCACGGGCGGCAATAGCCAGGCCTAAACGTGGTTCTACACCGGAATCATTAGCAGCCTGGATAACAATATTGGCCATGGCGTTGCCGGTATTCGGCGACATGCTTCCGCCGCCACTTGCCGGGCGGTTCTTGGCTTCCTGTTCGGCCGTGGCTTTTTCGGCCGCAATAACGGTATCATACGCATGCTGTACCTCTTCCGGCGTGCCGTTGTGCAATACCCCCCAGAGCCAGTTAAAATTCTTTTCGCCGCCGATTTGCTCAACCGTATTGTTATCGAGGAAGTTTTCGATTTTCTGCTTCTGATCGTAGGCCTCATAATCCTTATAAGCTTCCGTAGCGGCGTCATCCGTGCTTTCCTGGGAGCTTTCTTGCGATTGCGGGAACGATTCAAGCGACGACGCGGCCTGTTTGATGAGGTCGGGGTTCCCGCTATTGGCTAATTCGATATAGGCATTATACGCGGCGTTGCTCATGCCTGCTGGTTTGCCGTGGCTGAGTGTGTCCTTGATACTCTGTGCCTGTTCCTGGGATTCTGCACTAAGCGGGGCTTGTCTGGCTTCGGGATGGAATCCGGCCGCTACGTTGCCAGGGACGCCCATCAAGGCGCCGCCGACAAAACCGCCGCGGGCCGCTTCCCAATCCTCATTGGTCCAGGTCAAGGGGTTGTACCACCCGCCGTCGCGGTTACCTTCTACGTCGTTTTCCAGGGCGTTCTGCGCGCCTTCCTGGTAGCCTTCCGTAAGGCCGCTGGCCCCTGCCAGCATACCCGTACGGGCCGCACCTTTGGCGATGCTCTTTGCCACACCTTCCCCGGCGCTACGACCTAACAGTCCGGTCGCAATCCCCTTGCCGCCTTTCATGACGCCTAATTCAAGAGGTACCGTGAAGGTATCGAGGGCCATGTTCTTGAAGAACATAGGGATGGCCCGGCGCCGTGCTTCGTCTTCGCTCATACCATCCTGCATCATGTCGTTGACGACGGTCCCGTATTCAGACAGGGAGTCCGCTAAGTTTGATGTGGGTATCGAACGAACAGTATCAGCAATGAGGGCCTGCCCGGCTTTCGACATGGCAAGGCGCCCTAACCCGGCACGAGACAAGGCAGACGTCAAGGCACGCGTACCACCTGCAACGGCGGCGCCCGGCATGAGGGCCGACAATGCCATAATGGGTACAGATGAGCCGATGACAGAACCGGCGTCAGCAGCAAACTTATTCGGGTTTAAGAAATAGCTGTCGCCGTATTCGTTGTTCCACTGGTCGCGATAGTTCTGCATCCCTTCTTCGGCACGCTGTACATTCGTCAAGATACCATTGCCACCGCCGACGGCGTTCTGGATACCGCCGACAACATTAGCCAGGCCTTCGTCTGCCGCAACGACTCCGCCGTACAGACGCGGCCAGTTAGCCGCCATGTAGTCGGCAGAATCTTTCATGCGTTCATCGCGGACGCTTTCGTCTTCGAGTTCCCCGAACTGCCCACTGGCAACAGGTGTACCCGGAATATCCGAGTACACGCTGTCGTCGAGGGGACGAGGGGTATAGTTAGGTGCAATGACAGTACCCGTACCCTGGAAGGGGTGTTCGAGAAAATTCTTGGCAGCGCTTAATATGCCAGACGCCGAATATCCGGAATCCTCAGAAGAAGTATCCTGTTGCGTATCGTCGTCGTTACCTTTGTCTTTATATACGCCAGCGTCCCAAGCTGCCTTATCAAGATAGTTGAGTGCCATATTTACCTCCTATTCATAATCTGGGTGCAAACCATAGGTAGCAAAGGAAATATCTCCTCCACCGTCTGCTAATATCTGGTTGATTTGGTCAGCCCAATCCCCACATTTTTGTTTAATGATATCTTCCATTTCAAACATGCTATACTTATTGCCCATCTTCGCATTTTGTTCAAGAAGGGCCGTGGCATTATGCCAAGCATTTTCTTCTGAATCCGGTTCTTTTAGCCCTTCACCGAATTTGTTATTAACGACTTGAATAGCATCTTGATATGCATCGTAATACGGGCTATTTGATTCCTGGTAATCGTCATCCTCCTTATGGTCGTTTACCCATTTGTTATGCAATTCAATGACGCTCTTAGCATCTGAAAGTTTAATATCTCCAGAACCACTTTTGCCGGAGCCGTTAGGACCGTATTTACTGGTAATAACCTTCGTTCGGTTATTATTGTCATTTTCACGGGCTTTTTCAGCGATAGTTACATTAGTTTTCCAAGTATCATGTTTTAACCGTTTATCTAACTGATTATCCTCAATTTTGCCACGCGTTACGATTTGACCAAGGGTATATTTATTTTGCAAGCCCATATTGGCCTGTTTATACTGCTGTGCCGTGGCCGCACGGTCTTTAGCGTCGGCCGTTGCGTAGTAGTTCAAGCCGTTCGGTAAGGTTGCCAGCATCTGCGCCGACAGTTGCGGGTTATACTGGGCCATGCTCTGGGCAATCGTGGCGGCGGTATCATACTGGCCGTTCATAGCTGTCTGGTAATATAAAGGATACAGTGCGCTGGTCTGATAGTCGTTATACTGCTGTTCTTCGGCCTGCCATACCGGTCTGTACCGTTCGAGCGTAGAGTTCACTACATCAATCGGCATGTCGTGCTGGATGGCCCAATGGACAAAGTCAGACTCGTTCTTTTGCGCGTCAATGTGTTTCGGGTGGCCGCCGCTCATATCCGTTTCAAGGCTCTGCTCTACCTGGTCGAACGGGCGGATATTATACCGTGGCAGATTATCCAATGCGGCTTGCCATTCTTTCTTCTTGTTTGCGTCCTTTTCATTATCATACAAAGTCTTAGTGGCCATGTAATAGGGATTATCGCTACGGAGCATATACGCCGGGGTATTGTTGAGCTTATCCATGAGTGCCTGCTTCTTCGTCGGGTCAGTTTCCTTGTTGTATTGGTCAAGCAGTTCCTTATAGTGCGGATTGTCAATCTGCGTTTCGCCAGGAAAGAGGCGGTCCATCAGCTTTTGCGGGTCGTTCGGGAATATGCCGGTATCGGTCTGGTTTGCGGCCTGTGTAATTGCGGGCTGGGAAACGCTTGCCTGCTGGCCCGGCGTGATAGTCACATTGGCCTGCGGGGTCTGCGTAGCCGCCTGTGTATTGGCCTGCGCCGTAGCATCCACGGGCTGAATCGGTCCTTCTACAGGCTGTATCGGTGCCGGCTCTTCCTTGATAGGCTGATTGTCTATGGGCTTAATCGGCTGGTTGTCCACGGGCTGGATAGGCTGTACATCCTTTATCGGGGCTTCATCTGTGGGCTGTGCTTCCATGGCATGGACGGCCGGTACAGGCTTATCACCTGCATCCTTATTGATTTGGTCGGCGTACTTCTTCGCGTCCTTCTGATTATCGAACACGCCCAACGTATTCCCGGTTTCATAGAAGTTGTACGCCGTCTGGTCTTCGTCGAGTGTCTTCCCGTCGGCCCCCGTCGCTGGCAGGATGTAGTGTTTACCGTCGATTTCGGTCACGCGCACTTTCGGAAGGCCGTTGCTGGTATCCACGTTACCCAGCGCAATCATGCCGGGTACTGTGGTCTGTGCCGACGGGATTGTAGCGGGCGACGCGTCGGCGACGTCACCACCGCTTTTTAAATTCAGACTGTAGAACTTGCTGTACGGGTCGTTACTGTTGAAGTTGAATCCGCTCATGCTCAGACTGCCGTTAATCGGATTACCTAACCTGCCGGTGATGGCCGGGATGTAGCTATTGGATTTCGACGGTACATCGACGTTAGCGGTCGGCAGGACGCCCATGCTCTGCGCTACGGTCGCCTGCGGATTCTTCGCGGCGGCCTTTGCGGCGTCATCAGCGGCCATTTTCTGCAAGGCATTGAAGTCAAAGAGGCCCTGCCCCTGGCCTGCCTTGCTCTGGTTGTTGAGGTAGTCCGCGAACGAGATATTGCCAATCATGTTGCCATCGGCGTCGGTCGCCGTGGGGTAATAGTTCCCAAGGTTATTGGCCGCATACATCGACGGCAGGAAGGTCGGCGTCTGGTAATTGATGGCGCCGGTATCGGTATTGTAATTCAAGCGGCCGTTTACGCCTTGCAGGTTCGCCAGGAAGTTGTCAGACACCTGCGCGGGGTTCGCGCCAAAACCGCTATACGCATTACCGACGGCGGCGGTCTTGCCGTCTGCCAAGGTGGGGGTCGAGCTGGTATCATACAGCGGTACGTTGTCCGGCATGGATACCGGGTTATCCTGTCTGAAAAGCATCTGGTCGGCTTCCTTCTGCTTGCGGTTCAAGATGTTCGCGCCGACGGCGTTGCCAAGGAGCATCCCAAGGGCAAAACGCGGGTCCTGGAATGCGTACTGTGCAAAATTCAGCTGCGGCAACGCCTGCGTAGTGAACGGAGCCGAATACTGCCGTGGCGCATAGTTCTGGCTGATATTATCTTCGATATAGTTGTATTTCGATTTGGCTGCCATTAGTTATCCTCCTTTACCCAGTTGTCGGTACTGCCGCCTTTGGCGATGAAGCCGTCTGCATAGTAGTTGTTGTCCCCGGAAACGTGCAGATCATATACTTTCCGTTCACCGGAGTAAACCATATTGACGACTTTTCCGCGGCCTTTGAGGTTCGTCCCCAGGGTCATGTTGCCGATTTCGACGAATCCTTTGTCCTCCGTTAAGAGAGGCTGTGTCGTCGTCGCCATGACATAATGGGTATCTATGCCGTCTTTACATACGAGGTTCCATACGTCGTTATAGTGCGGTTCCATGGTATGCAGGACCGTTTCTTCGGATTCCGTGCCGTCTTCGTGCGGGCAAAGCACCTTATCGCCGACTTTGACGTCGGTAATCGGCACTTCGGACCCATCTGCCAGGCGTACTTTCGTTTCCGGTGCAAAACAGAAGATAGCCGGGTTACTGGCAAGGCCGGTGAGGATACCCCCGAACAGGCCGCCACCGCTGGTCTTCTGCGTCGTGGTCGTCGTGCCCTTGCCTGCCAGTGCGCCCAATGCCCCAGTTGTCGAGCCGTTGAGGCCCAAAGAGGCGTTCCAAAGATTGATGGCCGGTTGCTGTGCGCCTTCCTGCGCGGCCGCCGCCGTGGCAATCGGCTGGCCTGCGGCGTCGATGTTCTGGCCGTAGATATTCGCCAACTGCGATACCGTATTCTGCCAATTCTGTGCCATGGCGTCACTGGCGCTGTCACTGATACCTCTAAGGCCGGTATCCATGACGGAGCTGTTCACTACCCCACGGGCGCCCATGTCCTGCAAGAGGTTGCCCATAGAGCCTTGCACGCCTTTCTGGATACTGGCTTCCATAGCGTCCTGGTAGGCTGTCGGTATCTGCCCTTGTACCAGTCCTCTGAGGCCCTGCTGGCCCCATTTGATTTGGTCCAGGGCATTGTTCATGAGGTCATTGTAATCCACCTGCGTGTTACCCAAAGAGCCGTACAGCAGGTTCGCGGCGGTGTCGTTCAGTTTCTTCGCGTTCGGCATGACGTATTTCGAGTATTCCAGGGCCTGCTGTTGCAGGGCTTTTTCTTCAGCCGACGGGGTGTAGGTCTGAGACGAGCTGCTGGACTTACTTTTCTTCCCCATTCAATCACTCCCTTTCATTCGCATTTTTCCACGGCTTGTACGGCCGTCTGAGTTCATTGGTAACGTAATAATCAATCGTACCGTCGTCGTTTTCCTTCGGGGTACAGACGACTTCGCGCCCCTGCTTATCCATACAGATATAGCGGTGTACGCCGTTGGTATCAAAATCCTGCATTATCTTCCAGCCCCATAAACGGATATACGGCTTAATGTGCAGGATGCAGATAGTAATGATACGGTCGTAGCCGAATTGAAGGCCCATACATTCCAGGGCGTCCCGCCAGAAATGAGCGTCGTTGCAAAGGTTCCAGCAAAGGATAGCCTTGTTTTCCGGCATGGGCTTCCACTGGCAGAATCCCCGGTCTGGCAGATACCACGTAGTGAATCCCGCCAGGGCCTGGAATTTATCGCCTGTCTTTTCTTCGTATATCCTTATCCATTCACTTAATTCCTTGCTTTCCATTCTATCACTCCTAAAGGTCTGCAATTTCTAGAATAATATGGTCTACCGTGAACCGGTCGTTCGACTTTACCGTAATGTCCAGGCAATCCGTCGAGTGGTTGCACCGGAACTTATTGCGATCTGCCGTGGGAACCGTCACGTCCAGGGTACCGTCGATGAATTCCGCCTTGCCTGCATAATCGGCCGTGAACTTTGTATCGACGCTCTTTAAGAGCATCTGTTCACTGCTGATAGTGGCCTTCGGCTTGAGGATGTACTCGATAGGCTTGCCGTCGTCGTCGAGGTACTGCGAATCCCAGGCGTACAGCTTGCCGCCACTGGCTACGATGATAGTCGACGTCGTTTCGACGATACTGTCTATCGGCACATTGAATTTGAGTGTGGTAGCACTGCCCAGGAGATAGTTATAGGCCACAAAGTACTTATAATCACTCGTCGGGCGAATGAGTATCATACAATGCCGTTGCAGATGATAGAACCGCGGTTCATACATGTTCGTCGTCAATAAGGCGTTGAATTTATCGCCGATATCGGCCGACTGGATGTTCCCATATTCCATGACGGCTGATAAGGTCTTTAGGCCACGTATGGACTGGAATATGACGGAACTGCCGATATTGACGGCACATCTCGTGCCTGCAATGTCGGTATTATTGGCAATCTCCGTTACCTGCCAATTAGAAGGTTCTGCATCCCCCGACAGCTGATATATTTTCCCGTTGGTCTTGATGAAAATGATATCGGTCGCAAGGGGTACGATGGCAGCTATATCGCCGCTGTCGCCGTAGCCGACGTCTAACCACTGTTCCTTATCGGCCCGGTTCGTATCTTCGGCCCAGTCTGTACCGTCGCCGATGCCAGAGAGGTAGAAGCCGTCCGTACCGTCCATAGATACCGCAATCCTAGAGAACCGCTGGAATACGATATTACACGTCGGGCTGTCCTGAACTGCAGTCAGCTGGCCGTTCTGCGTATAGTCGTAATACTGGAGTTTCCCGCCGCTGGCAATCCATACCTTATCCATGAATTTCGCACAAACGGGGTCGTAGCTCCCTTCCAGGTCGCCGATATATTCCGGGGTCTGGCCGATGATGTACTTATAGGCTTTATTATGGTTCGTGAAAACCAGTAATAAATTGGTGTCTACGTCATACCACATATCGCGCACGCTCTCGTTCCCGTCCATGGTATAAAGCAGGCCCAGCCCATCACGGCCCGTCAGGCGTTTACTGTCGCGCGAATAGATGTAATTCTGCGCTATCTGTAAATCCGACGCGTCGATTTGTTCCGGGGCCTGCGATACATTTACACCACCGACGAGAGATGAGAAGACGACGGACTGTGTCTGATGTTTGTTCAGTCTTCTCATGTTCTCTCCCTACTTCGCGATACAGCCAATCAGAAGGACGCCGGCCGCCACGGCCCACGTATCCCGTTGCCGGGTCAGCCTGGCTTCCTTCTTAGTCATTGAGTTGATTTGCTCTGTCAATATCGCCAAGGATTGACTCTGCCTGTTCAAGGCGTCGCTGGCTTGACTCAATGAGCTGTCGGCTGTCGTCAATGACTGCCTTGTTGTCGTCAACTGTTCTTTCGCTTGCGTCAATTGATTCTGCAAGGCTGTCGAGTTGCTGTCCAGCCTGTCTAATCTGCTCTGTAGCTGTGCTAACGTTCTCTCTTGCTCTCTGATTGTCGTCTTTAACTGATTGTACTGTTCTAACGACATCTGCACTGTCTTCACGGGCGCGGCCGTCGTAGTATCGGCACAAAAGCCAGCCAAAGGCGAACACAAGGACAAGGACAACGCAAGATACAATAAGGGTCTTTTTATTTTCGGCAATCTTATCAACCTCCTCTTTCAGCTGCGGAAGATACAAAATGGATCACCTCCTACAAACGCGACAATGCATCATGCATTTCACTGTCGAAACGGTTGTTCAAGCTGTCTCGGAGCGACGAACTATTCCATTCCGGGGTCTTGCATACGCTATATACGGCTACGATGAAGTCATAGTCGTATTCCGGGGAGTCGATGTAGCTCAAATTCGGATAGCCGTCATAGTTGCCCGTCTGCGCATTGAACATGCTGTGAACGGCTTCGTTCCACATATCGAGGATATTCCCGACGCCATACTGTACCGCACGGCTCCATACGATATCCTGGAGAACGTCGTGATGGTTCTCGATGTGCCAGTAATTATCTGCCAGAATCTGCACGGCCGGGTCGTAGTACGCCGCCTTGACGTACTCATGTTGTGCCTGTGCAAAGCCATCACTGTCGCTGGCGGCAATGTTGCGCCATGCCTCATCAAAGCTGTCACTGCATAACGGATATGTGTTGAGCTGCTCCCCATATTGCGGATAGTTGCTGTTCAGCCAGCTGACAAACTGCCCCAGACTGCCCACATTGGAGCTGAACTGATACGTCCCGTAGGATTTACCGCCGGGGTCGCCGTAGCCGTCACTGATGCAGGCCGGGTCGCCGTTGCTTTCGTACTGTGCGCTTAATTCTCCTAACATAGTCATCATCCTTTCGTTTTTTCTGTGTTATTTGCCGCTGTAGGCGTGTTTTGCTGTTGTACCGGCATTGCGTATCGTGCGGAGTTGAAACGGCTGTCATAGCCGTATTTCGTCCAACATGCCTTGCCAAGACCTACAACTGTCGCGATACCACCGATAACGGCCGTAACGCCGCTCCAACAGCTCATCAATTCAAAATGCGTCCCTCTTAGTGCATTGCTCCAGTAGCCGAAAAGCCAGCTAAAGAGGACAAGAAACAAAAAGACCATCATAAGGATACTCATGATGATGATTAATTGGAGCCAGTGTTTCTGACCCCACTGGCCAAGGGCCACGATTCTCTTTTTCATTTAACCACCTGTGATTTTCTCGATACTTTCTTCAATATCTTCGATACGGCGCGTGTTATCCTGCGTGGTGTCCTTGATGCATTGCACATCCTTTTCCAGCTCGTGCCGGTGTTCCCGCTCCCCCTGGATAGTCTTGTCTAATTCAGCCAAGGTATCGTTCACTTTGAGGAGCGTTTCCTTGAGTGGGGCCGTGAAGGCCTTGCAAATCCATATCATCCCGCCGGCCAGCGCACTGCCAACGACAATGAATTCTCCAACTTCTACTGTCAAAATATCACCACCTTGTTATAATCATTCAAAAAAATGGAGTGATACACATGAGATTACCGAATGGATACGGAACCTGTTATAGACTGCCGGGGAATCGGCGGAGGCCGTTTGTCGTGAAAAAGACCGTGGATGGAAGACAAAAGATATTGGGGTACTTCGATACATTTGAGCATGGAATCGCCTACCTTTCGTCTATCAATGAGTCGCCACTATTGGACGACAATATTACTTTCAGTGAGCTGTTCGCCCGTTGGAAGGCTACTAAGTACGACAGGCTGTCCCTGTCCAGTCGCAAGAGTTACGATAACGCATACCGCCATTGCCAGAAGTTGCATGACATGCCGTTCCGTCGTATCCGTTACGGCCATTTGCAGGATGTCGTAGATGGCATTCAAGCCGGGTACTGTACCCAGAAGAAATGCCGCGGACTCATGGGGCAGCTGTACAAATACGCCATCAAATACGATATTGTCACCACGGACTACGCAAGGTATGTAGAGCTAAAGCCGCATATACGCAAGTATAAGAAAAAGCCGTTCACCGTCCGCCAGCGCAATAAATTATGGCGCGCCGCGGATGCTATGCCAGCCGTGCAGGACGTGCTTATCCTCATCTATACCGGGCTTCGTATCGGTGAATATCTACGATTGACGCCGCAAGACGTGAAGTGGCGGAGCCATTATTTCATCGTCCGACAGTCAAAGACAGCCGCCGGACAGGGCCGTGCTGTCCCGATTCATAAGGATATTTACCCATGGTTCGTACAACGGAAAAATCAAGCCTATATCTGCCAGCATGAAGACGGCACGCCTTATACCTATGACGCCTTTCGTCGTCGCTTCGATAAAATCATGGCCGCATTTGGCATGAATCACACGCCCCATGAGTGCCGACATACGTGCGCCTCGATGCTTGACAGCTCCGGTGCCAACGATACCGCTGTAAAGAAGATTCTAGGCCACGCCTGCCGGGGAGTTACAAAACATGACTATACCCATAAGACCATCCATGAACTACGAAAAGCCATTGATTCTATTTAGCTGTCGATGAGTTACCATCTCATCATCACAATAGCGTTTTGGATGATAATTTAGCTACAGACAATGTCATAAATATCAATGCTTGGTATCAAGCAACACGATGGTCTAAGCATTGGCGGCTTACTAATGATAACATCCGTGATTGTGGTAGCAATATAGCCCATAATAATATCCAATCGAGCAAAGCTGTCTTTGTGTGGCTACGCACCGTATAGCTGTCGATGAACTGCCTAAAAACTACATATCTTTTAGAATCATATCATGGCTTAATGATAATAATAACCGCGTAAACGTCACCCAAACGGGAGAAAAATATGATTTAGGGTCGATGTCCGGGGCGAACATGGGCGGCGTAACGATAACCTTATCAGGCGGTGGAGTACCTAGTAATAACTTAATGCCAGCTAAGGCTGTATACATCTGGTTACGTACCGTATAGCTGTCGAGGAGTTGCCGGAGAGAACTGTAGTATCACTACTAGGTGATGATACTACACCTTTTGACTCGGTACCATGGAACACCGTTAGTAACTGTAAAACATGGGGCGCGACCTGTTTGTATGACTATATTTATGGCTTTAATTTTAAATTGCGCTGTAATCTCGCCCATAACACGATGCAATCGAGTAAAGCCGTCTATATCTGGCTGCGTACCGCATAGCTGTCGATGAGTTGGCAAAAGTATACCCTAAGTTATCGTTTCAGACGCAAAACGACGATAACACTACACCGCCGGTACAAGAGGTCATCCAAACACACGGCATACATAACAGGTATGGTAACCGGTATTTAAATCCGCCGATAGCGCCATTTGGTGGTGACAAGCCTCACAACAACCTACAACCGAGTAGGGCGTGCTATATATGGTCCCGGACGGCCTAAGCGATGCGAAACCACGCATAAATCGCTCTTGACGGCGGAATGTTGTTATGTGGAGCATCACCACCCGTTTGCTTTACGTTATTATTGATTAGGCGATAATGATTGGTCCAAAGCGTAGCCTGGTACCAGGCGTCAGCATAAGGGCGCGTCTCATCATCGGTGGCTAGAATATCGTCTAAGATGCTGTCATGTCTATGCCGAGCCAACTCATCGACAGTGAGTTGGTGCATCCGCTCCCCATAGGTCTGCCCCGCCACGAACTCAAAGCTTCCGAATTTGTCGGTGCCTTTGCCCTGAGAGATAAGGGTCAGCCCGGGGTCCAGCATCTGCCAGGTTCCACCGAAGAGCGTTCCCGGGTCGGTCGCTTTATCGCTGATATAGTAGCTCCCGACGGGATGCGCGGCCAATAATACTTCACTTTTCAGTGAGTCTACGTTGGTATTGAGATTGTCGATAGCCGTCTTCATCGTCGTGATGATTTCTTTCACGGTTTTAGTCAAATCTATTTCAACATTACTCATTTGTTATAATCACCTTCTGTTCTTAACGTGTTCTTTCATGTCAATAGAAAAGAGCAGGATAACGGCTAAACTACGCGGTTTATCACTGCTCTTTATGTGTTCTTTATCGCAAATCATGCAAGAATGGCTTAACCATGCCGTCCATTAGGCCATGTACGGCGCGAGTTCTTCCTCATTCTTGCAATTATTGATAGCGTCGCGGATACCCATGAACCACTCGTAAGCCGCAAGCTGTTGCGCTCTGGCGGCTTCTCCGGCTTTCATGAGTTGTTCTTTTGTTACATCGGCCAATACGAGGCTGTTGGACGAGTCATGGACCTTATACGGCCCTTTATCGCTAATCAAGGTAAGGGCAATCTGCCATTCACGCTGACTCTTTTCGTCGGTGCTGAATTGTAGGTCATCTACCGTGACAGGGGCTTCCTTCTTCGCAAGGTATTTGCTGTACTGCACATTAAGCGCCTGCGCCTTTAATTCACTGAGCGTGGGCGGTACATATTCCCGTTTCGCTTTCGCCTCGATATAGGCCGTCACGTTGTCGATATAGCCGTCATATTCGGCGTTGGGATAGTCTTTAAAATCATCATCCACAAGGCACTGTTTCTGGGTGTCGTCGTAAATGACTTTGGCAGGCAAATCAGCAAGGCCGCTGTCTGCCTTGAAATTATCGGCAGTATCGGTGTACTGCTCATTGTCCTTGATGATAAGAACGTCGTTATCTAAAATCTGAAAAACTCTCATAAAATCTCCTTTCTCTACCGAGGAATTGGCGGCGCATAGTCATAATTCATCATGCACAACTAACGG
>ERZ791846.380-NODE-380-length-25314-cov-4.4706_pt1 | contig 25314 bp, 21 predicted proteins | sample MGYA00510289_ERZ791846 | MGnify/ENA primary metagenome ERZ791846 (study PRJEB30046, sample SAMN00715274) | human gut metagenome | study: EMG produced TPA metagenomics assembly of the A metagenome-wide association study of gut microbiota in type 2... | reverse complement strand
GCAACTATGACGGCTATCCGAATTTGAGCTACATCGACTCCCCGGAATACGACTACGATTTCATCGTGGCCGTATACAGCGTATGCAAGACTCCGGAATGGAATAGTTCGTCGCTCCGGGACAGCTTGAACAACCGTTTCGACAGTGAAATGCATGATGCATTGTCGCGCTTATAGGAGGTGATCCATTTTGTATCTTCCGCATTTAAAGGAGGTTGATAAGATTGCCAAAAATCCGAAAGTCCTTATTGTCCTGGGTTTGCTGTTTATTCTTCTCGCTGGTGCCGGCGGCTGGCTTCTGTGCCGGCACTACGACAACCTGGAGCGGGCCGACCGTGACAATGTCCGTGCAACAATACGAAACGCTCAAGAGCTCAATAGAGACGCTCAAACGGAACTCGATCGAGCGAGAGCAGCTAATCAAGACGCAGCAGATGCAAATCAAAACGCTCAAAGAGCAGCTGACGATCTCACAGACTCAACTACAAAACTCTCGGACCTCAATCGATCAGACGCAGACGCGATTGACGCAGCAGAGCGAGTCTTTAACGACATTGAGCGAGCAGATCAATAAAGAAGCGCATAAAACCGCAACCGCAAAGAGACAGCGGGATACCTGGGCCGTCGTAGCCGGGGCCTTAGCTGTTGGCTATTTGACAAAATAATATCGCATTAGTAACAAGCCCTCGGCCACGAGCGTGGCTGGGGGCTATTTTTTTTTGTTGCAAATTTCGCAAGACGTGTTATACTATAAGCAAGTCACGGCAGAGATATTCTGACCGCGAGGGTTGAAATTGTAAAATTGATTAGTACGTTAGTACCCGATCAAGCAAAAAGGCTTGTCATACCGTTTTGGTAGACAAGCCTTTTTGCTTCTTTTGATTGACAAAAAGCCGAAAAAATATAAAATGGGGGTTGACTAATTGTACTACATGCAGTATAATATAATCAGAAAGAGGGACAAGGAAGTCCCGGGAAGAAGTCGAAAGGAGCGACAAAAAATGAAGGTAAATATTACATACAGCTGTGGCCATGAAGGAACTATCGAAGCGTTCGGTAAAGCGGAAGAACGCGAACGAAAAATAAAGTATTTTGAAGAATATGGGCTTTGCCCTGATTGTTACAAAGAAGGAAAAAAGGGCGAAGAAAAGGCCTTTGCTGAAAAGTATGAGCTGCCGGAATTACAAGGCTCAGAAAAGCAGATTTCTTGGGCTGAAAGTATCCGCAAGGAAAAAATTGAAGCGTTTGAGAAGGAAAAACCGGCGATTCGCAAAGGCGCCGGGGACGATTTCGCAGAATTTCTCAACGAATTTGCTGACAAATACTATAAAAATAATTCGGCATCGTGGTGGATTGACCACCGAGAATGGAGAACGTTTAAAAAGGAGCTGTTAAAAGAAGCCGTAACGACTTTCAAGGCACAAGATGCTAGATAAAACAGTTACGTCGACCCCGTCGAGAAATCGGCGGGGCTATTATCTAAAAAAAATTTAACCCGGCCCTTCCGCCGTGGCGGTAATATGAAGAACTTGGGGGTTGCTAAAGGAGGAATACAATGGAAGAAAACCGAAAAAAAGCCAATAAAAAGTGGCTTGCAAAAAACTACGAATCGATCACAATCCGCGTGCCGAAAGGGACACGCGAGCAAATTAAAGCTTGGGCTGACGCCAGCGACATGAGTATGGCGTCTTACATCCGAAAGGCCTGCGAAGAAAAGGCCGAAAAAATATAAAATGGGGGTTGACTAATTGTACTACATGCAGTATAATATAATCAGAAAGAGGGAAGCAGAAAGGAGACGGGATTATGGAAATGTTCAGCGAAGAGCTTACGGCTCAACTGAAAAAAATGATGATAGACCATGAAAATGAAAAAAAGAGCTACTATGAATGGTGGCAGGGTCAGAATGATTTTGAACATATGAAAAGGGTTTTCATGACCCATTATTTAGAATCGACGTTGTACCAGGACAGAGGGTACGGCCAAAAAGAATATTTAGAATGGATACTCAAATTGATTGACGACAAAAAGAAACGTGAAGAACGGAAAGCAGTTAAGAAGGAAAAGATTAAATTAAATTTAGGGAGAGGCGAAGAAATAACTGGCCCCATCTATGATGATGATGAAAAGCCAACATATTACAAGTGGTAAAAGGATTTGAAGATTGCAGAACAATAACTGAAAAGTAGATAAAAAGGACAGCTCGAAATGAGATGCCATCTCCATCCTCGCAACACAAAATACATTCGAGAACATTCGTTTTATATCGACGTCGTAATAGACGCGCAATATACAAAAATGCTGGCAGGCCGCTTCCTGCCTCAAATCCCAGTTCTCGAAACGTTAATATTTTTCCAAGATATTTTCGTCAAACCTATGCAACCGATAAACCGCATGAACTAAGTGTTCATGCGGTTTTCTTTTTTTGCCTGAAGACTAAATGGCTCGTTTTGTGCAAATATATAAAAAAAATGGGCCGTTTATATATTGAAATCATAGGTTATACGTTTTATACTTTACCTATCAAACGAAAGAAATATAATTAAATACATTAGATATTAGTATATTTAATTATATTAAAGGACAATGAAGTCAAGAGATGATTTCATTGTCTTTTTTTATTTTGATTAGGAGGTGGAAACCATGATTGAAATAAAAGCGATTATACGGCGGGAACGATTACAAATCGTAAAAGAAAAGCTGGCTGAAAAAGGGTATTATGGGTTAACTCATTGGCATGTCATGGGACGTGGCAAGCAGCGCGGCGTTAAAATCGAAGGAGTTCAATATGATGAACTGCCTAAAGAAATGTTGTATATCGTCGTTCACGATGAACATAAGACGGAAGTGCTTATGACAATTATTCATGCATCTCGTCTAAATGAACGGGGCAATCCTGGTGATGGCCGGATTTTTATTACTAATATAGATGAAGGTTATACCATCAGTGATCAGCTGCTTTAAAAAGAGAGTATTAAAAAGAGAGTATTAAAAGGAGGCGGTTATGATGGATGGAATTTTCGTTTTGCAGTTTGGGCAGCAGTTGGTCAATGGCATCTCATTGGGAAGCATATATGCTTTGATTGCTTTGGGCTACACGATGGTTTACGGCATTATGAAGCTGATAAACTTTGCTCATGGTGATATTTATATGGTTGGTGCCTACGCCGGGTTCTTTGCCGCGACGGCAACGGACCTGCCCTTTATTGCCTGCATTATCTGTGCCATGGCAGTAACCGGGGTTTTAGGTATAGTTGTGGAACGCCTTGCCTACAAGCCCTTGCGGCACAGCCCTAAGATAGCTATTTTAACTACCGCCATTGGCGTAAGCCTTTTCCTGGAATATACGACAATGTTGATTTTATCCCCTCAGCCGAGAACATTTCCTCAGTTGATTAATAATACAATTTATAATTGGGGTGGCATTGTCATTTCATTACAGCAAATCATCATTCTCGTAACTGCTATTGTACTGATGATTGTACTGACCTACGTTGTCAATTATACAAAAATGGGAAAAGCCATGCGGGCTGTTTCTTATGATCCCGATGCAGCACAACTTATGGGAATCAATGTAGATAAAACCATTTCCTTTACGTTCTTCATGGGTTCCAGCTTGGCCGGGGCTGCCGGTGTGCTCGTTGGCATTTACTATAATTCCATTGAACCGCTCATGGGTATCATGCCTGGAATGAAAGCTTTCATTGCCGCTGTATTAGGTGGCATCGGCATTATTCCCGGGGCCATGACAGGCGGTATCATCCTGGGGATTGTAGAAGCCATGGTCAGCGGTTTCATTTCTTCTACCTTTAGAGATGCTGCAGCTTTTGCCATCTTGATTATTATTTTGCTGATTAAACCTACTGGTCTTTTAGGCAAGAACGAACATGAGAAAGTGTAGGTGACCCAGATGATAAAGCAGTTAAGAAAAGAAGATGCACTGTTTCTAGCTATTTCAATCGTCGTATTCGTTGTTTTTCAGTTTCTCATGTCAGAACGGATTTTATCCTCATTTTGGAGGCTTAATATTACGGTTATCTGTCTGAACATCATTTTAGCATCCAGCTTGAACCTCATTAATGGTGTTACGGGACAATTTTCCCTGGGACATGCCGGGCTCATGGCCATTGGTGCTTACGTATCTGCAGTGTTTACCATTTTCCTACACACCCCCTTCATCGTCAGCCTTATAGCTGGCGCCGGGGCAGCCGGTCTCCTGGGATTCTTGATTGGCGTGCCGACACTACGACTGGAAGGCGATTATCTGGCCATTGCTACATTGGGAATGGGCGAAATTATCCGCATCTGCATCCTGAATATTCCCCAGGTTGGCGGTGCATCAGGGTTGTCGGGCATTCCTAATGAAACAACATTTTCATGGTTGTTCTTCAGCATGATCATCACCTTATTCGTGATTAAAAATATTCTCCATTCCAACAAAGGCCGTGCCTGCCTGGCTGTACGGGAAAATTCCATAGCTGCTGAAGCCATGGGCATCAATATTACCAAAACAAAAGTGTTTGCCTTTACTGTTGCCTCTATATTCGCCGGTCTGGCAGGGGCTCTGTTTTCCCACTATTTCGGGATTGCCCATCCATCGAGCTTTACCTTCATGCGGTCTTTTGACATCATGACCATGGTTGTACTCGGCGGCCTGGGAAGTATTTCTGGATCTATTGTAGGCGCTGTGATTTTAACGTTCATCACGGCGGCTATGCAGAGTTATCCGGAATACCGGATGATTGTCTATGCTTTGCTTTTAATTGTACTTATGCTTTACCGGCCGAATGGTATATTTGGCAGTCATGAAGTTGCAGCTCTCATTTGGGGGAAATGGCACAAAAGAGGTGAAAAAGATGGCGCAGTTGTTGAAAACAAATAATCTTTCCAAATCCTTCGGGGGAATCAAAGCCGTTCAGAATTTCGATATCTATTTGAACGAAGGTGAACTGATCGGGCTCATTGGTCCTAATGGCGCCGGCAAGACGACAGCTTTTAACCTCTTGACCGGTGTATATCAGCCGACGACAGGCAGCATCCTGTTAGATGGCGTCAATCTCGTTGGCATGAAGCCTCATACGATTACCCAGCACGGCGTTGCACGGACCTTTCAGAATATCCGCCTCTTTGACAATCTGAGCGTCCTGGACAATGTCAAGATTGCTTTTAACTACCGCGTGAAGTACAATCTGGCTGAAACTATCTTGCGTATCGGGCGGTATGGCAAAGAAGAAAAGCAGGTGGAACAGGAATCTTTGGATATTTTGAAGATATTTAATCTGGCAGATAAAAAAGATGAGCTGGCAAAAAATCTTCCCTATGGTAAACAGCGCCATCTTGAAATTGCCAGAGCTCTGGCAGCTAAGCCCAAATTGCTACTCCTTGATGAACCGGCAGCCGGAATGAATCCGCAGGAAACCCAAGATTTAATGAAAATGATTGAGTGGATCCGGGAAAAATTCCATTTGACAATTCTTCTGATTGAACACGATATGGCTCTGGTCATGGGAATTTGCGAACGGATTTATGTATTGGAATTCGGAAAAATCCTGGCTGAAGGGATTCCCGATGAAATTAGGTCCAATGCAGAAGTCATTAAAGCTTATTTGGGGGAAGAGGTGTAGTCAGCATGAGTATGTTGGAACTAAAAGACATCAATGTGTATTATGGATCCATCCATGCTATCAGGGATATGTCTTTATCTGTTGAAGAAGGGCAGATAGTCAGTTTGATAGGGGCAAATGGGGCAGGAAAAACAACGACGCTCCGCACCATTTCAGGATTGCTCCGTTCAAAAACAGGCTCCATTGATTTCATGGGCGAACCGATTACCAAGAAAAGTGCAGAATATATCGTGCGCGACGGGATTTCCCATTGTCCTGAAGGAAGAAGGGTTTTCGCCAATATGTCTGTACAGGAAAACCTGGAAATGGGAGCCTTTACCCGGAAGGATAAAAAAGAGATTGCTGAGTCTCTTGAGATTGTGTATCAACATTTTCCCCGCCTTAAAGAACGAATGAAGCAAATGGCAGGTACATTATCAGGTGGAGAACAACAGATGCTAGCCATGGGACGGGCCTTGATGAGCAAGCCCAAGCTGCTGCTTCTCGATGAGCCGTCCATGGGCTTGGCGCCGATATTGGTAAAAGAGATATTCAATATTATTGAAGAAATACATAAATTGGGGACCACGGTCCTTTTGGTTGAACAAAATGCTCGCATGGCCCTAGCGATTTCCGACTACTCTTATGTGTTGGAAACAGGTACTATCTATTTGAAAGGAGAGGCTCAAAAGCTGATTGCAAGTGAAGAAATCCGCAAGGCGTATTTAGGTGGCTGATTAGCCAGGCAACAGAGGAGGAATTAGTATGACAGGAAAATCCATAAGAAAATGTATCATTACGGCATTGGCAGTAATGTCTTTGGCCGTATCCCTGACCGGTTGTAGTGGTGGCAGTGCCGACAGCGATACAATTAAAATCGGCGGCAACTTTGAATTAACCGGGAACAGTGCTTCCTATGGGGCTTCTGCCAAAAATGGCATGGAAATGGCGGTAAAGGAAATCAATGACCAGGGAGGCCTTTTAGGCAAGAAAATAGAAATTGTGACAGCTGACAACCGCAGTGAAGCAACAGAAGCAGCCAATGCCATGCAGAAACTTCTGGACAGTGATGTAAAATTCATCATTGGACCGGATACATCGAGTGGCAGCCTGGCCTGTGTCAATACAGCGGATAAGGAAAAAATCCCTATGATTACTCCTTATGGCACGAATCCGGATATTACCGTAGATCCGTCAAGCAAACAGGTCCATCCTTACGTGTTCCGGACCGCTTTTATCGATACATTTCAGGGCAAGGTCATGGCTGATTTTGCCGTAACCAACCTTAAAGCTAAAACAGCAGCAATTTATGTGGATAATTCAAGCGACTATGCCAAAGGGCTTCGGAAATTCTTCGTCGATGAATTTGGAGCCAAAGGTGGACAAGTTGTATCTGAAGAAGCCTATCTCCAGAAAGATACGGACTTTAAAGCCGCACTTACAAAAATAAAGGCAGCTAACCCGGATATTATATTCGTCCCCGGCTACTATCAGGAAGTCGGAATGATCGTAAAACAGGCCCGCGAACTGGGTATCACCCAGCCGATTGTCGGCGGTGATGGCTGGGATAGTGCCAAATTGATTGAAATTGCCGGTGCCGATAATCTCAATAACTGCTATTTTGGCAATCACTATTCTGCTGATGATACATCTGATGAAGTCAAGACATTTGTTGCCAATTATCAGAAAGCCTATAATGTTAAACCGGATGCCCCGGCTGCACTGGCTTACGATAGCGTCATGATTCTGGCTAAAGCTATTAAGGATGCCAACAGCCTGGACGCGGACAAGGTAAAAGATGCTTTGGCTAAGATCAGCAATTTGAAGGCTGTTACAGGGACTATTACGTATGATGAAAATCATGACCCTGTCAAATCGGCTGTCATTCTTACGTTCAAAGAAGGAAAACAGAGCTTTGTTACTAAAATTCAGCCGTAACTATGAGTTAAATATATGATGATTTTTTAGAATATGTATTGCTGTCATGGGAGATTTATATTATTCTCATAATATAAATCTCCTGTTTTTCTGTATTTCTATAAGGAAGTGGAATTATGACTGTTACTGTCGATTATTTGTATAAGAAAAGTGAAAATCTGTATGGAATGAAAATCCTTGCAGGTGAAGTAGGGATGAATCGCACGGTAGAGTGGATTCATATGATTGAAGGAATACAGCCCGCTTCGTTTCTACGTGGTGGGGAACTTGTCTTTTTAACGGGAATTAGTTGCGATGGAGATGTATGGCTGCAAGAATATGTAAAAAAATTACTTCATTGTCAATGTGCAGGTATCGTTGTCAATATAGGTCCATATATCAAACGTGTACCTTCTACAGTTATTGATTTTTGTAATGAACACAAGCTGCCCTTATTTACGATTCCCTGGGAAGTCCATTTAGTAGATGTTACTCGGTATATGTGCCGATTTATGATTGACGATGAAAAGAAGAAGCAAAGTATTATAGATGCTCTTCAAGAAATTTTATTGTTTCCTGGGCAATGCCAAAATGCCTGTGCTATTTTGGAAAACAATGGATTCAGCATTACGGGGGAATTTCGTGCTATCGTCATACGTAGTGAAAATTTAGATAACAATGAAGAAATTTTAGCTTTTTTAAAAATTTGGAATAGTCAGATTGTTGCTTTTGCTTATCATGCAGATATTGTTGTTATTCAAAGTGGAAAGAATTTGAATAATGATGAATCAATAGCCATGCAAATCTTTAATTATCTAGCAGAAAAACACCTTCAGATTTTTATTAGTGTAGGAAGTGTGGTTCGAAAAATTGCTACTTTATCGCTCAGTTATCATCAGGCTTCGGCTATTAATGTATTGGCCGAAAGAGAGGAACAGTCTGTTGTTTATTATGAAAAAATGGGCGTTTATAAGCTATTGTTGAATGGAACTCCCAAAACGGTAATAAAACAATTCTATGAAGATACATTAGGACCTCTGGAAGATTATGATAAGTCTCATACGTCTAATTTAATGGAAACTTTGTACTATTATCTGGAGCATGAGTGCAGCATTAAAAAGACGGCTGATCATGAGGTTGTACATCGAAATACAATTCTCTATAAATTTAATAAAATAGAACAAATATTGGGAATTTCTATTAATAACGAAGAAGATAAATTGGCGATTTTGATGGCGTTTAAAATTCGCAGATTGTTATGAGTATTTTGTGCAAACATACAAAAATGTTGATGATTTTGCGCATTGAAGCTCTTGTTTCGACAGTATATAATAAGCACAACAAAAGAAAGCAATGAGGCTCTTAGAATAGAGAATCGTTGCTTTTTTGTTTTATATCAGAAGATGAGAAGGAGATGCTTATGATGACAGGTGCAGAAATTAAAGAAATGGATTTAGCATATAATCTTCATTCTTGGGCAAAACAGGGAAATTTAGACCCGTTAGTCATTACCAAAGCGGATGGTATTTATTTATGGGACGCTGATGGAAAGCAATACATGGATATGTCTTCTGAATTAGTTAATTCCAATGTGGGGCATGGAAATCAGGATATTATTCAGGCTATAAAAGAACAGGCAGATAAATTTTGCTTTTTATCTCCTGCTTTTGCCGTGGAACCACGGGCTAAGTTAGCTAAGATGGTCATTGATCGGATGCCGGATAATATGGGAAAGGTTTTCTTTACGAATGGGGGCGCTGATGCCAATGAAAATGCTGTGAAAATTGCCCGGCTATATACGGGGCGTTATAAAATCATGAGCCGATATCGCAGTTATCATGGCTCATCATTTGGTGCGGGGAATGTCTCAGGCGAACCACGGCGGTATGCTGTTGAACCAGGCATCCCAGGCTTCATCAAATTTTTTGATCCCTATTTGTATCGGGAAGCCGTCTCCTTTGATAGTGAAGAAGAAGCGACAAAGTTTTATATGACTAAATTGCGGGAACAGGTTATTTATGAAAATCCTGATACCATTGCAGCTATTATCTTAGAAACGATTACTGGTTCAAATGGCATTATTATTCCGCCGAAAGGTTATTTGCAGGGTGTTCGTAAAATCTGTGATGAATTCGGTATTATGATGATTTGTGATGAAGTCATGGCGGGATGGTGCCGCACGGGTAAGATGTTTGCCTTTGAACATTTCAATGTAAAACCGGATATAGTGTCTTTTGCTAAGGGCATTACTTGCGGATATGTACAGCTCGGTGGGGTCGCGGTATCTAAAAAGATATCAGCCTTTTTTGATGACCATGTACTTTCGTGTGGTTTGACTTATAGTGGGCATCCTTTAGCTTGTGCGGCAGGGATTGCCTGCTTGAATTATTATGATAAAACCCATATTCTTGATCATGTTAACGAAATGGGAAAGATATTAGGTGATATAGAAGAAGGGATGAAGGCTAAGCATGCTTGCATAGGTGATGTCCGCTATATTGGTCTTTGGTCTGCCTTAGAATTAGTTAAAGATAAAACAACGAAAGAACCGATGGTACCTTTTGGGCGAGACCCGGAAGGAATTATGCCAAAAATTATTAAGACATTGATTTCTAAAGGATTTTATACATATTCTCATGAAAATATGATTATTGTTGCACCGCCGTTGATTATCACCGAAGAACAGCTGCGAAAGGCGATGACTATTTTGGACGAAGTGCTAACTGAAGTTGATAAAATGATTTGATGAGATAAATTTCTATATGCTTTATATCGCAGGCGTGTTCAAATGAGATGATTGCATCCTTTGGGCACGCTTGCTTGCTTTTCTCTTGCCCATAAACATGATAAAATATATATGCTATGGATAATTTTATTATTAAGTGTAAGCTTAGTATTTATGATAAATTCAAGATAACTTAAAAAAGGGGGAATCCGCATGTTTACGTATTATATGCCGACGAAGGTGTTTTTTGGAAAGGGCTGCATTGCCCAGTCCGGTGAGGTGCTGGCTGATTTGGGCCGCAAGGCGCTGCTGGTCACGGGGCGTCATTCGGCCAAGGTGAATGGGTCCCAGGCTGCTGTTGTGGAAAAGCTGGATGAATTGGGGATTTCCTGGTTCCTTTTTGATGAGGTCGAAAATAATCCGTCTGTAGCGACGATCCGCAAGGCCGCTGCTTTTGCTATGGAAGAGGGCGTCGATTTCGTCATCGGTATCGGCGGCGGTTCGCCTATGGATGCGGCCAAGGCCATCGCCCTGGTCTGCACCCAGGATCTGGATGATGAACAGTTGTTTACCGGCCCATACCGCAAGCCGCTGCCCATCGTCGCTGTACCGACGACGGCCGGGACGGGCAGTGAAGTGACCAAGGTCAGCGTCCTGACCAATCCCAAGGCCGGGACCAAGCAGTCCATCAATACGCCGCTCATTTTCCCGGTCTATGCTTTTGCCGACCCGGCTTTTACGGACAGTGTGCCCGAAGCCGTCACCATTGATACGGCTGTTGACGCCTTATCCCATGCTATCGAGGGCTATATGTCCACGGCATCGACGCCCATGAGCGATGTCTGGGCGGAAGAAGCCATGCGCTTCCTCGGCGTCCACCTGACGGACCTGAAAGGTGCCGTTTCGCCGGTCGTCCGGGAAGACCTGCTCTACGGCTCGACCCTGGCAGGCATTACCATCGCCCAGACGGGGACGACCATGGTCCACAGCATGGGCTATATGCTGACCTATTATAAGGGACTCAGCCATGGCCGGGCCAATGGCCTGCTCTTGCCGGCGTACATGAAGCTCATGGAAGAAACGATGGCCGATAAGGCGGAAAAGGTCTGGGCTATCCTGGGCCTGTCCGGTGCCGGCGATTTTGCGGCCCTTATGCAGGATCTCATGGGCGATACCGTCGATTTGAGCGACGAAGAAATCGAAAAATTCGTCACCCTGACCTTGCCGACAGGCGGTGTCCAGCGGACGCCATATGCCGTCACGGCGGAGCTGCTCACTCGTATTTATCAGCAGTTGGCTGGGAAACATAAATCGTAAAAGTGAAATTGCTGTACAACGATAGAGTTTTTTTGAGTTCGCAGTTTTTAGTTTGTAGTTTGTAGTTTGTAGTGAGGGTAAAAATATAAACTATTAAAATAGGAGGAATTTCATGGCAGAATTATTAGCCCCGGCAGGCTCTTTAGAAAATGTATTCACCGCCATTGACGCCGGTGCCGATGCCGTTTATTTTGGCGGGAAAGGCTTCAATGCCCGCAAATTTGCTCATAATCTCGACGATGCTGAAATCGGCCAGGCTGTCCGGACGGCTCATTTATTTGGCGTCAAAGTCTACGTCACGGTCAACATCCTCATGGCCGATACGGAATTAGCGGAATTGTCCGCGTATTTACAGCTCCTCGACTCGCTCGCTGTCGATGGCATCATCGTCCAGGACCTGGCCGTAGCCGCCCTGGCCCGGAAAGTCGCGCCGGATCTGCCGCTCCACGGCAGTACGCAGATGACCGTGGCCGACTTGGACGGCGTCCGTTTCCTCGAGGCCAATGGCTTTACCCAGGCTGTCTTGTCCCGCGAGTTGTCGGCTCAGGAAATCCGCTCCATCTGTTCCCAGTCGTCCATCCCCATTGAAGTCTTCATGCACGGCGCGTCGTGCATGGCCTATTCCGGCCAGTGCCTGATGAGCAGTTTCCTCGGCCGCAGCGGCAACCGCGGTGCCTGTGCCCAGCCCTGCCGTCAGCCTTATACGCTGCTCTGCGATGGCCAACCTGTCATGAAACACGAGGCCTATGTCCTCAGCCTGAAGGATTTGAAATCCCTCGATTATATCGACGACTTGCTCGATGCCGGCGTCACGTCCTTTAAAATCGAAGGCCGCATGAAGGGCGATACGTACGTCCGGACCGTCGTTTCGGCGTACCGCAGGGTCATCGATGCCCATTACCAGAGCCCGCAGCAGCGCAAGGCCGCCCATCACGAAGCGGCAGCCCTCCTGGAAGGCGCCTTTAACCGCAGTTATCAGGCCGATTTCCTGGGAGATTCCGTCAGCCGCCGCACGTTGACCGAACGCAATCCGTCGGGGCGGCAGACGGCTGACGATATGGCCGGCGGATTGACGCGGAAACTTTCCATCTATGGCCATGTCGACACGGAAGACCAGGGGAACCTGCGCCTGACCTTGTGGGATGAAAATGGCCATACCGCCTCGGCCGTAGCCGATTTCCAGCCCGAACCGGCCCGCCAGCGGCCGGCAACGGCCGATTACGTCCAGGGCCAGCTCGGCCGCCTGGGCGATACGCCCTTTGCCCTGGCCAGTGTGACCGTCTGGGATGAAACGCGCATGATCCCGGCCAGTGTCCTCAACGGCCTGCGCCGTCAGGCCGTCCAGGCTTTGACCGAGGCCATCCTGGCGGATTACCCGCGGCCGGCAGCCGGAAAGGCCCGGCAGCGGCAGGCTCCGGACAGGCAGCAGGGGGACAAGGAAGCCATGCAGCTCGTCGTCCGCTGTGACAGTGTCGACGGCGTCGTCGCCGCCGCGGACCAGGGTGCCGACGTCATCATCTTTGGCGGCGAATCGTACCATCATCATCCCTTCGGCACTAAGGCCTGGCAGGCCGCCGTCCAGGCCGCTCATGAACAGGGCGCGGCGCTGTGGGCCGGTACGCCGCGTATTGTCCGCGAAGAGAACCGGCTGGTCGTCCAGAACGAACTGGAACGGGCCATCACGGCCGGCGTCGACGGCATCTATGCCGGTGCCATGGCCATTTTCGCCATGATAGCCGACTTGAATATTACCGTACCCGTCCGGGCCGATTGGTCCCTCAATATCTTTAACAGCCAGGCGGCCCGGGCCTATGCATCCTTGGGCTGTACGGCCATTACGGCGTCTGTCGAGGCGACGTTGCGCCAGTTGAAAGAAATGGTCCGCCAGAGCGGCTGTCCCATCGAAGCCGTCGTCCAGGGCCGGGCCGAAATGATGGTCACTGAGTCCTGCGTCATTTCGTCCTTTGCCGGCAAGGGCCAGAAGAAAGGCTGCCCGGGCGTCTGCAACCGCGGTGCCTATGCCCTGCGGGACCGCCGGGACGAAACGTTCCCTGTCGTCACCGACCAGTATTGCCGCAACCACATCCTCAACAGCCGGAATCTGGATATGGCGCCGTATTATAAAGACCTGTGCCGCGCCGGCATCGCCGCCATCCGCATCGAAGGCCGTGGCCGCACGCCGCAGTGGATCGGCCAGCAGGTCAGCCGGTACCGCCGCCTCTGTGACGGTACGGAAACGATGCTCTTAGGCAGGGAAGACCAGACCGTGACGCGCGGTCATTTCTTCCACGGAATCTTATAACAACAGGAGTAATGCTATTTATGAATAAAAGAAGTATGAGGATTTTGGGATTCTACCAGGTCCAGAACATGCTGGTCCGCCTGGCCCCGTCCCGGTTGTCTAAAGAAATCGCCCGCCGCCTGAGACCGGTGAACGATGGCGATGTCATTGAAAAGAACCTGACCGATACGGAAGAAGCCGTCCGCTGCATGCAGACGGAAACGAGTACGCCCTTCGGCGGCATCGTCGATATCCGTCCGTCCCTGGAAAAGGCCAAGCGCGAAGTGACCCTCGATTCCCATGAATGTATCGATATCTGGAATAACCTTCAGCATTATGGGGAAATCCGGTCGTTCTTCGCCGAACGGGGGGCTGAGTATCCCCAGCTGGCCGAACAGGCAGAGGTCATCGGCGATTTTTCCCAGCTTTCTCATTCTTTCGCCACTGTCTTTGACAACAACCGCCAGATCCGCGACAATGCGTCGCCGGAATTGATGCGCCTGCGCAGCCGTATCGTCGAACTGGAACGGCAGACCAAGCGCTATGTCAATAATGTCCTGCAGAACAAGGAATACCAGAAGTATTTCCAGGATGCCCTGGTCACAGTGCGCAACAACCGCTATGTCATCCCCATCAAGCAGGAATACCGCCATGCCTTTCCCGGCATCGTCCACGATACGTCGGCCAGTGGTTCGACGCTCTATGTCGAACCGCTGGCCATCGTCAATGCCAACAACGACCTGCAGGCCGCCCGCATTGGCGAAACGAAGGAAATCGAACGCATTTTCCGCCGCCTGACGGCCAAAGTGCAGCAGCAGTACAATGACTTGTATGACAGCACGAAGTGTGTCGGTCAGCTGGAATTCGCCTTTGCCAAGGCCCAGTTGGCCTTGAAGATGAAAGCCTGCCGTCCGGCTATTTCCAAGACGCGGGAAATCAGGCTCATCCAGGCCCGCCATCCCCTCATCGACGCCAAGCACGTCGTGCCCAATACCATCGTCATCGGCGGCGATTACCGCATCCTGCTCATTACGGGCTCCAACACGGGTGGCAAGACCGTTTCCATGAAGACCCTGGGCCTTTTGGTCCTCATGCATCAGGCCGGCCTGTTCATCCCAGTCGGCGAATCGTCGGAACTGCCCGTCTTCCGCGACGTCTTTTCCGACATCGGCGACGAACAGGATATTTCCCAGAACCTGAGTACCTTTTCCAGCCATATGAAGCAGCTCATCTACATCCTCAAGCACTGCGGGCCGGAAGACCTCATCCTGGCAGACGAACTCGGTTCCGGTACGGACCCGGCCGAAGGCAGTGCCATCGCCATTGCCATCCTCGACGCCTTTTACCAGAAAGGCTCGTATGTCATGGTCACGACCCATTACAACGACCTCAAGAACTATGCCTATAATACGCCGGGCATCGAAAACGGCCACGTCGAGTTCGATATGGAAACGCTGAAGCCGACGTACAAGCTGCGCATCGGCTCGGCCGGCAGTTCCCACGCCTTCAGCATCAGCGAACGCCTGGGCATGCCCAAGGATATCCTGGAAAAAGCCAAAGACCTGCGCAGCAAGGCTCAGGACATGAATATGGAAAAAGTCCTGACCCAGCTCAATGCACAGGCCAAAAAGATGGACGAAGAACAGGCGGAACTGGAATACCGCCTGCGCGAAGCGCGGAAACTGGAAGATGATTTGCGCAAAGAAAAGGACAAGGTCACGTCGAAGCGGCAGGATATCATCGACGCCAGCCGCCGCGATGCCGTCGACCTCAAGCGCAACCTCCGCGTCGAAGCCGAAAAGATTATCCGCGAACTGAAGGCTCAGTCCAAGGAGGGAACGGACCGGGAAAAGGCCAAGGCCATCGACAAAGCCCGCCGGGCTATCCAGCAGATTTCCCTGCCTGAAGCGGAAAAGCCCCAGCGCGACCCTGTCGACCTGGCGAAATTGAAAGTCGGCCAGCAGGTCTTCGTCAACAACCTGGACAGCGTCGGCACGGTCGAAGACATCGGCAGCAAACAGCTGACCGTCTCCGTCCGGGGCATGACGGTCCGGGTCAAATTCAAGGACGTCAGTGCGCCGTACCTGGACGAATTGAAGAAAGAACAACAGGCCGAAAAGAAAGCCGCTGCCGCCTCGTCGTACCGGCCTATCCGCACGTCCAGCGTGGCCACGGAATTGAACATCATCGGCAGGACCTTCAGCGAAGCCCTGCCGGAAGTCGAACGCTTCCTCGACCAGGCCCTGGCTGCCGGCTTCAGTCCGGTCAAGATCATCCACGGCAAGGGCAGCGGCGCCCTGCGCCGTCAGATTCACGCCTTCCTCGACGACCAGCCGTTCGTCAAGAAATACCAGCTCGACGACGTAGAAGGCGGCGGTGCCGGCGTCACGCTGGTCTATTTCTAAGGAAAGTGGGGGGGCTGTCGCACGAAGGTTTTTGCCATCATGCAAGACCCCTCTTACTTTATAGTTTGTAGTATGGAGTTTGTAGTTTGTAGAACGGAGTTTATAGTTTGTAGGGGACGCCCGTGGGCGGCCCGCCCCTACAGAAAAAGGAGCTGTCTTCATACGACAGCTCCTTTTTTCATGTAATATTTCCTATGCTGACTACGCCATCGCCATGGTCGACGAAATCGAAAAGGGCCATCACATCAATCAGCGCATCAGCGTCGTCCGGGCCTAAGTATTCCTGGATCTCCTAAAAAAGAAGCAGCCCACCTTGTCGTAACCACCGTATCGCAGTGGCTGCGGCAACATGAGCCGATAGAAGTCGTCTTCAACGTCTTTACCGAGGAAGACCGGATAATATATGAACGAGAACTAGTGGAAAAAGGGGAATAGTAGATTGTGCGGTAGGGGTCGCCGCGTGGGCGACCCGCTGGGCATTTGGAAACGCTCTCCCCGAGTTGGAAAATCGCTCATATTCTGGGGCGGGCTTGCCACGTGCAAGCCCCTACTAGAACAGCATCTGGAAGTGGATGCGGGTCATTTCGTGGGGGTCCGGGCTGCCGGTCTTGGCCTGGCTGGCGAAGGACTGCATGACGCTGAATTTCAGGTTCTTGGCGACGATGTAGTCGGCACCGATGCCCCAGCTGCGCTGGTTGTCCATGTCGCTGGAGAAGCGCCACGTGAAGGGGTTGCCGCCCATGAAGGAGCCGGCGATATATTTGGCAAAATAGTCTTCACCCGAACTGTGGTTGGACTGATGAAGGCGGTTGTAGTAGAAACCGGCTTCGGAACGGGCGGCCTTGCCGCCGCCGAAGAAGGCGTCGATTTCACCGTAGCCCGTCTTCAGGCCATCCGTACTGAAGTGATCCGAATGGGTGGCGTCGGAAATCGGCTTCACCGTATCGACGCCGGGTTTCTTGCCGTCCTTGAATTTGCCGTAGCCCGTGGTGATGGCCAAGTTATCGTTGTGATAGCGCAGTTCGGCGCCGTCGAGGGCATCGAAGTACTGCAGGCCGTAGGCGTCGCGGCCGATGCGGTAGACGTCATTGCGGCCGACGCTGAGTTCCCAGTTCTTGCTGCCGAAGTTGTAGTCCACTTTGGCCAAATCGACATAGGGATTATTGCCTTCGTCAGAAGCGGCTGCCAGGGTACAGACTACTTGTTTCTTCACGAATCAAAGACCTTCTTTCTTCTCATTCTTTTTGCGTATGCAGAAAAGTGCATAAAATTATACATTGCCTCTAGTATACTACGATGTGTTATGACTGTGTGTCAAATGAGAAGGAAGTTTACCTTTTCTTTATAATTTTACGTGACTGAAGACTTCGCCAATCGGGTCGTGGAGGACCAGGTCGGCGGCGCTGTCCATGTCGGTGCTCGACTTGTTGATGAGGACCAGTTTATGGCCGCGGTAGTAGCGGACCAGGCCGGCAGCGGGGTAGACGACGAGGCTCGTGCCGCCGATGATGAGCATGTCGGCGTGGCTGATGTAGTACAGGGACTGTTCGATGACGTCGTTGTCCAGGCCTTCTTCATAGAGGACGACGTCGGGCTTGATGGTGCCGCCGCAGGCGTCGCACTTGGGGATGCCTGTGGAATTCTTCATGTATTCGGCGTCGAAGAATTTGTTGCAGTGCATGCAGAAGTTGCGGTGGACGCTGCCGTGCAGTTCCAGGACATTCTTACTGCCCGCTTTCTGGTGCAGGCCGTCGATGTTCTGGGTGACGATGGCTTTCAATTTGCCGGCCTTTTCCAGTTCGGCCAGCTTGATGTGGGCCATGTTGGGCTGGGCGTCGAGGGCCAGCATCTTGTCGCGGTAGAAGCGGTAGAATTCTTCCGTGTTGTCCATGAAGAAGGAGTGGCTGAGAATCGTTTCGGGCGGGTATTTATAGTGCTGGTTATACAGGCCGTCGGTGCTGCGGAAATCGGGGATGCCGCTTTCCGTCGATACGCCGGCGCCGCCGAAGAAGACGATGTTATCGGAATTTTTTACCATGTCGACGAATTTTTCAATATTTGTCATCGTAATTACCCCTTTCATACATTATATGTGTCTTTCAATAACTGCAGGCCCGACGGGGTGCGGAACACCTTGTCACGGAAGGTGGCAATGGCTTCCGGTTTCAGCTGGTCTTCGTAGGCGTTGACCAGGAAATCGGCTTCCAGGAGTATCTGGTAGTCCAGGCCGTCGACACCGTCGTAGGTGTGATGGTGGGCGATGAGGAAGCAGACCCGGTCGATGAGCTTTTCGTCAGCACCGAGTTCTTCCAGGATGGCCCGGGCCGGGGCGGGGCCTTCGATTTCCTGGTATTTGCCCGACGAGGAGCCGTATTTTTCTTCGGCTGCGTGGATGCCGATGTCGTGGAGGACGGCGGCTGTGCGCAGGATGTCCTGCTGGTCTTCGGGCAGTCCTTCCAGGCGGCCGATGGTGTCGGCATAGGCGTAGACCTTGAGGAAATGATGGATGCGCCGGGCATCGCCGTGGTCGAAGGCGATGGCCTTCTGTATTACTTGTTCAATAGCTGTCATGTAAATCCCTGCCTTTCTGTTTCATTATACTACAGGGCCGGGAAGATAGGAACGGCCTGATACAAACCATCCATAGCCTATTGACAGATTATCACATCATCCTTTATCATTTTTAGAGAACACTTTTATTTATTTTATAATTTATTGTTTTATGGTAAGGATGTGATTCTATGATTATGGCTGTCCTGAACTACCTCGATGATGTCCTTTATTATCCTATCTTAATGGTCATCCTCATTGCAGCCGGCCTTATTTTTTCCTGGAAGACGCGCTGTGTCCAGCTGCGCCTGTTCCCGGAAAGTATCCGCGTCGTCATGGAAAAACCGACGGAAGCCGGGAAAGTATCGTCTTTCCAGGCCCTCATGGTTTCGACGGCGTCCCGTGTCGGTACGGGCAATATCATCGGCGTCTCGACGGCAATCTGCCTGGGCGGTCCCGGTGCCGTTTTCTGGATGTGGCTTCTGGCCATCATCGGCGGGGCTACGGCCTTCATTGAAAGCACGCTGGCCCAGATTTACAAGCGCCGCAATCCCCTGGGCCACAGCTACGGCGGTCCGGCCTACTACATTGAAACGGCCATGCACAAGCGCTGGCTCGGCGTCCTCTTCGCCTTTTCCCTGATCGTGACTTATGCCGGCGGCTTCAACCTGCTCTGCTCGTTCAACATGCAGTCGACGTTCCTGGTCTACAGCTTCTACGACCCGACGACGACGCCGTGGATCATCGGCGCCATTTTTGCGGCTCTCGTCGCCTACTGCCTCATCGGTGGCGGCCAGCGCATCATCAAGGTCACATCGGTCCTGGTTCCGCTCATGGGCGGCATCTATATCCTGGCAGCGCTCATCGTCATCGTCTTCCACATTACCAGCCTGCCGCAGGTCTTCGCCATGATCTTCGCCGATGCCTTCGACTTCCAGTCCATCCTCGGCGGCGTGTCCGGCTCCTGCATGGTCTACGGTATCAAGCGCGGCCTCTATTCCAACGAAGCCGGTATCGGTTCGGCACCGAATGCAGCAGCCGCAGCCGATGTCAGCCATCCGGTCAAACAGGGCCTGGTCCAGATGCTGTCGGTCTTCATCGATACCCTCCTGGTCTGCAGTGCTACGGCTTTCATGGGCCTCTTCTCGGGCGTGCCCATCACTAAGGAAGTAGCCGGTGCGGCTTACGTCCAGAATGCAGCTACGGCCGTCTTCGGCGGCTTCGGTCCGCTCCTGATTACGATCTGCATGCTGCTCTTCGGTTTCTCCACGCTCATCGGCAACCTGTTCTATGTCGATAACTGCATCCGCTTCATCCACAAGGGCGCGCCGTCCCACGGCTTCGTCAATACTTTCCGCATTGTCTGCGTCCTCGTCGTCTTCGTCGGCGCCGGCATGTCCATGGCCGCTGTCTGGGATATTGCCGATATCCTCATGGCCGTCATGTGCTTCATCAACATCCCGGCCTGCTTCATCCTGGGCAACACGGCCGTCAAGGCCATGCGCGACTACCAGCAGCAGAAGAAGGAAGGCAGGAACCCTGTCTTCAAGGCGGCTTCCATCGGTATTGATGAAAGTACGGTCCAGTATTGGAAGTAAGCCTCTTGACAAATGGGGGAGAAGCCTTTACAATACGTCTATGTACAAGTAATTGTCATAAAAAATGAAAAGCGATGAACAAGACGGCCAGTGTCGCCTGTGCCTTTTCAGCGAACCGGGGATAGTGTGAGCCCGGAAAAGGCCGCATGCTGGCGGATCACTTGGGAGCTGCAGCTGCGAACCAGCTGCCGGGTCGCGTCGTTATTGCGCGTCAAAGTGGCTGCTCCGGCAGTCAATAGGGTGGTACCACGGTGATTACGTCTTCGTCCCTTTTTGGGACGGAGACGTTATTTTTTTTCACAGATTCAGAGGAGGAAACACAATGGATTACGGTAAGACTTTACATCTGCCTCAGACCGATTTCCCCATGCGCGGCAACTTGCCGAAACGGGAACCGGACTTTTTGAAATTCTGGCAGGACAACAAGATTTATGAAAAACGCTTGAAGAAACGGGACGGTGCGCCCAAGTTCATTCTTCACGACGGTCCTCCGTATGCCAATGGCAAGATCCACATCGGCCATGCATTGAATAAAGTATTAAAAGACATTATCCTCAAATATAAGACCCAGCAGGGCTGCTATACGAAATACGTTCCCGGTTGGGATACGCACGGCCTGCCTATCGAACACGCCGTCATCAAAGATACGGGCCTGAACCGCCACGAAATGGCCCCCCTCGACTTGCGTGCCAAATGCCGTGACTACGCCCTGGCCCGCGTGGAAGAACAGAAGAAAGACTTCATCCGCCTCGGCGTCCTCGGTGACTGGGACCATCCGTACCTGACGCTGCGCAAGCCCGTCGAAGTCGCTCAGATCGGCGTCTTCGGGGAAATGGCCAAGAAAGGCTACATCTACAAAGGCCTGAAGACCGTTTACTGGTGCCCGCACTGCGAAACGGCCCTGGCTGAAGCTGAAATCGAATACAAGGATGATAAATCCTTCTCCATTTACGTCAAATTCAAGTCCGTCGACCTCAGCTGCCATATGCCGAAAGGTGCCGATCCGGACAAAGTCTTCGCCCTCATCTGGACGACGACGCCGTGGACCATTCCCTGCAACGTCGCCATCAGTGCCAACGAAAACTTTGAATACGTCTGGGTACGCATCGGCGACGAATACCTGCTCATGGCCAAAGACCTGGTCGAACCGACCATGAAAGCCGGCAAAGTCGACGACTACGAAGTCCTGCCCGACGTCATGACGGGCAAACAGCTCGAAGGCCTGGTCTTCAAGCATCCCTTCTATGACCGTAAAGTCCCCATCATCCTCGGCGACCACGTCACTCTCGAAGCTGGTACCGGCCTCGTCCATACCGCTCCGGACCATGGCCAGGACGACTTTGATGTTTGCAAAAAATATGCTGCCTGGGGCCTCAAGCCGCTGGGCACAGTCGACGGCACGGGCCGTTACACCGACAAGGTTCCCGGCTTTGAAGGCCAGTTCGTCTTCGATACGAACGTACCGGTCATCAAGAAACTGGCTGAACTGGGCGCCCTCTTTGCCAAGAGCACGTTCCGCCATCAGTATCCGCACTGCTGGCGCTGCAAGGAACCGATCATCTACCGCGCTACGGAACAGTGGTTCGCTTCGGTCGACGGCTTCCGCCAGAAAGCCCTCGATGCCATCGACACGGTCAAATGGATTCCGTCCTGGGGCCATGACCGCATTTACAATATGATCCACGACCGCGGTGACTGGTGCATTTCCCGTCAGCGTGTCTGGGGCGTGCCGATTCCTATCTTCTACTGCGAAGACTGCGGCGAACACATCATCAACGATGAAACCATCGCTCACTTGCAGAAGATGTTCGCCAAAGAAGGCTCCGATACGTGGTGGATGCACGACGTCAAGGAACTCATGCCGGAAGGCTATAAATGCCCGCACTGCGGCGGCACGCACTTCCGCAAGGAATCGGATATCATGGACGTCTGGTTCGACAGCGGCTGCACCCATCAGGGCGTACTGAAAAATGACCCGGACCTCGATTATCCCTGCGAAATGTACCTGGAAGGCTCGGACCAGCATCGCGGCTGGTTCAACAGCTCCCTGCTCACGTCGGTTGCCGTCAACGGCTATGCTCCGTACAAATCGGTCCTGACCCACGGCTTCACGGTCGACGGCGAAGGCCGCAAGATGAGTAAATCCGTCGGCAATACCGTCGCTCCCCAGGAAGTCATCGAAAAATACGGCGCTGACGTCCTGCGCCTGTGGGTATCGTCGGCTGACTACCAGGGTGATATCCGCTTGTCGCCGAAGATCTTGAAACAGCTCTCCGACGTCTACCGCAAGATCCGCAACACCTTCCGTTACCTCCTGGGCAACCTGGCCGACTTCGATCCGGCGAAGGATATGATCGCCTACCAGGACATGACGGACCTCGATAAATGGGCTCTCCTGCGCCTGGAACAGGTCTTCGAAGAAGTCACCGACGCTTATGAAAACTACCAGTTCCACGTCATGTACCACGCTATCCACAACTTCTGCACCGTCGATTTGAGCGCCATGTACCTGGATGTCATCAAAGACCGCCTGTACACGGAAAAGGCTGATTCCCATATCCGCCGCAGCGCCCAGTCGGCTATGTACATCATCCTCGATACGCTGGTCAAGATCGTCGCACCGGTCCTGTCCTTCACGGCCGAAGAAGTATGGCAGAACATGCCCGCTGTCGAAGGCAAGGAAGAAAGTGTCCTGCTCACCGATTGGCCCAAGGCTCACAAAGAATACCTCGACGCTGACCTCGATGCCCGCTGGGCTCAGTTCCTGTCGTACCGCCGCGATTTGACGCGTGTCCTCGAAGGCGCCCGTAAGGAACACAAGATCGGCCATGCCCTGGACGCAGCCGTCACCATCTATGCCGATGGCGAAGACTACGATTTCCTCAGCCAGTGGCAGGATCAGCTGGCCACGCTGCTCATCGTCAGCGAAGCCAAACTGGTCAAAGGCGAAGCCCCGGCTGAAGCCGTTGCCGGTGAAGACCACGGCGACATGAAAGTCGTCGTCGCTCCGTCGACAGCTGAAAAATGCGAACGCTGCTGGATTCACAGCGACACTGTCGGCTCGGATCCGAACCATCCGACCCTCTGCGCCCGCTGCGCTGCCGTATTAAGTGAATAAAAGTTTGATATATGAAAAAAGGGACTGTCGCACGTGCGACAGCCCCTTTTTTTAGCAGTCAGCGGCTAGCAGTTAGCGGATGGTTTTAAATTTAGCGCTATCCACTAAAAACTACAAATGCTGAGAAATCAACCTCTCAGACCGCCTTTGGCGGCCAGCTCTCCTATGAGGAGAGCCTTTCGTCAAACATCATACATCAAAGGCAAAGAAAACCTACGTGATAACAAAAAGCTTTATATGAGATTTCTTTTTTTTATTGAAAATTTACGGCTTTTGCTTTATAATAAACAAGTGTATTCATACATTATACATTTGTAACATGGAATTAGGGTAGGAGGTTTTATTTATGCATAGTTTATGGAATGCATTGAACCGCATCAGCCTGATCAAGCAGATCATCATCGGCTTGGTCATCGGTATCGCCGTGGCTATGGCTTTCCCGGCAGCAGGGAAGGAACTGGCCTTGCTCGGCGTCATCTTCGTCGGGGCCTTGAAGGGCATCGCCCCGGTACTGGTCTTCGTCCTGGTCGCCGCTGCACTGAGCCGCAAACAGGAAGACCACGAATCGAACATCAAAGATGTCATCATCCTGTATCTCATCGGTACTTTTTTAGCGGCTTTCTTTGCCGTCATGATCAGTTTCGTCTTCCCCCTGACGCTGCAGCTCGACGTATCGGCTGCCAGCAATAAGGCACCGGAAGGCATTGCCGAAGTCTTGACGACGCTCCTCAAGAACATCGTCGACAACCCGGTCCACGCCCTGATGACGGGCAACTACATCGGTATCCTCGGCTGGGCCTGCCTGTTCGGCGTTGCCGTCCGCCGCGTCTCCGAATCGTCGAAAGCCGTCCTCGATGACTGTGCCGACGCTGTCACGACCTGCGTCCAGTGGATCATCCGCCTGGCTCCGCTCGGCATCATGGGCCTCGTCGCCGACTCCGTTTCGTCCAACGGCATCGGTGCCCTCATCGGCTATGCTAAATTGCTCTGTCTTCTCTTAGGGTCGATGCTGCTCTTCGCCTTCGTCATCAACCCGATCATCGTCTACGCCAAGATCCACCGCAATCCGTACCCGCTGGTATGGAAATGCGTCAAGACGTCTGGCGTCACGGCCTTCTTTACGCGCAGCTCGGCCGCGAATATCCCGGTCAACCTGTCCCTGGCCAAGGAACTCGGCGTCAATCCCGATACGTATACGGTCACCATTCCGCTCGGTGCGACCATCAACATGTCCGGCGCAGCCATCACCATTTCCATCATGACCCTGGCTGCCGTCCACACCCTGGGCATTTCCGTCGACTTCCCGACGGCCCTCTTGCTCAGCGTCCTTTCGGCCATCGGCGCCTGCGGTGCTTCCGGCGTTGCCGGCGGCTCGCTGCTGCTGATCCCCATGGCCTGCAGCCTCTTCGGTATCTCCAATGATATCGCCATGCAGGTCGTCGGCGTCGGCTTCATCATCGGCGTCCTCCAGGACTCGACCGAAACGGCCCTCAACTCGTCGACAGACATCCTCTTCACGGCAGCTGCCGACTTTGCTCAGCGCGGCTATCCGGAACACCTGGGTGGCGGCCACGAAGTCAGCCATCAAGGGTAGGAACGCCCCTTGGGCGTTCCGCAGGCCGCAGTTCGCAGTCCGCGGTCCGCGTGTAGGGCGCCACGGATTATGACGAATAATGCAGGCCGCCGTTCGCATGTAGGGGCGCCACGTGGGGCGCCCGCCACGGATTATAATGAATAATGCAGTCCGCCGGCCGCAAAAGGACCCTCGCATGACGGTATTCGTCATCATGCGAGGGTCCTT
>ERZ791846.364-NODE-364-length-26588-cov-3.1664_pt1 | contig 26588 bp, 30 predicted proteins | sample MGYA00510289_ERZ791846 | MGnify/ENA primary metagenome ERZ791846 (study PRJEB30046, sample SAMN00715274) | human gut metagenome | study: EMG produced TPA metagenomics assembly of the A metagenome-wide association study of gut microbiota in type 2... | reverse complement strand
TGGCTGCTGCTGTTATTGATGATGTTGACGACGGGTGCGCTGCCGCTGCCCATATTGCCCCGGGCGTTGACGATGCCCTGTGCCATCCGGGCGTACGTGTCATCGTTGAGCGGGAAAACGCCTTCTTCGTCCGGCCCTTCGCCCAGCAAGCCCAGCGTCGGGGCGGTGACGCGACCGCCGCTGGCAAATGCCGGCACCGAGAAGGACGGCAGGCCTTTGCCAGAGTACCAACTACCATAACCGCTCGCGTAATTCCAGCCAGCTCCGAAAGCACCGGCTGTCGGCTGAGCGATACCCAGGAAGCCGCCCAGGAGGCCCATCGTGATCTTCGCGGCGGCCCACTGTGCGGCAATCTTGACGATGGTGTCGAGGATGACCTTGCCCATGTTCTGCGCTAATTTACCGACGTTCGAGATATTGTTCCCCAGGTCGGAAAAGACACTCGACAGGCCGGACGAGATAGACGATGCCGCTTCTTCGGCGATACCGTATGTCGAGATGCTGGCAGCCCGCCACTGTGAGTAGAAGAGCTGCATGGCCTTGCTCTTTTCATCCCACTTGATGTCATCGAGCCCCTGCTTGGAGTACACGAGCTTACTGAGCCGGGAAACATCCAGATCCGAGATAGCATCCTTGACGGAGTTATCGAATTCCTGGCGGCGTTCTTCTTCCCGTTTCTTCGTGAGTTCCAGGTATCGCGCGGTGTACCACTCGTTGACCTCGGCCATCGCCTCAACGTCGTTCTTATGCGTCGCGACATTCTTGAAACGGGCTTCCTTTTCCTTCTGGAGCGTATCCAGATTCTTCTTGAGTTCTGCGTCGTAGAGCGCGGTGTAGTCGCCCTTCATCTGGGCGTTGACTTTCGCTGTATCATCGCGCAGCTGTTGTTCGGCCTGGAGCCGCTTTTCGTTCAGCTGCTTGACCTGTTCCAGCTTATACTCTTCTAAGAGCTTCTTCGCTTCCGACGTGTCCACGCCGCCGACATTATCGATGGCCCGGATCTTCTGGTACTTCTGCGCGTAGGACTTCATGAGGCTGAGCATGTCCTTTTCGTAGTCCGTGCCGGTCTGCGTCTCTACGTCGCCGCGAAGCTCGTTGAGGATAGCGGCATAGTCCTGTTTGGCCTTCTCCAGCCTTTTCGCTGCTTCGGCCGCCGCCTGGTTGACAGCCGTCTTACCCACAAGGCTGCTCTTGACGGTCAGTCCGCCGGTGGCTTCGGCCAAGGACCCGTAACCTTGGATACCACCGAAAGTGCGATCGAAGTCATCGAGCGAGAGGTCATGGACGCCGGCGCTGGACTGACGGCTGCGGACCATCCCGTTGCCGATGTAGATGCCGACGTGACCCGCCGTGTCGACGAGGTCGCCGACCTGTAAGGCGCCACGTACAGCATCCAGATTCCCTGCGTGGTACGCGCCCAGGGCTTTAAAAGACGAGTCGTTGACGATGCCGTCGCCGAATGGGTCCGTTTTACCAAGCTGAGTAAAAACGTCCTTGTAAATCTGGTGGACGAAATCGTCGCACCAGCCCTTTTTATCGTTTCCGAGGTTGCCGCGCCACTGCTCGCCGTCCCAGTAGTCTTTCATGGCGTGATAAGCAGCCAGCTCGCCTACAGGGACGTCGTATTCGACCGGCAGAGACGCCGCTGTACTGCCGTTATCCGGCACCTGCTTCGACGTCATGGCATTCATATTGCTCAACACGGAGTTAACGTAACCAATGTTAGAGTCCGTCGCGTGGCCGGCGTTATACGCCGAAATGGTCTGATTCAGGTCGCCGTACTGTTGATACAAGTCAGCTAAATAGCCGCCGACAGCCATAATGTTCTGGTTGTAGTCGGAGCCGGCGCCGTAACCCTGGCCGCCGGCGTACTGATTGGCGATGTCCTGGGAAATCTGACCTAAGCCATAGTGCGCGCCGTCCGAAGACCAGGCCGCGGCGTTTCCATGGCTTTCTGTTTTGATGATAGCCGCGATGAGTTCAGGTGATACGCCCCAGTAGCCGCCAGCGTATTCAATTTCATTGGCATAGGGCGCGAGTTCTGGGTCATTTTCAAAAGAGTATACCGTCCTAATCGGTGTCGCGGCCTTTTCCGCGGCGGCCGACGAAGACCCGCCGGAAGAGGAGCCACCCCCGCCACCGCCGCCTCCATCGTCGCCACTAAAATCGAAAGATGGCATATCATAGTCGACGTTCCCGGCGGCCGCGTTTGCATCGGCCATGGCCTTTTCGGCCTGCTCCTTCATGTAATCGGCTCCGCCACCCGCATTGACCCAATCATCCCAGGCCTTAGCGTATTCCGGCGTGCCTGGTTCGATGAGTACTTCATCGGCACCGCCATTGGCACGTTCTCCCTGGCCGGTCGGGTCGGCTGCGATGTCGGAATCGCCATCGTTTGGCACTTGCTTGAAGAACTGACCGTTACGGACGGTGATCTGATACCCGTCGTCGCCGGTCCAGGTGTTTTTCTTGGCCGCTTCATACTTCGCGTTGAAATATTTGAAGGCACAGTAAGCGGCATAAAGACCGGCGGCCGCTACGCCCATCCATCCGCCGGCCATCATGGACAGCGCGGACGTGACCTTGCCGATAGCGCCTAGGCCTTGGCCCGCAGCCTTTACGGTTTTAGCCCCGGTCTGCATAGCCGCATTACCGGCCATGACGTGGCCCTTTGCGACGTCTTTAGTCTTGCTTTCGGTTTTCGCCAAGCCGCCCTGGGCGGCGGTGTTGGCGGCAACACTCTTAGCACCAGTATTGGTCGCTTCGACGCCGGTAGCGACTTCCGCAGCCTTTTCCTGTTCGTTGGCCGCGATGACTTCTTCCGTCGATGCGACTTTAGCCGCGTTGGCTTCCTGCTTTGCAACGGCTCCCTCTTCCGCAGTCGTTCCTGTTGCTACCTCGGATTCTGCGACTTCGCCGTTGGCCGCGATGACCTCTTCGTTCGAGGTGATTTTCGCGGCATTGGCTTCCTGCTTCACGACAGCCGCTTCCTGGGCCGCCGTACCGGTAGCTGCTTCAGACTCAGCTACCTGCGCGTTGCTTTCGGTCATGCGCGCGTTAGCTTCCTGCACGCCTGTCGCCGCTTCCTGCGCGGCCAGGTTGATTTGCTGATAGGCCGCCGTCATCCGGCTCCGGATCTGCTCAGCCGCGGCCGCCGCTTCTTCCCCGATCTGCGTAAATTTTTCGGCCAAGAACTTCTGCGTCTCTTCAGCCGACATGTTTTCCTGTTCGGCCGTCTTAATGGCTTCCTTGCGACGCTTCTGGTACATCCTGTCAGAATCTGCAATAGACTTCTGGATATATCGTTCCTGTTTCCCGGTCAGCTGGTCGAGCTGCTTTTCTTCCTGCGCCATCGAGCCGTTTTTCTGGCCTGCGCCCAGGACGTTGCGGGCCGTATCGTACATATTCTTGCCGGCGGTTACGGCTTTACTGGCCATCTGCAAGGATTTGTAAATGGCCAGTAGTTTCGTACCCTCGACGATGACCGTGCTGATTTCGTTTTTATTCTGGGCGACAATCGTGGCTACTTTAGCGAGCCCGGCCTGCACGCTCGGCAGGATCTGCGATACCAAAGGAGCCAGCGCAGACCCGGCGACGACACCGAGCTTGCTGAACTGCAGGCTGACTTCCTGCATGTCCATATAAGCTTTGTGCATCTCTTCCGGGTTCAGTCCGACGCCTTTAATTTTAGATGCCCGTTCCGCCGCTTCCGCATAGTTGTCCAGGGTCTTCGCCAGGGCCAGGCCGCGGACGCCAAGAGTGTTCATCAGGAATTCCTGCCCCTGTCCGGCGGCCTTCGCCTTTTCGTAGCCCTTGGCGAGTTCGCCCAGCTGTTCATTCAGCGGTTTCAAGCGGCCCGACGAGTCGGTCATCGAGATGCCGAGCTGCTGCATGATGCTGCGGGCCTTGTCACCGGCAGATCCCGACGACGAAAGGGTCTTGTCGAAGCGCATCATAGCCGCGGCCGCGGTATCGACGTCGCCGCCGGTCAGTTTCATGACCGCATTTAGCTGGCCTGCCTGAGCGGCGGACATGTTGTAGCGCTGTCCCAGCTGGTAAACGGCTTCACCGGCATTGACTGCACTTTGGACGACGGCGTTCAGGCCGAAGCCACCAGCGGCGATGCCGGCCAGTTTCGTGAGATTCCCGGCCAGGCCGCTGATTTTCCCGGCAACTTCGTCTACGCTGCCCGAAAATTCTTTCACCGGGCTCACGCTGAAGGTCTGGTTCAGCGCCTCTTTCGATTTATTCAGCTCCTGGGACAGACCCGTACTGTCCGCCCCGATTTTGATCATAAGGTCCGCTAAGGTGGCCAACGTCTACCCCTCCTCTTTCGGCATCATCGATGGAAGCCCGACGGCTTTCAAAAATTCTTCGCGCTCCAGGCGCGGGTCCGGCTTGTCCTCCGGATGCAGCCCATAGTAGATGGAGTCGGGCTGGACAACCTGGCTGGTCATACAGCTCATGATGCAGGCCGTAAAATACGACTGCTTGCGTTCCTGCTCTTTCTTGCGGAGCAGATAGCCCTCTACCATCTTATTGAACTCATGGATCTGCAAGTTCTCGAACTCGACCGGTTTAAGTGCCAGCGGCCCGTAGGCCACCGGCTCAGCGTTCTTTATCCATTCTTGCGCGGAGCCGACGACGACGCTGCCTTTTTCTTCGTCTCCGTCTTGGCGTTTTTTTCCGGTACCCTCACGCGGGTGTAGAGTCCGGTCTGCAAGATGGCTCCGATAAAGTTGGCCGTCATGTCGTCGATGCTGTTCCCGTCATCGCAATAGGCCTGCAAAAGGTCATAGACCTGGTCGTCGTTGCGCTTACCGTGCAGTTTATCGTGGATGCCCCAGCGGAGCATGGAGACCAGTACGTCGAGGTTGCAGCTGGCTACCAGCTGGCCGACACCGTCGCCCATGATAGACAGGATAGAGCGGCCGACTTCGCGTTCAATGTGGCGCAGGTCGCCGATAGTAAGATATAAGCTGTACTGGGTCCCGCTGATGGTAATATCAATCGTCTCTTTCAAAATGCATCGCTCCTTATGAGTAAAAAGGGCGTCGCGTTACACGACACCCTTTCCGGATTCCTACGCAGAAATAGTCACGTTCACAGCAACTTTTAAATCAGCCGTCAGCATGACATCGAGCGTACAGCTCGTGGTCAGTTTCTGCAAATATTCTTTCTTGATGGTAAGGACGCCTTCGACATACGAGTAGTCGACTTCCTGCGTCAGCGGGACATTGTCGCAAGTGATGCTGCGGACAAAGGCGTCGACCGGCGTGACATTGACCGTAGCGTCTTCGGTGCTGGCCTTGGTAAAGGTGATCGTCGGCGATGCGATGGCCGGTGTACCGACTGACTTGATACCGCTGATAGCGCCCTTGCCCTCTAAGGTCATCTTGAGCGTCGATACCCCGTTGTAGCTGTGTTCTTCATCGAGGCTCGTAATGGCGGCCCAGCCGGTACGATACGAGCCGTCGGGGTATTCCTGGCGGATGTAAATCGGCTTGCGGGCTTCGTAGCGGTTGTTGACGATTTCATAAGCGGCACTGTTCAGCACGTACAGACCTTCATACGAGATGGTCCAGGACAGCATGCCCGGCAGCTTTTCGCTGTAGTTGCCCGAGTCTTTCGACGTGGCGTCGATAGAGTCGGCTTTACGCTGCAAAGGCGTACTGCGCTGGCCGCCCAGGAGCAGCCAGTTCGTCGGGTTCTCCGTAAGGGCCACCAAGAGCAGCGTATCTTTACCGGCGACGGCTTTGACGTTATCGTCAGCCACCGGCAGGTTCTTAATTTGTTCTTCGGTTAAAGCCATTGTGTTCCTCCTAATCTGTTTGTTCTACGAGATATTCGACCTGGATGACTCCATGATAGGCCTTGTCACCGTTCTCATAGAGTTCCCCGGTCGTCTGATAGAGCGATACCGTAGCGCCGCCGACCTGACGGAAGCCGTCCAAAGACAGCTGATACTTGGTCAGCAGCGTGACAATATCATTCATGATACCATTTACTTCGAGCTTGCCTTTCTGGTCGCTCCAGATGTGGAGCTGCTGCGATACCTGGTGCATCACGACTGTTTTATTCTCTTCAGCCGGAGCGCCATGGAATTCGCCAAGCCAGATATAGGGCATCGCCTCGGAGCCGTCCGGGATGCTGTCATAAACAGGGACGGTCTGGCCGCGACTTAGGAGCTGATATAGCCCCTGCTGGACCTCGTTGAAAGGTATCCTACTTATCATGGTCTACCGCCTCCTTGACTGCTTTTTCCAGATCCGGGCGGACCGCGTCCATTGCCGGACGCATGAAGGGATGCGCCGTGCGCCGCGGGACGATAGCATGGGCCGCAAACCATCCGGCGGCCCCGGGATGCAGGGCCTTCCGCCGGACAGGTACCACGACAGCGCCGGCCGCGCCGAACTCGATGATGTGGGCGATGTGGTCCATGGCCTTGACATAGCCCTGGAGCCCGTGCGGTGTCGGCCGGAATTCCTGTTTGATGCTGCTGGCCAGTTTCCCGGATTTCTTCGGCACGCGGGATACCGCTTCCTTGAAGACGCGGTCCGTCATATCACGGACGACGCCATCCAGGCGCTGCTGGGTGTCCTTATCGTACTTCGTGACGTCCCCCAGGGCCTTTTTGACCTCGGCCGTCACGTTCGTCGTGACCCAAAAAGTTTTAGCCATTATGCATCACCGCCTGACAGGTCAGCGTAAGATTACGGACCCCGGAGTAATCGATGTGCAGGATCTTATACGTTGTACCTTGATAACGCACGACGTCGGACAGCCCGACAGCCCGCTTGCGGATAGTGAAGCCCTGTGTAATCTGTGAGGTCGGACCGCCGCCGCTGTTGCCCTCTGTAAAATGGGGCTTAGCGACATAGGCCCAGACCTCGGTTTCCACAGGATGCTTCTTATCGACGTAGCGGCCGCCCTGGCCGTCATCCTTTTCCGGGTACGACAGGATAGTCACCCGGCGGTTCAGCGCGCCGGCACGGGCTTCGCCATAGCTAGTGGTCAGCATTCGCATCCGCCTCCGCTCTCACCTGCTGACTCAGCCGCAGCTGGTGGATGAAACCGTTGAGCATGAAGCCGTTGGTTTCGGACAGATTCGTAAGCAGGTCAGGCTGATCCATAAGCCGGGCGATGTAGTTCACCACCACCTGCTTATAGAGCGCGTTGCCGTAATCCCGTTCGACGCCGGCGTTCTCCAGATAGATTTCAGCCGCCGACTGCAAGCTCTGTGCGTTCTCGAGCTCATCCAGGGAGTCGATGTGCAAAGCGCGCTGCAGCTCTGCGGCCGTCAGTGTTGCGTCAGCCATGACCTGTCACCCCCTTTCTAGGCCGTCGCTTTCCGTTTGATACGGAGGAAACCGTTGTAGACCGTGACGTTGCCGCCTGCGTAGACGTCGCCGCGGTTGCAGATCATGCCTTCCTTAAACTTATACTGGTCGGACTGGGCAACTTCGATATCGGCGAACGTTGCAATGGTGTAATTCGAAAGGGAACCATAAGCCATGCAGTAGTCGGCCGTCTTCTTGGTGGAATCGGTCAGCTGGTTGCAAGCGCTGTTGATGATGTACGGTACGCCGTTGATGGTGCCCGTGTTGCCCTGGCTCTGGATGTCGTAGAACTTCTGTTTGGTGGAAGTACGTACGGATGCGAAGGCCAGCAGGTCGAGCTTGTTCAGGATGAGGACGGCTGCGTCTTCGACGTCTTCCTTGCCGCCATAGTTAAAGATGATCTGGTCGAGGGTGGTATCATCGATACCGGCCAGGGTGAGGTCGGAATCCGGGTCGATGGCCGTGGCCTTGTCGGCGAAGATGCCGACGAAGGAATTGGTGGCACCGCTGCCGAGCAGGATTTCTTTCGTCATCTGCGCACGGATAGAGGTGCGGATGGCGTTCTGTACGTAGCCGGCGTAATTGGCGTTCGGCAGTTTAAGCATTTCGCGGGAGATTTCGCTATACGCGGTGATCTTCGATTTCGTCATGGCTGCCTTGCCAAAGGTGACGTCGGTATCGGCCGGCGTACTGCCTTCAGTGGTATACGTGCCTTCGGGGATGTCGATACGATATGGTTCTTCATAGGATTCACCACCGTTGAGGTTGACGTGTCTGACACGGTCCACCAGGGACGATACGACGTTAAAGCCTTCGTTGATGACAGAGCTGTCAAAGGTCGGGACGATGATCGTCGGCGTCGACGTCAAGATGGAACGTTTTTCGTGCGGGAACAAGCCTTCGGCCGCGAAGCGGACGACCGTGCCGCGCTGTTTGAGGTCCGCGCCGCGTTTTTCCATTTCCGCCTGGGCATCCTGTGCGCGTTTATCCGTAGCTTCCGGCGCAGTGAAAGCACCTTTCGGGACGTCAGCGCGTTTTTCGGCTTCCTTGTTCACGGCGGCAGTACGATCATCGACAACAGGAGCTGCCGGAGCCGGTTCCGCCGGTTTAGCTCCTTCGACATGAGCGTCACGGCCTTCCTGGTCCGCTTTAGCGGCCTTCAGAATTTCGATGTTGCTGCGGAGAGTCTGCATTTCACGATAGATGGAGCGGAGTTCGGCGACGTCTTCCGTCTTTTCGGTCTGTTCCATCAGGGCCTGCATACGCGTTTCAGCGTCGGCCAGCATTTTTGCATAATCCATTATTATAAACCTCCTAAGATTTTGATTTTGAGTTTATAAGCATCACGCAATTCCGTATCGCTCTCCAGCGACGTCGCACGACTGTCCAGTCCTGCTTTGGCCCGGGCACTCTCCAGTACCCGCTGCGCGCTCTCCAGCGCGTCGGCAGCCTGCCGGGCGTTGATGTCAGTATCTTCATAAGCGGGAAAGGTAACCGCGCTTATTTCGAATACTTTCGCAATTTTAAGGATATGCCGGGTCGGCATATCCGAGTCTAAATCGGTCCAGCGGTCTTCGTTGACCCGGAAACTATAGCTCATCCCGTCGATATCGCCGCGCTGGATGGCCGAATAAAGCTGACGGGCTTCCGGATTGTTATCGGTGTCGACGGACGCGCTGAAAGCCAGGCCGGTGTTGTCGACCGTGAGCGTCAGCGTACTGTTCCCGTTGTTGTTGCGGCTCCGTGCCAACGGAATCTTGCGGGAGTCGTGGTTGACGATGAATGGCACATCTGCCAGGTCACAGCCATCGAAAGCACCGGGTTCGATGACTTCATTGAACCAGTCGCCGATAGCCGTCTGACGGCTGTAGACCGCGGCGTGACCATCGATGATGTGTTCATCCGGGTCGTTTTCGCCGCCGGAACGCGTTTCGGCTTTCAGGTTATCGAGGCCGAAAGACCGCCATTCCGAGGCGAGCTGTTTCAGGTCCTCAATTTTTTTCTTTTGATTGGGCATCCCCAGTATCCCCCTTCTTCTTGCTGTTCAAGTAAAGCTGATATTCATCGGCCTTATCCATGTTGACGTAGTTCAGGCTCTGCAAGCGTCGGTCGCCGCCTTCAAAGGGCGGCATACCGAACATAGCGCCGACCTGATTGAGCGTCAGGACGCCGGTATCGTGGGCGATTTTCGCCAGTTCGATTTTTCCGTTCGTCGACAGGTGCGACAGCTGATTGTAGTAGCAGCGGACCCGGTGGCCGACGTCCTGTTCCCGCGGCGTGAAGAGGGCCGCGGAGAAGGCCTGTTCGATTTCGACGATGGTCTCTTCGATGCAGGACTGATAAAAGGCGTCCTGCTGGTCGCCGGTATAATCACCGGACAGCACGGCCTCTGAGATACCGTACTTTTCCCGGACATCGGACTTCAGGAAGTTCAGCGTTGTTTCCGGGATGACCGGCACAGCATTATCGATCGGCACGTATTCGCCGGTGAGGTCCATAGCGATGACGCCGCTCTTCGACACATGGATCCGGTCCTCGAAGTTCTCCATCGACTTCTGGAGTTCCCGTTGGCCGATGGCCGTCTTGTTGATGAGTACACCGCGGACGAGCAATGAGTTCGTGATGCTCTTCGCTACGCCCTGCTTCGCCGTATCGAGTACTGACAGCGTTTGCAGGGTATCGCGGTCGTCGGCCATGCCTAGGTCGTCGCCACCGCAAAGGATAGTGTTCGTCCCACGGCGCCAGCAGAGATGGATGAGGTCAGCCAGCGGGACCGTATCGGTTGTTCCGTCGTGCCACCAGAATTTGACGTACCAGTCATTAGTGCCCTCTATTGGCCCCAACTCGACGCTGGCCGGGTTGAGCGGATAGATGGCGGTATAGTAGCGATGGGCGACGCCCTTCGTGTCGTAAATCTCCGTCCATTCCGGGAAAATCCAGCAGTGCCGGGTCTTCAGCTTGAGCCATTCCAGCGACTCCAGGAAATCCTTCGTCGTCTGGAGCGGATTCGGCTGGAAGCGGAACAGCCGGGAGATGTCATCGTTCTGCGGCTGCACCTTGTCGCCGGTATCGACGACGGATACGATCTTGATTTTTCCCGCTTCCTTCGCGATACGGTTGATGCAGTTGTTGACCAGGTCACTCAGGTAAATGTCCCGGCCGAAGCGGTTCATGACGGCCTGGTTGCCGGTGTAGATGCTGGTCATGAGCTGGTCATTCCGATGCGACTTGTATTTCGTTAGGATGTTCTGAAAGAATTTCAGCACCGGATGTCACCTCCTGGCCCCGGTTCCGGTAAAACCGATTTCTGATGTTCGTGATATTCCGATTTGAAGCGCCCATACGCGGCATAGGCGATGATGAAGCCGAGGGCCCCATCGATACGGTTCTTCGACTGGCCGTACACCTTGACCGGCATCATCATGCCGAGGTTGTTGACCTTAAATGCCGTGTTGGCCAAGCACCATTTGTCAATCGGATTGTCGTTGTAGTTCAGCACCTTGCGGCGTAAGTCGCTTTCCAGCGCCGACATGGGGTTCGATAAAGACAGATAGTCCATGATGATTCGTTCAAGGACCTCATCGCCGAAGTATTCGCCGATATATTTCTTGAAGTCCTTGGCGTGCCAATTATCGTACCCGATTTTGAAGGGGATGACGTGATAGTCGTCATACAGCTTCAGGAACCAATCGGCGACCATTTTCGCATCGACTTCCGTGCCTGGGCAAATCGTGACCAGTCCTTCTCTGGCCCACTCCCGGTAATCTTTCTGTTCCGGGTTCAGGGCATCGCCGTTCTCGGTACCCAGGGCCTCGGCCTTGATTTCCGGCACGAAGTACATCGACAGCGTCTTTTTCTGCCGTGTCCACGGGTCGACGAAGAGCGCCTTGGCGCTGCAAAGGTCCGTCGTTTCCGCAAAGTCGAGGGAGCCGATGTAATACTGGCCGTCGAGTTCCTCCGGCGCGAAGGTCCGCGGGTTCTCGATGGTAGCCGACTCCAACCAGGCCGCTGCCGTGTTCTGTTTGATATTGAAATCCTTGGCCAACACGAAGGCCCGCGTCTTGCGGTTCGTCCGGGCTTCATCGACCATCTGGCGCATGAAGGACCATTTCTTGATGGTTCCCATGCCCGGATTGGCTTTATACCAGGACTGCTCATCCTGGAAAATCTCTTCCTCCGTATCCTGCTGATACAAGAAGATGAGCCAACGCGGCATCTCAGCTTCTCCCGTCAGCACCTGTTTGGCCAGGGCCATACGTTCATCGAGGTAACCGCCGTCGGTAAAGCCTTCCGTCGTGATTTCGATGTAGAGCGGCTCATCCTGTGTGGACAGGGCCTGACGGATAGGCATGACCAGCGTATTGTCCTGCATTTCATGGACTTCGTCGACGACGCCGATGGAAATATTCTTACCTTCCTTGGCGCTCTGCCGCGCCGACAGCTTCTTGATAGTCCCTTTGTTCTGCCGGCTGAATTTCCCGCGGGCGTGCTTCTGCTTCTGATTGCCCCAGAAGATTCCCTTCTGGTTCTTATGGGTGCATCGGGCCAGTTTCGGCGATTCCTCGCGCATGTCATTAGCGCACTGGAAAAGGATGTCGGACTGGTCAAAGTCGTTGGATCCATACAAGATGTTACCGCCCATCGGACCGCAAACCCATTCAGCAAGCGATGTGGCCGCCGCCAGCGGGCTGTTGTGCGTAGCCGTCATCCGGAGACCAGCTAGATACAGATGCGTCGGGTCGTCGATAGCGATGCATTTCGTCGGCACGGAGCCTATCGGTTGTATACTGACGATGCTTTTCGCTTTCATCCGTTCGGCCAGCTTCTTCTTAAGCCGCGACCGCTTCCGTTCTAACCGAAAGCACGGATTTTCCTGCGAGCAGTAGAACCGTGCGTAAAAGGCGTGATGTAATTTACCGTTCAGTTCGATGTCTTTTTCAATGATAGTGTGCTTGATACCCAAAGAGGAAAGCAACTCAGACGCCTGCTTCGTGAGTGATTCGTCACGCTGACAGAATTCGCACTGCCCGGCTTTCGAGCAATAGCCGTCGCTGTCCATCAGGCCCTGGACCAGCGCCATGCGCTGGCCGAGAGAGCCCCGCAGGTATTCATCCGGGATGATCTTATGGTTCAGCAGCCCCGTGGCGCGCAATTCCTTTTGCAGGCCGTCTAAGCACGCTCTTACGCACTGCCCCCGCTGTTCCTGGATACTTTTTACGGGATAACCGCAACGATCGAACTGCTGACTCAAAGCAGGCAGGTCCTTCTCGTGGCATGTTATCCGGGCGCTATCAGAGTCACCATTCCCCAGCCAGTAGCCGAGGATGTAAGGGTGGATGGGCAGTGCTTTATGTGATAACTTTAAGGGCCGCTGCATAGGCACTCGGTACCTATACTCGATACCCTTACCATCACATCGCTCATGCTTATAATTACGACTCAGTTCGGCCGTCGTACGGGTTACATAGACGCCTTTAGGCTTTTTCACCGTAACTGTCCACAAATGGCCAGAACCGGCTATGATGCGTTCCCCATCCTCAAAGGCCACCTCGTAGCAGTCATTATGCTGATAGACGGGAGACACAGCAAGGACATTCACGGGACTGCCGCTTTGCGAAAGCACGGTATCGCCTGCCTGTAGTTCACCCATCGTCGTCCAACCGGACGGTGTAGGAATCGGCGTATCGAGTGCCAAATCCTTGCCATTCTTCCGGGCTTCTACCAGGAGCACATCCTGATACTTGCGGACCCAGCGTTTGAGCTCTGCGTCGTAGATGTGCGGCGCGAAAATGGCTTCGATGATGGCCTTCTGAAAAAGCTCCAGTTTAAAAGGCTTCCCCGCAAAGGGGGCCTGGCCGTGCCGCAGCTCATGTTCGATGAACTGGATGCGCTTGTTCGACGCGTCATAATCCATCTTCACGTCCGGGTCGGCCAGGTCGTGTGATAAACGGTCCAGTTCCAAGTGGATGTAGCGGCCGGCGATGATTTCGCCGGACAGGATCTTATCACGATATTCAGCTATGTAGCTCATTCGTAATCATCCAATCCTAAATCATCGTCATCGACCGTCCGGCCGAGCACGGCCGCCAGCTTGAAAATGATGTTCGCATAACTTGCCCTCACTTTCGGGAGCAGTTTTGAAACAGGAAGTTCTTTTTGACGGGACGGGTTCACCGGGTCCACTTTGACCAGTCCGGAAGCGGCGGCAATCATATGCAGGCGGTTCAACTCCGTGCGGAGCCGCGCCGCTTCTACAATGGCGCCATCTAAAAGGGCCAGCTGGTTCTCGTCGACGCCGTCGAACAAACTTTTGATTCGTTCATATTCCTCTTCGATTGTCATATTCTCGCCTCCCCACACGGTATAAAAGCGTTTCTCGTTCCAGTATTTCCGATTTCAAAAATCTTCGCCGGAAAAGTCAAAATTTTGGTGCGGATGAAAAAAGGGTACTCGCCACGGTTCGGCTTTTTCTTAAAATTTTTAAGCACCCGGGGGGCTATGCTTGATAATCGTCGAACCACCGTTCGATGTAGCCCTCCCAGGCTTTCGCCAGGTTCCCGCGACCCGCACGGGCGTTGGCTTTGCACTGCTCTTTCGGCAGGTCGCAGAAGATGAGTTCGGCCCCGAGCTTCCGGGCCAGCCCCTCACGCTCCAGCTTGAAGGGATAGCCGCCGACGATATAGGCGTCTCCCCACCGGCCAGCCCGGTGCTGTATCCGGTCCAGCAGTAAAGAGCGGACAGCGAACACGTCGCTCTTCAGCTGGTCCGGCTTATCGTACAAGCTGCAGCCGGACACCGCGTAGAACAGCAGGTCCATGTCGACGATGAGGTCGCCGCGGTGCATCATCTGCCGGACCAGGGTCGACTTACCGCTGCACGGTGCGCCATACACCAGGTACACGTGATGCGTGCCCTGGCCATATCGCTTATGTGCCTTATTGTGGCAGTCGAAGCAGATGAGCTCAACGTTCGACGGATTCAAGGCAATGCTTGCGTCCGTCACTGTCTCCGGTGTCAGCTCTTGGATGTGATGCGCGATAAGCTTCGACGTGTCTGCCATGTAGTCCCGATGGCAGACAGGACACACAGTGCCGCGCTCCTGTATCAATGCCCGGCGCAAGGACCGCCAGGCCTCGGACTTATAGAACGCAGCGGCCCAAGGCTCAGCCATAGAAGTCCTTCATCTCCAGTTCCTTCTGCTTCATAGCAAGCACCTTATCGTCATAGGCTTTCTTGTGACGGTCCTTCGGGTTCAGCTGGAAGTAATCGGACAGCCACTGCAAGGCCTTCATCCTGTCGGCCAGCTTGATAGACACGCCATCGCTGGTGGATTTGATTTCCTGCACCAGCTGGCCGTCGATGCTGTCCGAGTCTGCCGAGTGTACCTCTCCGTCTTTGACTACGACGAACTGGTTGATGTTGGCAAAGGCGATACGCATATACATCTCGACAACATCGCCCCCGTCGGCGAACAGGCTCTGCAAGCGAAGCTCCTTGAGGTACCGGATGTACTTGCTTACGATAGGCTTATGCAATAACTCGTAAGCCGTGTTACATGCGGCGAGGCGCTTGCGATCTTACGCCCGCTGGTAACTCGTAACGGCGTTGAAGCTATTGACATAGTAGATGCAGAACAGCCGCTGCTTATCGGTCATCCCGTCCTGGAAATGCCGATGCATCGACTCAGCCTGCCGCTGTGCTTCCTCGTCGGTGATATCTTCGTCATCGAGTTTCGGGGCATCCGGCTCCGTCCATTCATAATTCCTGGCCTTTGCATCCGGGTCCTGTTTCTCCCACTGATCCCTAAACTTCCAGCGCTTGATGTCGTCGGCAGAGACGCCGACCTGTTGCGCGATGTCCTTGTTGCGTAACCGTCCGCCGCTGGCAAGCCAGATTTCGTAGGCCCGCTTGCGTTTCGGGTTCCGGTCTTTATGTCGTCCCATGCTATCAACTCCTTCCGCTGGGAACAGAAAAGCCACCGGCACGAGGCTTGTGTCGATGGCTTTCCCTGTGTAATTTACCGATTTAAAAAATAAGGAGGTGTTTACCCGATGAGCTCAGGCAACCAGTGATGAATGTGTTGACTTCTTGTCCCTTCTATTTCCAGTTTACATTATATCACCGGTCGTCAGTTCGCGCCACTCCGTTCGAGTTCGTCTTTGTCCGTTTGAGTTCGCAATTTTAAAATAGCGGCGTTTTTCTCGTAGATCACCTCGAAATGGGACATCGCATCGCGCTTCAGCTCGAAAAGCTTCGTCTTCCCAACGCCGATGTCGGCCATGACGTCAGCCCAGCCGAAGCACCACACGTAGTATCCCATGAGGACGTCACGCTGGTCCGGGTCCTCTATCTGCTCGATGAGGCTTGCGGCTTCAGCCCGGCGGTCGATGTAAGCATCCCATTCTTCGTTGGCCCGGCGGATGATATCGTCGAGCCTGGCAATCTTATCGGAGATGTCGAGCGGCCTGCCGCCGGCCACGTGGCTGTTACTGTAGTCGATGGCCGACAAGCTGCATATGTCATCTTCCAGGCGCTTCCGCTCGTGCTCCTTCACCCGCAGCCGTGCATCCAGGCGGCGGATGGTGTTCAAATACTCTTCGGCTTCACTCAATTCCTCATTCCCCCTTTACGCTGTTCTTCAGCGCTTTTACGACGTACTGGTTCAAGGTCAGGCCGTCTTCGTTGGCGGCGTCCACTAGTTTTTCACGCAGGCCCGACGGCAGGGCTACGGCCAAGGCGCATTTGAGCTGGTCCTCCAGCTCCGGCGTCGCGACGCGTTCCTTGCCGAACAGTTTTTCGTATTTCGTTTCGTCGAAGCCGCAGCCGATGAAGTGCTGCAGGTCTTCGAGGCGGATTGTACCGCCACCGACGCAAGCCGAGATGCCGCAGATCTTATCATAGGCCTTTTGGAGCCGGACGACGCCGAAGCCGAATTCGTCATGAAGCGCCATCAGCGTACAGGTCATCCAGAAATCAACAGAACGGTCCAGCGTCGATTTGACAAGCATCTTATCATGCAGGTCCAGCCCTTTGCGGTTCACGGGCTTACTCTTCAGTTGCAGTCTCCGGCCGACGTCGACAGACAGGACGGACATAGGCGGTTTAACGGCCGCCCGTTTCATCTTTCTCGCTATGCTCATTTTCTTCAGCTCCTTCTACGCTATGTAACAGCATCGTAAGATATTCCGCGGCTTTGGCGACGTCTTTCACGGGAGTCCCTTTCTTGGGGTAGCGGTACAAATATTTGATGATGTTCCCCAGGTAATAGGCGTCTTCTCCTGAAAGGCCGCGCGTCATGATTCCGATGACTTCCTTACATTCAATGCCTTTCCACGTATAGTGGTCCGGCTTCTTGATGTCAAGCAGCATCTTTGCGTCCATGCTTACACCCCTTCCCTAAAATCCTGCCACAGCTGGCTCACCTGGATGCCGTGGTTGTGCTGATATTTCGCAGACCGGTACTCGTCATAATCCGGGTCGATGTCGTGGTAGTAGATCTGGCAGACCTCGATGTCCGGGTAGATGATCAGCGGCTGGACGACGAAGATCTCCAGCGTCCAATAGCCGCAGAAACCGACGTCGCCGAAGCCAGCCGTTACATGGACGAACATACCCAGGCGGCCGATGGAAGACCGGCCCTCAATCATCGGTACGAAACCATGCGTTTCCGTATATTCGTTCGTCCGGCCCAGATACAACGTGTCCGGCCTAAGTAAGAGACCTTTTTCCGGGATGGTCAGCATGTGGGCTTTTTCTTCGCGCTTCATGTCCAGGGTTACGTCGTCGTAAGCCAGGAGTTCGTGGTACAGCGTCAGATTGACGATGTTCCCCGATGCCATCTGCTGCCGGATGCGGTTCCCCGATAAAAGCATCAGCGGTGCCCCCCTTTCTTATCGCGTTGCTTGATGACCGAGACCGTGTAATTCTCGGCGTCGTTGACGGCATTCTTACTGTCGCACCAATGGTATTTCTTATGCCGTGCGGCCCGTTCTTTCTCAAAGGCTTCCTTTTCGGCTTCCGTCATCTTATGTGTATGGACTTCACCGCTTTTGCAGTAGTCCGGGAAATCTTTCGGTTTTGTCATGGTTCCTCCTTACATCCGGCCCATCTTGTGGGCCATATAAATACCGTAATCTATTTTCAAACGGTTCGCTTCGCGGATGTCGTCCGCAAGGCTTCCCACTTTTACCGGCTTCTCAGGTTCCGGCTCCTCGTAAACGTGTCGATTCCGGCCCCGCGTACCGCTGCCGCGAAAGTGCGGCGGCCTCGGTACTCTAGGATAAAGTTTATGGAGCTCTTTAGTAAAATCGGTCATGTTAACTCAACTCCTTCACTGTGATGCGGATGGCGTCCAGCATGGCCTGCTGGCCGGCTTCCTTCCGTTTCAGCGCCTGGGCGACGGCCTCGTCGACGGTCCCTTTAGCAATCAGCTGGTGGATGACGACGGTCTCCGTCTGGCCCTGGCGGCAAAGCCGGGCGTTGGCCTGGAGATACTGTTCCAGGCTCCACGTGAGGCTGTACCACACGATGATATGGCCGCCCTGCTGTAGGTTCAGCCCGTAGCCGGCGCTGGCGGGATGTGCTAAAAGCATCGGGACGGTCCCCCGGTTCCAGGCCCGGAGGTCGTCGGCCGTCTTCAGCTCCCGGGCATGCTTAAAGGTCGAAAGCAGCCGTTCCAGCTCATGCTTATACTGATAAAAGACCAGTATCGGATGGCCGGCGTTGTCCTCGACGATTTCCTTCAGCCGCTGCAGTTTGGCGTCGTGTATAACGACAGCCCGGCCGTCTTCGTCGTAGATGGCGCCGCCGGACAGCTGCAAGAGCTTGTTCGACAGGGCCGCGGCGTTCGACGCCGTGATTTCTTCACCGCCGATCTTAAGGACCTGTTCTTTCGCAAATTTCCGATAAAGCGCCATCTCCTTGTCCGACAGCTTGATGGCTATCGGGTTGATGATCTTCGGCACGTGGACCGTACCCTTCATCGACAGGCAGATGTCACCGATGCGACGATATATCTCTTTCTCGGCGTTCGGCCCGAGGATCTTATAACTGTAGACGATAGGGCCGTTGGTCTTGTCGGGCTTGAAATAGTTGTGGCGGTACGCCGTCAGCGTCCGTCCCAACCGTTCGCCGCCGTCTAATAAGTACAGCTGCGCCCACAGGTCCATGAGGTTGTTCGGTGACGGTGTCCCGGTCAAAAGAATCATCCGGGAAAAGCAGCTCCGGCACTTCCGAAGTGCCTTGAAGCGCTTCGCCTGGGGATTCTTGAACGACGAAGATTCATCGAGTACCAGCATGTCGAAGGGTGGCTGATAGTGATACTGCTCCATGAGCCACACTGTATTTTCGCGGTTCGTGATGTAGATATCGGCATCGGCGGCCAGGGCATCCCGGCGCTGCCGCTCCGATCCAAGGACGGTCGAGACCGTCAGCTCCCTGAAGTTGTCCCATTTGGCCATCTCATCCTGCCAGGTACTCTCGGCGACCTTCTTTGGTGCGATGATGAGGACCTTGCCGAGCTCCAGGCGGTCATACAGGAGTTCGGCGATGACGCTCAGCGTCACGGCGGTCTTCCCGAGGCCCATCGGGAGGAACAGCCCGCAGCGCGGTGTCTCCAGGGTCTTGTCGATGGCCGTCTGCTGATAATCATGCGGCGTGAACCACATCACGGCCGCCGCTTAAGAACGATGTCGTCGATGAACCGCTTCGCGATATCCTTGTTGTCGATGACGTAGACGGGGTGGCCGTAATTGCGTAATTTGGCAAAGACGCTCTGCTGAAGGGGCCGCGGCTGCTGTCCCGGGCGTTTCAGCTCGACGAAATACAGCGCCCCGTCCGGTGCGATGACGAGCCGGTCCGGCACGCCGGACTGGTTCGGGCTCACCAGTTTAAACGTCAGAATTTTATTTTTATGCGAAAGGGCTACGAGGTACCTTTCGACGTCTTTTTCGTTGATGTCCATTTGATATGTACAATCTCCTTCCCACGAATCGATAGCAGGTAGCCAAAGTAGCCAATTTTTTCCATTTAGTTCAATAACACTGATTTAGACAATGCATTTTGATACTATCTTATCAACAGAATTTTTACTAAAACTCCCTCGCGCGTCTATATACCCTTTTTATACTTTTATATAAATAATTGGCTACTTTGGCTACTTATTAGGGATAGGCGGCTTAGTGGTGCTGGTTCGCCGCGGTAGCCAATTCTAAAAATAATTGGCTACAATCGGCTACTTTGGCTACCTTTTTTATTTTCTGCTAATGATAATCATAAATTATTTGCATTTTCCATCAATCGCCGTGAGTAGCCAATCTGGCTACCTTCCGGCTGCCGATTGGCTACCTCTGTTTTCTTGCGGATGTACGCTCTCTGTGCACCATAATTCTTGAATTTGACCTTCCCGTTTTTACTCTTTTTATAAGGCTCCCAGCCAGGCAGGTTTCTGAGGACCGTATTCAGTTCGCGGGCTTTGGCGTTGGTGAAGTTGACCCGGTTGCCGCCGAGGCATTCGCACCACACCGCCAGGGCACAGGTGCGCATCTGTAAGAATCGCCCGTCCGCAAGATCACCGGCCTCATCACCGTACTGGATGAAGTGCTGGCGCTCGGATACCGTCATCCGGCCCCAGTTCTTCGGAATCGGCATGTCGAGATACCCTTCGATGACGCCCTGGAGCTCGGAGCCTTCGGTCTTCGCTTCCTGGACGTCGCGGGCCTGCCGTTCGATGTCGGGCGGAAGCAATAGGCTCGGGTTCTCCCGGTAGAGGCAGACCGCTTCGGCCCAGTACTGGTCCTTTTCGTCCTGCGTCATGTCCATCGGACCCCGTTCCGTGCCGCCCTGGCACTCGAGGATCCAGAATCGGCGGCCGCCTGTGCGGTCCCGGAGGCAGATATCGTCGTTCGTCGTCGCGAAGAACACGCACTGCCGTTTGAAAATCTCCGTGCGCCGGCCGTAGGCCACGCGGAACTTGTCCTCGGTCTTGCTGATATACGCTTTGATCTGGTCGGTGCCGGCGCGGTTGGTCGCCTGCATTTCTGACAGTTCGACGCCCCAGGACCCTTTCAGGCCTTCCATGGCATCCTTCCCCGTGATGTCCCCGATGGAATCGTTGACCCAGGGGCCCATCATCTGTCGGATGATCGTCGACTTGCCGATGCCCTGGGGACCCTGTAAGACGAGAACGTTGTCGAATTTACAGCCGGGCTCATAGATGCGGCGCACCGCGGCCTTGGCGTGCGTGATGGTCAGCGCGTGCGTGTACTCGGTGTCCTCGGCGCCGAGGAAATCGACGTAGAGCCGGCCGAGGCGCTCCGTGCCGTCCCAGACGAGGCTGTCCAGGTATTCTCGCACCGGATGTATCGTATTGATGTGCGTGACCTCGGCCAGGGCGTCGTCGATGACCTGCTTGCCGGTTATCTGATAGTACTGGCTCAGGTAATTGCGCAGACACGCATCGTCGGTGTCCGACCATATCGTGTTCTTGGCGTTCTTCCGCCACGGCAGGTCACCGGTGGCGACCGTGCGGCTCTGGAACTCGTCCCAGACCGCAAGGCCTGCCAACAGCGGGTCGCGCATCAGGATCAGCTTGATGTTCCGGCTGTCCGACTCATAGCCGCCGCGCTTGCCCGTGGCCGCCGTGAGTCCTTTCATCCAGCTCTTGTCGACCTTGGCGGGTTTCCCATCCTCGTCGATGAGCTTGTCATCCCAGAGTTCCTGCAGCTCTTTGGTGTTGTGCTGGTTATAGTCTAAAAGGACCGCGTCGTCCGAGGCCGCCAGTTCCTGCATCGCCTTAAAGGACGGGCGCTTGTTGACCGGGCAGTCAGCGGCGACGTCCTCATCCTGGACCCCGAAGAGCTGGAGCCGTACGAGGTCGAAGGCGTTGCAGTCGACGCCGCCCGCCGGGTCCGTGCCGTGATGGCTGTAGGCGAACTTATCGTCGTAGATGACGAGGCCGCCCGTCGTGGAGCCCAGGGCGTACGTGTAACGGTCCGGGTCCGCCGTCGGCTCATAGACGTCCGGGAGATATTTTTCGATGGCATCCTGCACCGTGTAGACACGGCAGAAGGCGCCGATGAACCCGGGCTTTTCCGTGGGCTCGCCTTGCTTCTTGATGTCGCGCTTCCGGGCGATGTCCTCGGTCGCGCTCGTCGGCCAGGCCGTGCAGTCCGTCCAGTCGACGTAGGTGGCCAGCACATCCTGGACGCTCAGCAGCGTCCCTGGCTGGTTGTGGTACTCGTAGAGGCCGCCGCGCGGTTTCGAGGGCCAGTAGAAGAGCCGGCACACGTCGAACGTCGACGGGTCGAAGTGCTGCATGCCGATGTCGGACGCCAGCCGCCGTGCGATGGCCTGGTAAGCATCCGGTTCGGCATCCGTATCGAGGGGTATCAGGACGCGGTACCGCGGCGCCTCGGCCGTGTGGGAGTGCGTGGAGTATAAGACATAGGCCCGCCCGGCAAGCACGCGTTCCAGGTCTTCCTTAAACGATTTAGCTGGTGTGTCTGCATCCAGCGTCACCAGGGACCGGAACTTGACGCGGGACTGGAGGCGCCGGCCGTCGTCGAGGTAGCCCCCGACGAAGCCGCCGACGTCCTTGGCCCGGTCCTTCTGACCCTTCGTCATGTGCTGGTACTGCGCGGGGGTCTCGCCGGTCTCGGAGGCCGTCTCTAAGCGTTTCGCGAAATCCGACCAAAGGACTTCCTGGTTCTTCCAGAGCTTCGCCCAGCGGGAGGCCCCCGTCGCAATATGCAGTTTCCGGTCCCTACTAATAACAGAATCCATAAAAGTGCCTCCAATTAATCATCATCGTCGGTGTCGAACCCCAGCAGGTCGCCGGGCTTCAGGCCGCGGCGGACGTAGCCGCATTCAAATGCGATGGGGCAGTCGCTGCAGTCCTTCCGGCGGCGCCGGCAGAAGTCGATCAGTTGATTGAGCGTCCAATAAACGCTTGTCTTTTCCGCTTCATTCAAGGCAGCCACGCTCCTTTTTCACAATAGAGAAATCAGTATTTTCAGAATCTAAAAACCGGTATTCTGCGGCTACTTCTTCGCCTTTTTCATTGCGGAATCTAGCATAGATCAGTTCAGGGTATACGAAGCCGTGGTGATAGGACGCGCCTGGCATAGGATGCACTTCAATCAGGACGCCGTGATTGGCTTCGCATTTTTTAGCATCCTCGGCTGTATCATACGACTCTCCGCATTTTTCACAGATAAATTGTGTCTTCATCTCGATTCCTCCTTTCCTTTTAGTACGCTTAAATCCCAAACATAAGGGCGGCCGCCCAATTCGTAGATGTTCAGCATACAGCCGTCTTCACCATAAAGCAGGCAGTCGTCGCAATCTGCGAGAGCCATACAATCTTTCTTGACTTTTTCAAGTCCTGCTATGAGCGCTTGATTTTCATCGTTCATCCTATATGTCCCCTTACCACGCGGCCGCTACCAGGACGTCAATCAGTACCGCCCAGAAGAGCAGGCTCCCGATGAAGAGCACCCGATAGGCCGCGGCTTTCGTCTTGTCAATCACTGCGTATTCCCTCCTTAGTCCATCCCGTTCTGATTTTCTTTTAGCTCGGCATGCGTAATGCGAGCATCGAGAACACGGATGTAGTTACTCATCGCACTTGACTGCGAACTCATCAAATACCATTCTGTTTTGTCAAGCTGTGCGAAATGTACGCGTAAGAATTTCATCAATTTTTCCTGCTTATCTGCGAGTTCCTGACGTTCTTTTTTCATTCGTTCGATATAATCTTTCATCGTGATTCCTCCTTATTTCAGGTTGCTGATGTCTTCCAAGTATTTAACAACGTCGTCGTATCCCAGATTTACCAGGACGTTGCTTGTAATTGGCGTGCCATACGTGATATCCCAACACAGAGGGTGTTGATTGTTTTGTTTAAGTACAGCCAGTTCAAATAATTTATTTGGTTGGCCGTAACTACGCGGGTCCCTGATGACGGAAGCACCATAGCCGTTCTTAAAGTGGGATTCCTGTTCTTCGATATAAGGCTCAAATCGTCCGAACTTCATGGCTTTCTCCTCGCTTTCCAGTTTTTAAGCGTAGCGCGGTCGCAGCCATCTACCCCAAACAGCCAGCACAGGTGATTAGAGGATGTACCGCCATCGTAGCCGGTCCCTTTCAGAATCAGCCAGGACACGACTTCTGCGAAGGTCGTGTGCATGTTTTGGTTGAATCTCATGAAATTATCCATGATGCGTTCCGCCTTTTTAAAGTCAAAGCCTTTCGGGAAAAGCGGATGCCCGGAGGCGTCGAAATGTATGTCGCGTTCATTCACTGTTTTCACCTCCTGGATACCCTCGGTTTAATCGAGGGTATTTCCGTCGTAAAAATCTAAATCAACAAAATGATCTCCGTCTCCAAGGTCATGACGGTCCGCCGAAAACGGTCGGCCGTGGCGTTCCCACAATTCGCGCTGCGCTTCCAGGGCCTGCTTGGTAATCCGGCCATTCTTAAAGCGTTTGCTTGCCAGCGTCCGCAGTTCATCGTCGCTCATTTCTGATACTTTCATGCTACTCACCCCCTAATCTTTCTGGTAATATTTCGCCTCGAAGCCATCGGCGTTCATGACCAGGCCTTCGTTCCAAGGCTCGTTCTGGCACATGATGTGGACGGCATCGTCCAGGCCGCCCTTCCCTTCCGGCATCTCGAGGATGACTTCATCGTGGATATGGGCGCAGATCTTATAGCCTGCGTCGGTCAATCGCTTCATTGCGGCGCAGAGGCAGTCACGGGCGATTGCTTGCACCAGATTTTCCGACAATTTTCCACCGTATGTCTCCAGCGTCCCCCATCGGCCGGCCGTCGTCTTGCTTCCACCCAGGCCGGTGTAGAGGATGGCGTCGCTGCCGAACCGGTTCTGGCCTAAATGCGGATGCAGGTACACCAGATGACGGCCCGAGGGGAGCTCGATGTATAACGCGTCGTCCTCGACATGGAAGTGCAGGTTCTTTTGCTTGATGGTCGTTGGTATACCAGACACCGCGTTCATCGCGGCGTTTTCCACGTCGGCCCAAAGCTTTACGATGTGCGGCGACGCTTCGCGCCACTTGCGTACGACAGTCTGGAGTTCGTCATCGGTGAGCCCCATTTTATCAGCACCCATGGCTTTCAAAGCTCCGATACCGCCGCCGTAGCCGCAGTTGTGGACGAGTTTTCCCGATACGGTAAAACGGTGATTTGGACCGGCATTTCGGATGTCATAGACTCTAGCCGTCTTTTTATGCCGCGCCAGTTCTTCCGTTTTTCTTTGACCGCTTTCTGAGCATCCCGGATAATATCGTCCCGCGATTCTCCGGCTGTCAACTTCCGAATCACCACGGATCGAGCATAAGGCCAATCTTCCGGCCTGTATTTGGACAACACGGTTATCCGACGGTTTCCTGAGTTCTGTTGCCGGTTTACGAATCGGATATTTCCCGGCTGATATCCGAGATTGTTGTCTATACGGTCTAGTTCCAATTTCCGTTTCGGCAGGCCGAATGTCCGGATTAAGTACAAGCCGGCTTCGGTTACGCTGGAAAAGCAAAAACGGATTCCTCTTGCGCCATAATTGTGATACTGAGGGTCGGACGGATTCTCGCAGCGTTGTTTCGCTGCTGTCAGGCGTCGGTCCAACCACAAAGGGATTTGCCGGGGCTGTGAGCAGTGTTGGCATCCTTTCGATTTCCCAGAACGGAGATTCCCCAAATTTTGCCACTGAATATTCCCGCAGTCTGTGCATTGCGTCAGAACATAACAGTGATTCCAACTTTCTGACCAGCGTTTTTCCGGGCTGATAATAGTGACCCAGCCGTAACGGCTGCCTACCATTTCCGGCTTGTACGAGATGTGCGCCGATGGTGGCGGCGTCTTTAAATCGTACCGGCCTTGATGCCCCTTCGACCCATACGAGGTGATCCGGTGTCGCTGTGAGTCCTTCATAAGTCATGACCTCCTTTACGCCTTTGTAGATAACGCCTGCATGATTTACAAATTCTTCCCCATCCCAGACTTTCATATCCTTTGTGACTTTCTCGATAGGGACAAGACCGCGGTCGGTCAAGACTTCCTGCCCTTCGGCGATACATGCCAAAGTCGCGACTTTGCCCTTCTGCCGAAGTTCGCCGTTGACGCCATGTTTCACGACTGGCACGCCAAACATAGCCGAGGCCGTCGCGCAGTAGATGTCTTTGCCTTCCGCGAAGGCTTTCATTTCCCATTCTTCTCCGGCCAGCCAGGCGATGACGCGGGCTTCGATGGCCGAGAAATCGGCCACGATGAAGCGCTTGCCCGGCGGCGCTTCCAGGGCCGTGCGAATGAGCTGGCTCAGTACGTCCTGGACGTCGTCGAAGCACATCTCCAGCGCTTCCAGGTCACCATCGAGGACCATGCTGCGGGCCAGGTCGAGGTCCGGCATGGAGTTGCGCGGGAGGTTTTGCAGCTGTACGATGCGCCCGGCAAAGCGGCCGGTCCGGGCCGCGCCGTAGAACTGGAACATGCCGCGGATGCGGCTGTCCTGGCAGGCAGCATTCCGCATAGCGTCGTACTTCTTGATGCTTGATTTGCTGATCTTCTGCCGGATGCTGAGCATCTCCCGGACGTCGCCGGGGATGTTTTCGGCCAGCATGTCCGCGACAGCGGCTTTCGATAAGCTGTCGACGGCACATCCAAGTCTTTCTTCCAGCCAGCCCTTGACCTGCAGCGGGCTGTTCGGGTTGTCGAGACCCGTGATTTCCATCGCCCGAGCCAGCAGTTTCTCCCGGTATTCGCCGGAGAGCCGAATGGCGTTGTCGACCAGCGTCTGATTGACCATGATGCCGTTACGGTTGATTGCCTGGTCGATGAGCCAGTTCTCGTGCTCAAAGTCCGGCGGCCGGAGATTTACGAGTTTATCCCGGATGGCCCGTTCGACGACGACGTCCTGACGGTTGTACTCTTTAAAGATGTCCCATTTGTCCGGCGCATCTTTCGGGTAATTCCGGGTCCGGCCGCCGTTGGCTTTCGTCGGCTTGCAGGGCAGGCAGAAATAGCGGATGAACGCCTTGCCGCGCGTGTCTTTCTGCCGGTCCTCATCAAAATGCATGGCCTTGGCCACAGCGGCCAGGTGCGGCGGATACGAGTTGTACAGGGAGAGGATGCGGTCGCACTCCCACTGTTCTTCCGGCAGGTCCGGGAAATATTTCCTGAGGCAGTTGATTTCAAAGTTTGCATTGAAGGCTGTCTTTATTACATCTTTGTCATACA
>ERZ791846.359-NODE-359-length-26682-cov-5.77493_pt1 | contig 26682 bp, 21 predicted proteins | sample MGYA00510289_ERZ791846 | MGnify/ENA primary metagenome ERZ791846 (study PRJEB30046, sample SAMN00715274) | human gut metagenome | study: EMG produced TPA metagenomics assembly of the A metagenome-wide association study of gut microbiota in type 2... | reverse complement strand
CAAGAATGCTCTTGAACTGGTCTAATTCAACCACAGCTTCACCCACTTTCTTATTTTTAAATATAAATATTCTTTGTCAGATTTTTACGATATCCGACTGGATTTTCTGTTCAGACAAGTATAACAGACGAACACTTGTAATTCGTTCCGCCACTTGTCGATAACCCTGCAAACAGTTTCCATTACGCTGTTTGACTCGTTTAAAATAATAGCATATCTTCCATCAAAATACAAATAAAGAATTATCCGCAACACAAATCTTGTTACTGTTCACTCCACTCTCAGTAACACGCTTCGCGGGATAGTAGATGTAAACAGTAACCAAATCTTTACTGCGGGCTATAGGCAACTCTATAATTTTTTTGATTTTTATGAGAAAAAGCTCTCCGCCACACTCATATCTGCAATATATCCGACCGTACCTGTCATGTAGATTGTTCCGTCCTCTTCAATATCAATCTGAATCATTCCGCCAGGCTGGTTTACATTAATGCGGGATTCCACAAGTCCCAATTTATATGCCGCAGCCGCTGCCGCACAGCTTCCTGTTCCGGATGCCTTTGTATAACCGGAACCTCTTTCCCATATTTCGATATCCAGATTTCCTTTGTCAATCTGGCGGCAGATCTGCAGGTTCATTCTCTCCGGAAATTCATCCGCGTTTTCCACATAAGGTCCCAGATTTCTGACAGCTTCTGCACTTACATTATCTGTAAAAATAATACAATGTGGATTTCCTACTGTCAGACAGGTGGCTTTATATTCTTTTCCATGGAACATAAACCCTTCCTTAATTACTTCGCGGACTTCACCGGATACCGGAATGTCGCTGGAAATAAACGATGGTTTTCCCATATTTACTTTAAATTCCGTTGCACGGCTGTTCAGACATTCTACCTGAATTGTACCGGACAAGGTTTCAATGTCAAATTTCTTCTCTGTAACATATCCCTGATCCATCAGATACTTTGCAAAGATACGCACACCATTTCCACTGATTGCTGACTCACTTCCGTCTGCATTGTAAATACGCACCCCAAGTTTTCCCTCAATCTCTACCGGTCCATAGAGCACGCCGTCTGCTCCCAATCCGAATCCTCTCTGGCAGAGAAGGGCAACTTTCTTTCCCTGGAGCTGCACCCTGTTCTTCTTTGGATCCAGAATAAGATAATCATTTCCAAGTCCCTGGTATTTACTCATAATAATTGTATTTGCCATAGCCGCATCCCTCTCCTTATCTATCACTCACAAATATCTTCTTTCAAAATCACTTTCTACTAATCTGTCATATTCTTCTTTTACTTACTATAGGCTTATTATATTCGATTATTTTTACCATGTATATGGATTAAAATGCGACTTACATTGCAAAAAATGCTCTCTCATTTCATTTTTCCTTTATACTTTTTATCAGTCTGCATAGAAACATAAAAAAAGACCATTATATCAGTTCTCTGATATAACAGCCTTACAGATGTTATCACTCCTCTCTCTTCTGTTTTCTATTTCTTTACCCCATTTTGAAATAGTTACAAAGTTTTTACGATTACTTTGTAATTGTATGATACTATCATCTTTCAATAATGTCAATATCTTTGTAGCATGTTTTCTCAGAAATTCCGTTCATTGATTGCACCTGCCTGCATTAAATGATATGATAAATACTGCCCATAAACAATAGCAAACACAGTTCTATAGGATTGGAGGTAACTATGACCTTATCAGAACAGTTCTATCAATCAGAAAAAACAGGCTACCTTAATGAGCAGTTCCGACTTTTTCATATTAAAGACCAGACAAAAAAAGAATTTGCTTATCACTATCACGATTTTCATAAAGTAGTCATTTTTATCTCCGGAAAAGCTACTTATCATATCGAAGGAAAAGCCTACAACCTCAGACCATGGGACATCCTGCTCGTAGACCGCCATGCGATCCACCGTCCGGAAATCGATGCTTCCGTTCCCTACGAACGCTTCATTCTCTGGATTCAGAATGATATTCCCTGGCAGGAACTTCTGAAATGTTTCCAAAAAGCAAACGACCGCAGCTATAATCTGATTCGTCTGCACCCTTCTCTTCAGGAAAAGCTGAAAGAAATCCTTCTGGAATTAGAGTCTGCCACAAAATCCGACGCATTTGCCAAAGACCTTCTGGCTCAGTCATTATTTCTGCAATTTATGATCTATGTAAACCGTATTTTTCTGGAAAAGCAATATATTTTCGACAGAAAATCATACTCTTTTGATTCACAGATTGCGGATATTCTGCAATACATCAACCACAATCTGAAAGAAGATCTGTCGGTAGACAATCTCGCCTCCAGGTATTATATCAGCAAATATCATCTGATGCGAAAATTTAAAGAAGAAACGGGCTTCACACTCCATAACTATATCGTAAATAAGCGGCTTCTCATGGCTCGAACCCTGATTTCAGAAGGAATACCGGTAACAAAAGCAGCATTAGAAAGCGGTTTCTCTGAATATAGCACTTTTTCCCGTGCATATCGAAAACAGTTTGGAGCTACACCAAGTAACATTTCATAACTCATAATCATTTCATTCTCTTATAATTATAACGTAAAACATTCGTAACTGTTCAGTACCTTCACAGTTACGAGTCAAAATCCATTAAAAATCGCCTTTGGCGATGGGATTTTGACTTGTATATCTCGGGATTTTGGCATATTCATGCCAAAACACCTCGCGGGATAGCTGACTGCTGAATAGTTACAAACATTCATAAAATAATAATGTGTCAGTCAACAATTGCAAATATTACAAAATAAAAAGATGCAGGCATATCTGATTATTTTTCAGACAAGTCTGCATCTTTTTTCATATTCTCTTTTGTTTATTTGATTCCACTACTATCTGCTTATTTCGCTTTCTTCTTCGCCATCGCGCAGTAAAATACAAATCCCAGCAACACCAGTGCCACGATCATCCAGCCAACCAGCGCTCCTGTTCCAAGACCTGCGAATTTATCATAGTATCCTTTCAGATAGATTACGATAATGATCGCCGGAATTCCATAGGATACATAACCTTTCAGAGATTTCGGGAACTTCATTCCGGTGCCGGCGTTCGCCTCTGCGATAAAGTTATCCCAGCCCCATCCATTCTTTCTTGTACAGAACAGAAGGTATCCAAGACTTCCAAGTGGAAGAAGGTTATTGGAAACGATAAAGTCCTCCAGATCCATGATGTTACTTCCATCACCAAACGGCTGGAATCCGGAAAGTACATTAAATCCAAGTACACATGGAATACTCAGGATTACTACCAGAACCGCACATACAACGACACTCTTCTTACGATCCCATCCAAATAATTCCATATTAAATACGATCAGGTTCTCAAATACGGCAATGATAGTTGAAATTGCCGCAAATGTCAGAAACAGGAAGAACAGACTTCCCCACAACGCACCGCCGCTCATCTTTGCAAAAATATTCGGCAGAGTGATAAAGATAAGGCTCGGACCTGCATCCGGCTGGATTCCATAAGAGAAACATGCCGGAATAATGATAAATCCTGCTGTCAGCGCTACAAATGTATCCAGTATTGTGATGCTTACCGCTTCACCTGTCAGACTTCTGGATTTATCCAGATAACTTCCGAAAATCAACATCGCACCAATACCAATGGATAACGTAAAGAATGACTGGCTCAGTGCAGCAAATACTACATTACCGATTCCTGCATCCTTGATCTTCTGAAAATCAGGAACCAGATAAAAACGAATTCCTTCCCCTGCGCCTTTCATCATTACGGAGTGAACAGCAAGGATGACCATAATGATCAGCAACGCGCTCATCATTACTTTGGAGATTTTTTCAATTCCGTTCTGCAGTCCCATGAAGCAGACTGCGAATCCAATAAGACAGATAATGACCATCCAAAGCATCATCGTCGGCGCATTTCCAAGCATATCGGAAAATGACTGTGTCACTGCCTCAGGAGATGCTCCTGTAAAATCTCCCCGTAAACTCTTTACACAATAATAAAGCATCCATCCGCCTACTGTAGTGTAAAACATCATTAACATGTAACATCCAATGATACCGATGGATTTCAGCGGCTTCCAGCCGCTTCCCTCCGGTGCCAGTTTGTCAAAACATTTCGCAACACTCGTGTGGCTTCCACGTCCTACCGCGAACTCAGATACCAGGACTGGAATGCCCAGGATTACCAGGAAACATAAGTAGATCAGAATAAAAGCTGCTCCTCCATATTCTCCGCAGATGTATGGGAATTTCCACACATTTCCAATGCCAATAGCACATCCCGCCGATACCAGAATGAAACCAAGGCGTGAGCCAAAAGACTCTCTCTTCATACTGTTTTTCCCCCTTTAGGTTTTATAATGGTACACTATTATGAGCCGTTCTGATACACCAATTCTTTAGCAAATCAATGTGCCAGTTCAACGCATTAAAGTATTTTCGTGTATGATAAAAGGGCCTTATATAATTAAGCCCTTTTATCTCATAAGCAGTCCATTACCATTTTTTATATGTCCGGTAATATATCTTTCCTGCTTTCACTATTCTCTTTTCAACCAGGCTCAGGCTTTGTTCTTACGTCCGCAGCACTGTTTGTATTTCTTACCGCTTCCGCATGGACACGGATCGTTCGGATATACTTTGATCTCTTTTCTCTGAACTGGTTTCTTCGGACCGGCGCTGTCATCTTTGTTTGTTCCGGTAACTTTGGCAACCTGTTCACGCTCGATCTTCTGCTCTACATGTACATGATACAGCATACGAAGTGTATCTTCCTGAATAGATGTGATCATGTTGTTGAACATCTCGAATGCGCTCATCTTGTATTCAACAACCGGATCTCTCTGTCCGTAAGCAGCAAGTCCGATACCCTGACGAAGAATTTCCATATCATCAATGTGATCCATCCACTTGCTGTCGATGCATTTCAGAAGTACAACACGCTCTAATTCACGAAGCTGTTCCGGTTCCGGGAACTCTGCTTCTTTTGCTTCATAAAGCTTCACTGCCTCTTCTTTCAATGCATGCTTAATCTCATCACGTTTCTTACCTTTTACAGTCTCAAGAGTAAGCGGATGAACCGGAATAACCGGGAGAAGTACGCCGTTAAATTCATTCAGATCCCACTCTTCGGAATCTACATCATCAGAGAAACACATATCAACATAAGTATCCACTGTATCCTGGATCATCTTATAGATTGCTTCACGCATATTCTCACCGTCGAGAACCTGACGACGTTCTTTGTAGATGATCTCACGCTGTTCATTGTTTACCTGGTCATAATCAAGAAGATTCTTACGAATACCAAAGTTGTTAAACTCAATCTTCTCCTGTGCTTTCTCGATTGCATTGGAAAGCATCTTATGTTCGATCTGTTCATTCTCAGCAACACCCAGAGATGTAAAGATCTTCATAAGTCTCTCAGAACCGAACAGACGCATCAGATCATCTTCCAGGGAAATGTAGAAACGGGACTCACCCGGGTCACCCTGACGACCGGAACGTCCACGCAGCTGATTATCGATACGTCTGGACTCATGACGTTCTGTACCGATGATCATCAGACCGCCAGCCTCTCTTGACACATCATCCAGCTTAATATCAGTACCACGGCCCGCCATGTTAGTAGCAATCGTAACTGCTCCTGCCTGACCTGCCTGTGCTACGATCTCAGCTTCCAGTTCATGGAACTTCGCGTTCAATACATTATGTTTGATTCCCTGTCTCTTCAGCATACGGCTGATAAGTTCGGAAGTTTCAATTGTAATTGTACCAACCAGTACCGGCTGCTGTTTTGCATGAGCCTCAACTACAGCATTGACAACTGCGTTGAATTTCTCTTTCTTTGTCATATAAACAGCATCTTCATGGTCAACGCGGATTACCGGTCTGTTCGTCGGGATTTCTACAACGTCCATTGCATAGATATCACGGAACTCTTTCTCCTCTGTGATAGCTGTACCGGTCATACCGCCCTTCTTGTCATATTTGTTAAAGAAGTTCTGGAATGTGATCGTTGCCAGAGTCTTGCTCTCACGTTTGATCTTAACATGCTCTTTTGCTTCAATCGCCTGATGAAGACCGTCAGAATAACGGCGTCCCGGCATGATACGTCCGGTAAATTCATCAACGATAAGAATCTCATCATCTTTAACAACGTAATCCTGATCCTTATGCATCAGGTTGTGTGCACGAAGAGCAAGGATAATGTTATGCTGGATCTCCAGATTCTCCGGATCAGCCAGGTTCTCAATATGGAAGAATTTCTCAACCTTATGAACACCCTGCTCAGTAAGGTTTACGATCTTATCTTTCTCATTTACAACGAAGTCACCTGTCTCGATAACTTCCTCGCCCATGATAGCTGCCATCTTTGTCATCTCGTGACTGGCTTCACCACGCTCTAACTGCTGGGCAAGGATATCGCAGGCTTCATATAATTTCGTAGACTTTCCACTCTGACCGGAAATGATAAGAGGTGTACGCGCCTCATCGATCAAAATGGAGTCGACCTCATCGATGATACAGTAGTGCAGATCTCTCTGTACCAGCTGTTCTTTATAAATAACCATGTTGTCACGCAGATAATCGAAACCAAGTTCGTTATTGGTAACATAGGTAATGTCGCAGTTGTATGCAGCACGACGTTCATCCTGCTTCATATCATTTAAAACAACGCCGACAGTCAGGCCAAGGAATTCATGGATCTGCCCCATCTCTTCTGCATCTCGTTTAGCCAGATAGTCATTGACTGTTACGATATGCACACCTTTACCTTCCAGGGCATTTAAGTATGCCGGAAGTGTGGCAACAAGTGTTTTACCTTCACCTGTTCTCATCTCTGCGATACGTCCCTGGTGAAGAATGATACCACCGATTAACTGTACACGGAAATGCTCCATTCCAAGAACACGTTTACCGGCTTCACGTACAACCGCAAATGCCTCTGGAAGCAGATCATCTAATGTCTCTCCCTCTTCCAGACGTTTCTTGAACTCTCTTGTCTTTCCTTTCAGTTCCTCGTCACTTAACTTCTGCATGTCCGGGCGCAGGCTCTCGATTTTCTCAACCAGAGGCATGATACGCTTAACCTCTCGCTGGCTGCGGGTCCCGAATACTTTTGAAAACATATTCATATTAGGTCTTACTCCTGTTTATCTCTCTATTTTTACAAAGCATTACTGCTATACACCGCCATCTGTACGACGCCGGTTATTATTGTTTACTCCGTTCATTGCAAACATAATAGCAGCATGCGAACATTACAAACGATTTTTCTGTATACACAATACTAAACTATTCTAACACTTTCCAGTATGGAAAACAATGAATTTTTCATAAACAAAATAAGAAAATTGTTACTAAATCTGTTCTTATTCACATGTCACTATCCCGCGAAGTGTTTGAACATAAAATACCAAAAGCAGCAAGTCCCCACCCACTTCTTATTACTCTTCGCAACCTCCGCAGAGGACTTACCTGATTCGGTCAAATACGTTTAGTATCTACAATCAGGCGTCCTAATTTTTGTAATTCTTTCTCAGCCTGTACAAAATCCGGTAAGTGCCACTCCCAGTTCGGAGAACCGATTGTTCCCGGTGTATTAATATGGCCTTCTTTTCCCAGTCCAAGGATATCTGCCAGCGGGATGATCGCATATTCCGCCTGATTCTGCATGGTATACTGAAGGAATCGGTCTTTGACAGAACCCTGTGATGCCCCTGCTTTCTTTAACATACGGCGAAGTTTTCTTCTGGATGCAGTGCTCATATTTTCATACCACTGCATAATCGTGTCATTGTCATGAGTTCCTGTATAGAAAATCATGTTTTCCACATCATGGAAGGTATCCCGGGCATATTTTCCACCTGTTTCGATAGAAAAGATGAGGATTTTCATTCCTTTCAGATGGTAATGATCCTTTAATACCAGAACTTCCGGACGGAGCAGTCCCAGATCCTCTGCCACCAGATTCAGTCCCGGAAGCTCTTTCTGAAGTGTGTCAATCACTTCATATCCAGGTGCTTCAATCCATTCGCCGTCAATCGCAGTCGGACAGGTTGCAGGAATCTTCCAGTATGTATCAAATGCACGGAAATGATCGATTCTGATGATATCAAACAATTTATTGCTGTAACCGATTCTGTCTACCCAGAACTGATAATTCTGTTCTTTCATATGTTCCCAGTCGTAAATCGGATTTCCCCATCTCTGACCTGTCGCGCTGAAATAGTCTGGTGGTACTCCTGCAATAAAGATCGGACGTCCGTCTGTGTCCAGAAGGAAATTATCCTTACCGCCCCACACATCTACAGAATCCTGACCTACATAGAACGGAACATCGCCCATGATCTCAATACCGGCTTCGTTTGCCGTTTTCTTTACGTCCATCCACTGAGTGTAGAAAATATACTGAAGGAACATCTGATACTGGGCCTCTGCCTCGACTTCTGCTGATAATGCATGTCTGTTCTCCGGCCAGTTTCTGTCCTCTTCCGCCCAGTCATTCCAGCAATTTCCGTTATTTGCTTTCTTCAATGCACGGAATACGCCATATTCATACACCCATTCCTGTGCTGCAAATTCTTTATATGCAGGCTCTTCCTGTCCCTTTTTCTTTGTAAAAACTTCAAAAGCTTCTCTCAGGAACGGCTCTCTGTACTGACGGACAGCTTCGTAATCTACTCTCTTCGCATTCTGTAAAAAAGCTTCAGGTGCTGTCTTCAGCAGCCCATCCTCTGCAAGTTTGTCCAGACTGATATATATTTCATCACCAGCGCAAGAGGAATATGGCTGATATGGAGAATTTCCGTAACCAACTGGGTTAAGTGGTAGAATCTGCCATATTTTAACATGATTCTTTTTTAGTAATTCTATAAAATGAAATGCTGCTTCTCCGAGTTCCCCGGCACCAACACGTGATGGAAGTGTGGAAACTGGCATTAATACTCCGGCTTTTCTCATTGCGTTTTTGCTCCTTCTTTCTTTACAGGATTTTCTGTATATTCTATCATATTTTGAGTACTACGTCAAAAGTGAAAAACCAGGCTTAAAGCATTAGATTTCCTATGCTTTAAACCTAGTATGGCTCACGCTAATTAGCGTGAGCCATACTAGCCTAATCTTCACATCCTGTTTACTGAAAATTATTCCCTCTCAGATTCTTTCTTATATTCTCCTGTAATTGCAAATCCATGATCCATCGGTCCGCTGCCTTTTCCAAGGTCAAGCATCGCTGCCAGTGCTCCGGAAATATAATCTTTGGCGCGCTCTACCGATGTATCCAGATCAAAGCCTTTGGCAAGATTTGAGGCAATAGCACTGGAAAGCGTGCAGCCGGTTCCATGGGTATTCGGATTGTTAATACGTTTTTCCTCAAACCAGCGATAGCTGCCATCCCGGTAAAGCAGATCATTGGCATCATTTAGCTTGTGTCCGCCTTTACACAAAACCGCGCAGTGATATGTATCACTGATTTTCTTTGCTGCTGCGATCATATCATCTGCCGTATGAATCTCCATCTCTGCCAGAACTTCCGCTTCCGGAATATTCGGAGTCAGTACACTTGAAATCGGAAGCAGACGCTGTTTCAATATTTCGATTGCCTCATCGCTGATCAGTTTCGCTCCGCTCGTTGCCACCATAACAGGATCGACCACGATATTTCCCGCTTTATATTCCTCCAGTTTGTCTGCAATCTTCCCAATCAGGGTGCTTGAAGATACCATTCCTATCTTTACTGCATCCGGATAAATATCTGTAAAAATATTATCCAGTTCCTCTCCCAGAAATTCCGGTGTCACTTCCATGATTGCAGTTACACCTGTTGTATTCTGTGCCGTCAATGCTGTAATCGCACTCATTGCGTATACACCATTTGCGATCATTGTCTTAATATCCGCCTGAATCCCAGCTCCACCGCTGGAATCACTGCCTGCAATTGTCAATGCTGTTTTCATTCCTCTACCTCTTCTTTTTCTTATTTAACCAGATAAAAACTTCTGCCTTTGTTACGTGGCTCTACACCGAATAACTGCTTCGCAGTTGATTCGGTTAAAAAAGCTTCCGCACAGAAGTTTGGGTTCTGCACGGAAGCTTTTCTTATGAAAACTTTTTTTATGGCCTTTTTATGTTCTGATAAGACCTGGTACAGCGTCGTCGGTCGCCGTAGCCACCGCTACGCCTCTCTCCTCCGCCTTGAAATAAGAAAATTTATCCTGCAAGATTGTTTCAAGAATCAACTTGTCGGCACACTAGAATTCCGGTTCAATCAGACCGTAAGTATTTCCTTTACGTTTGTAAACTACATTTACCTGCTCTGTTTCTGCATTGTAGAATACAAAGAAATTATGTCCGAGAAGTTCCATCTGTACGCATGCATCTTCCGGATACATTGGTTTGATTCCAAATTTCTTGGTACGGATGATCTTAACCTCTTCATCTTCTTCGTAGTCCTTGTCCAGATATGCTTTCTGGAAGTTGGCTGCTGCCTGCTGTTTGTCTACGATTTTATTTTTGTACTTGCGAAGCTGACGTTCAATGACTTCCTCTACCAGATCAATTGATACATACATGTCATTGCTTACCTGTTCAGAACGGATGATGTTTCCTTTTACAGGAATCGTTACTTCGATTTTCTGTCTTTCTTTTTCAACACTTAAAGTTACTACAACTTCGGTGTCAGGAGTGAAATACCTTTCCAGTTTACTGAGTTTGTCCTGGACCGCTGTCTTAAGACCTTCTGTAACTGTAATATTTTTTCCGCTGATGATAAATTTCATGCTTCCATCCCCTTTGCTGTTTGATGGGTCTATTATAACACATAATTTTGAATTTTAACACTATTTTATTAAAATTTCATATTTTTTCTGTTTACTTTAAGAATATCCTCAAAGTTCCCACCTTATTATGATAAAACCCACGTAATTTCCTATTTATTTTCATTACAAATATAATAATTATCGCAGGGCTTCACGCTCTGAAGAGCCGAATCAATTGCAATCTTTTATGGAATTGCTATAAGTTAAAGTTTAATCAATTCTGTAAATGGAATCCTTCCTCCGAAAAGATCCAGTGCGCTGCCTACTGTAACATCAAGTCTGTCTTTTCCGTATTTACGAAGATCCTCAATGTCATTCACAGAGCCGACACCTCCGGCATAGGTAACCGGATTTCCTCTGTATTCCCCAAGCAGAGCTGCCAGTTCAGTCTCTACTCCGCGTGCCTTACCTTCCACGTCTACCGCATGAACCAGAAACTCATCGCAGTAGCTTCCCAGTTCTTCCATAGTTTCTAATGTTACGATGACTTCCGTAAATTTCTGCCAGCGGTCTGTCACAATATAATATTTTCCATCTTTTTTGCGACAGCTAAGATCCAGAACCAGATTCTCTTTTCCCACAGCATCTTTCATTCTGTTTAAATTTTTCCAGGAAATTTCTCCATCTTTAAAGACGTAGGAAGTAACAATCACATGACTTGCCCCGGCATTCAGGTATTCCCCGGCATTATCCGGATTTACGCCCCCTCCGATCTGCAAACCTTTCGGATATGTACGAAGGGCAAGAAGTGCCTGCTCTTTCGTTGCTTCATAATAAGGAGAGTCATGACTGTTTAATAAGATCACATGACCACCCTTTATTCCTGCTTTTTTGTATAAATCTGCATAAAAAGATGCATCCTGTTCAGATACAAAATTTTCACTCGCCTGATCCTGTACATCTGTGAGACTCCCTCCCACAATCTGTTTCACTTTTCCATTATGTATGTCAATACATGGCCGAAATTTCATAGACCTGTTTCCTCCATTGTTATTTTATTGTTACTGAGAACAAAGTTAACAGCAATATTTTATTACTTTACTACGATAATACCATAAACCGTTTCTGTTGTCTCGATTTTTTTAGAAATCCTGTCAATCATAATTGAGACTGCCGCATACGATATTGACATATTACATCAGTCTCCTTATGTCAGCAAAAAAATTGCGCGTCTAACTCATCACTGAAGCAATGAGAATATGACGCGCAGTTATTCAACGGGTTCAGATAAATTCCCTATTTTAATTGAGCTCCTCTTTCTATCTTCCCTCCGTTGCATTTCCAACAGCATCGCCTACATCTTCAACTGCATCACCAACTCCTTCGCCCAGGTCTCTGACTCCATTCCCAAGTGCTCCGGAAACAGTTCCATCATTATTATCTGTTGCAGTATTATTATCGCCATTTACCGCATCACCTGCCATACCATCCTCTGCTGCCCCATTTCCAGCCAGTCCATCATCCGTCACGGTTCCATTGTCTGTATTATTTGTTGTATTATTTCCAGTCGTATTATTGCCGTCTGTATCGTTTCTGACTGTATTATCTCCAGCTACGTTGCCGTCTGTTGTGTTATTTTTCACACCATTATCTGCATCATCAACCGTATCATCTGTCACATTTTCATCCGTCATATTTTCCTCATTTGTATCTGCCTCATCTGCCGCATTGTTGGTATTTCCACACGCAGTAAACATACATAATGTCACAATAAGTGCCGCACTCACAAGAATCTTCTTTACTTTTTTTCTCATATTCGTCTCCTGTTCCCGGAAAGCAGTCCGTCTGTTCATGCGACGGAAATCCCTCCGCTTTTTGTATTATGATTTTTTATGTTGTATGATGCGAGAGTAAACCTTTTGTTTGTTCTCTGCTGTCATCGTATTTTTAATATGTGCATAAAAAACAATACTATCCTGGAAAAATTTTACATTTTGTGTTATGATGCAAATGATATGTCAGCCTGATAAAAATTTCTGTAAACAGGATTCTTTGTCTAAAGAGCTTAAAGGACTTCGTCAGCACATATCTGCTTTATTTGTCACCAAACAAACAGCAACTTACATTTACGGGAGGTTATTATGAAAAGAAAAAGAAAGTATTCTCTGCGCAGCTCTGTATTTATACTCTTTGCTGCCCTCTTCCTGCTGTTCACCTGCAGCGTTTCTACGATTTATGCGTCTACGCTTCAGAAACCTGATGTTGCAGCAGCCGGAAAATTTGTAAAAGACGGTGATTACTGGACTTATCGCTATGATGATCAGACGACCGCCAAAAATGTATTTCTGAAAATCAACAAAAAAACATATTATTTCAACAAATATGGTCACCGCTGGTGCAGCTGGCATACGATCGACGGCAAGAATTATTTCTTCGGCACCAGAAACCAGGGATATCTGATCAAAAATTCACTTGTCAGATATAAAGGAAATTATTACTACGTCGGTAAAGATGGCTCCATGGTTACCGGATGGGTTACAGACAAGTCCGGAAACAGATACTACTTTGGCAAGGATGGAAAAGCCGTCACTGGTAAACATAAGATCAAAGGCACGAACTATTATTTTAATCAGAATGGTGCACTCACACATACCGGCTTAAACTATAATATTTCTTCTGACTGTGCACTCCTTATGAACGCAGACACTGGCAAAATCGTATATGCCAAAAATGAAAATGTGGCACATGCAAATGCCAGCACCACGAAGATCATGACTTGTATTCTCGCGCTTGAAAACTGCAAGCTGAATGAGAAGGTAAAATTTTCTTCCTATGCAGCGTCAATTGAACCCTCCAAGCTTTATGCGAATGCAGGCGAAGTATTTTATCTGAAGGATCTGCTTTATTCTCTGATGCTTCCTTCTCATAATGATACCGCAGTTGCTATCGCAGAGCATATCAGTGGTTCCAGCGCGAAATTTGTCAACTTAATGAACAAAAAAGCCGCTGAAATCGGATGTACAAACACTCACTTTGCTACTCCAAATGGTCTTGATGCCGGTTATAATCATTACACAACAGCCTCTGACCTGGCCAAAATTGCCCAGTATGCAATCAAAAAACCGATGTTTAGAAAGCTGGTAAGTACAAGCTATTACTCTTTCTCCAATCTCAATACCGGAAGAAGTTATTATGTCGGCACTACCAATTCTCTGCTCGGCAATGTTCCAGGAGTTGCAGGTATGAAAACAGGATATACACGCAAAGCCGGTTACTGCTTTGTCGGCCTGTCTCATTCAGCTAAGGGAAATACCTATATTTCTGTTGTTCTGGGTGGAAGCTCTTCCTCAGAACGCTGGCAGGATTCACAGAGACTTTTAACTTATGCATATTATCATTAAGCCAGGCAGATATTCACAATTGAAACAGAAAGCTTACTTGATTTCAGCAAAAAAGGAAGTGCCCGTGTTTTGTACCGGATGCACTTCCTTTTTTATTATTTTATGCTCTTATCATTATTTCGCGCTGATAACACCGCTCATATCATATTTTCCTGCCGGTTTTCCTGCAAGGAATTTGGCAGCTTCAATCGCACCTTTTCCAAATACAGCTTTAGAATATGCCGTATGCTTAAATTCGATCACTTCGTCCGGACCTGCGAAGATTACTTCGTGTTCTCCGACGATTGTTCCTCCACGAACTGCTGAGATACCGATTTCCTTGTCGTCGCGCATCTGGCGTCTCTGACTGCGGTCATAAGTATAATGATACTGGTTATCCATAGCCTCATTGATGCTGTCTGCCAGTGCAAGTGCTGTTCCACTCGGAGCATCCAGTTTCAGACGATGATGTTTCTCAACAACCTCGATATCAAATCCTGCTGTTGCCAGAACCTTTGCAGCGTCCTGAAGCAGTTTCATCAGAGTATTGATTCCGAGAGACATATTTGCAGATTTCAGAACTGCGACATTCCTGGCAGTCTCTTCAACCTTTGCAAGCTGTTCTTCACTTAAACCTGTTGTACATAATACAACCGGAAGGTGACGTTTCTCACAGTAAGCAAGAAGCGCATCTGTTGCTTTTGCAGAAGAAAAATCAATCAGGGCATCTGCCTCTACCTGACATTCTTCCATATTTGTATATACAGGGTAGCTGTTCTTTCCCTGATCTGCTACGTCGATACCTGCTACGATCTCGGCATCCGGATCTTTCTCAACAAGCCCTGAGATTACCTGACCCATATGACCGTTGCAGCCATGCATAATAATCTTTACCATTTGTATTTCCTTTCAAATTTACGCAAGTTTGATTCCAAAGTTCTTCAGTTCTGCAGCAAGTTTCTCTTTGTTTGCTTCTTCCATCTCGGATAATGGCATACGAAGAGGTCCTGCTTCACGTCCCATCAGGTTCAGAGCTGTTTTAACCGGAATTGGGTTTACTTCACTGAACAGTGCGTGAATTAACGGAATTGCTTTTAACTGAATCTCTGCTGCACCCTTTGTATCTCCCTCAAAGAATTTCATGACCATATCATGTGTTTCCTTAGGAGCAACATTGGAAAGTACGGAAATTACACCAAGTCCGCCTAGTGAAAGAATCGGAAGTACCTGGTCATCATTTCCGGAATACAGTTCAATGCATCCGTCTGCCATAGCCATCATAGTTGCGATCTGAGAAAGATCTCCGCTTGCTGCCTTAATACCAACGATATTCTTAACATTCTTAGCCAGTGCTACTGCTGTTGCAGGCTGGATATTACATCCTGTACGGCTTGGAACATTATACATAATGATAGGAGTTTCCGGAACTGCCTCTGCGATTGCTGTATAATGAGCGATCAGACCTTTCTGAGTTGCTTTGTTATAATAAGGAGTTACTACCAGAAGTGCATCTGCACCGTAGGAAGCAGCTTCTTTTGACATCATGATCGCGGTATCTGTACAGTTGGAACCTGTACCTGCGATAACCGGGACACGTTTATTTACTTTGTCGATTGCGAACTTAATTGTCTTAAGATGCTCTCCGTGTGTCATTGTAGATGATTCTCCTGTTGTTCCGCAAATGATGATCGCATCTGTACTGTTTGCGATCTGATACTCCAGGAGTTCCTCCAGTTTATCATAGTTGACCTTACCATCCTCATACATAGGGGTTACGATCGCAACACCTGCACCTTTAAAAATTGCCATTTGCTCTCCTCCTTTATTCTTCTGTAGATTCTATACAGACTGTCATTCCAGACAGCCTAACAGATTTCTGTTGTCAGTGTAGTTATGCTGTCTGCATATTTACGCAGGCTATCCGGTAACGTCCGTCCGGTAATCAGGATATGCATACTCTCATCTTTCATCTTGAGAATATCACCGATTGCCTCTTCGGTGGTGATTCCATAATCAAGAAGTCCGAGAATCTCATCCAGAAGCAGGAAATCACACTCCTGAGTTGCAATAACTTTTCGTGCAAAGTTTAAAGCATTAAGAATATTTGTCTTCTCTTCTGCTTTCTCCTCCTCATTCAATTCCTCATAACACTCATCATGCTTTTCGAAACGGAATATCTTGATATCCAGATTATCCAGTTCTTCCAGAAAGTCCAGTTCTCTGCGCTCTCTTCCCTTCAGAAACTGAATAATAATGACGCTTTTACCCTGAGCAGAAGCTCTCAGACACTGACCAATGGCCAGAGTTGTCTTTCCCTTTCCTCCGCCACAGTAAACCTCTGTAAATTCTTTTTCCATAACAAACAATTCCTCTTATCGTTATTGAAATTGTAGCTTATTAACTATTCGGTTATCTGCTATCCGCAAAGATACAGAACAGTTATCCTTCTTTTTTGTGTCATTATAGACATAAATAAACATGGTTACACTGTAACCTGTTTTTATCTGAATACGCTTATATTACCGCAGTTTATGAAGAATTGCAAGTAATTAATGCGGGCATTCCTTTTCACGTTACTGTCCACTCCGTGCCCAGTAACACGCTTCGCGGAATAATAGCTTGTGAGCCATAACTTCTTAATAACGTGTAAAAGGCCTACTCCATATATTCCAGCTTACTTACAGAAACTTCATAGGCAACTCTCTTCTCTGTTTCATTCTCCCCGATCCGCTTCATATATTCCCTGCTCTGAATGCGGCCCCAGATCAGGACATGGCCACCTACTTCAAAGGCTGATGCATAGCGGGCATTTCTTCCCCAGCAGATGCATGGTATGTAGTCTGATTTTCCATAAGGACGGTTTACTGCCAGAAGTACATCTGCGATTTCTCTTCCAAGCGGAGTCTTTCTGTATACCGGCGGTTTACAGATAAATCCATCCAGAAAAATCTGGTTTACAGGAACCGTGTCATCCTCTTCTTCCACAAATTTCAGTTCTCTGGTAAACACAGAAAGCACCAGTCGGTTATGTTTTTCTTCGTGCCGGTTATAAGAGCGGAACTGTCCATGAATCTCTACATATTCTCCTATGTAGTCCTGTGTTACGTCCACCAGACGTTCAGAAACCATAACCGGAATTCTGTCTTCCGAATCACTTAGTCTCTTAACCAGCAGTTCTGTCATATAGAAGCCTTCCCCGAAGACCTGATGACTGAACGTAAATCCTGTTGCAATTTTTCCCATCATAGATACCTGATTGTTTTCAATAATTTTATCTGCCATAATGTGGTTCTCCTTCCTCGTAGAGCACTCCCGGTGAAATTTTTTTGTTACTGATACGCAATAGACAGTAAGCATTTTCCGATGCTCTAGTGTACCTTGTATTGTTCTTTATATAGTTATGTACAGGCTTTCAGATTTAGAACCGGAATTTATAAAAATAAAAAAATTTATTTCAACACCTTGTAATCTGGCGAAAATGTGGTAAACTGAAACTTCGGGTAACTTATTAAAGAAAAAACACATATATAATAGGAAGAATAAATCACTAATTCATTCAAATAGGAAAGGAAATCATTTTATGAGAACAAAACGTGAAGATGTCCGTAACGTAGCCATTATCGCACACGTTGACCATGGTAAAACTACTCTGGTTGACCAGCTTCTGAAACAGAGCGGTGTATTCCGTGAGAATCAGGAAGTTCAGGAACGTGTCATGGACTCCAATGATATCGAGCGTGAACGTGGTATCACTATTTTATCCAAGAACACAGCTGTTCATTACAAAAATACAAAAATCAACATCATTGACACACCAGGACATGCTGATTTCGGCGGCGAGGTAGAACGTGTACTTAAGATGGTAGACGGTGTTATTCTTCTCGTTGATGCTTTCGAAGGTGCTATGCCTCAGACAAAATTCGTTCTTAAGAAAGCACTGGAACTTGACCTTCATGTAATCGTATGTATCAACAAGATTGACCGTCCGGAAGCCCGTCCGGATGAAGTTGTAGATGAGGTTCTGGAACTTCTTATGGATCTTGGTGCTTCTGATGAACAGCTTGACTGTCCGTTCCTGTATGCTTCTGCCAAAGCAGGACATGCTGTGATCGACTTAAACGACACTCCTAAGGATATGGCTCCGTTATTTGAAGCAATCCTGAAATATATCCCGGCTCCGGAAGGAGATCCGGAGGCAGATACTCAGGTTCTGATCAGCACGATTGATTACAACGAATACGTTGGACGTATCGGTGTTGGTAAAGTTGAAAACGGTACAATCGCTGTTAACCAGGAACTGAACCTGTTAAACCATCATGATCTGGACAAACGTAAGAAAGTTAAGATCAGCAAGCTCTACGAGTTTGACGGTCTGAACAAAGTTGAAGTAAAAGAGGCCACTATCGGCGCTATCGTTGCTATTTCCGGTATCGCAGATATCCATATCGGTGATACTCTCTGCGCAGGGGATAATCCGGAAGCTATTCCTTTCCAGAAGATTTCCGAGCCTACTATTGCCATGAATTTCATCGTAAATGACAGTCCGCTGGCCGGTCAGGAAGGTAAATACATTACCTCCCGTCATCTGCGTGACCGTCTCTACCGTGAGCTGAATACAGATGTCAGCCTTCGTGTAGAAGACACTGATACAACTGAGGCATTTAAAGTTTCCGGACGTGGAGAACTTCATCTGTCTGTCCTGATTGAAAACATGAGACGTGAAGGTTATGAATTCGCAGTAAGTAAACCGGAAGTTCTGTATAAAACAGACGAGCGTAGCAAGAAGCTTGAGCCTATGGAAATTGCTTATGTAGATGTTCCGGAAGAATTTTCCGGTACTGTAATCCAGAAGCTGAGCGAACGTAAAGGTGAACTGCAGGGTATGAGTACTGCCAGCGACGGCACTGTACGTCTGGAATTCCACATCCCTTCCCGTGGACTGATCGGATTCCGTGGTGAGTTCCTTACTTCCACAAAGGGTACTGGTATCATTAATACTATGTTTGACGGCTATGCACCTTATAAGGGAGATTTCCAGTACAGAAAACAGGGATCTCTGATCGCATTTGAGGCTGGTGAGGCTGTTACTTATGGCCTGTTCGCAGCTCAGGAGCGTGGTACTCTGTTTATCGGACCTGGTGCTAAGGTTTACAGTGGTATGGTTATCGGTCAGAATGGTAAGGCTGAGGATATTGAGTTGAATGTATGCAAGACTAAACATCTGACTAATACACGTTCTTCTTCTGCTGATGATGCGCTGAAATTAACTCCGCCCAGAGTTCTGAGTCTGGAACAGGCGATCGACTTTATCGATCAGGATGAACTGCTGGAGGTTACACCGGTATCTCTCCGTATCCGTAAGAGACTTCTGGATTCCAGAGAACGTAAGAGAGCAGCTTTCAGAAAAGCCTGAAACAAATAGAAACTTAAGAAAAACTAAGCCCCGCAGATTTTGCGGGGCTTAGTTTTTCTTAATCATTACTGTTCACTCCGTTCACAGTAACTCTTAATCTCCTGCAAACATATTAAAAACATAAATCCTTCTACAAATTATATTGTTATATTTTCACGAAATTTTGAGTTAGTATTCGTTAACTTTTTATATGTTTTGTGATTGACAAATGATTAACAAAGTTATATAATAGCATCATCGAGGTTGTTAATTTATTAACGTTATTTTTTTAACTTTCTCTCAGTTGCCAACAGAAAATATATTGTTAAATTTTTCTCATATATTCTGACAATTGATATTTTATTCACATTATTTACGTGATTATTCACAATTTTCACCATGATATTTCGTTACGCTCATATTAATATTACTGTTGACCGAATAATCAGTTTATTTGTATAATAAAACCATAACAGGTCACGGTAAATACTTTTAACGAAAACACAAACAGGAGGATTCCCAAATGGCAAAAAAAGAGAACACTATCCCAACCATCATCGACACCCCTGAAGCCCTTACCGCAAAGATTGCAGCCATGAAAGAGGCACAGAAGATTTTCGCAGCATTTACCCAGGAGCAGGTAGATAAGATTTTTAAAGCTGCCGCTACTGCTGCTGACAAAGCACGTATCCCGCTTGCTAAAGATGCTGTTGAAGAAACAGGAATGGGTATTGTAGAAGATAAGGTTATCAAGAACCATTACGCAGCCGAGTATGTATACAACGCATATAAGAATACCAGAACCTGCGGTGTGATTGAAGAAGACACTGCTTACGGTATTAAGAAAATAGCTGAACCGATCGGTCTGATCGCTGCAGTTATTCCTACAACTAACCCGACATCTACTGCAATCTTCAAAACTCTGATCGCGCTGAAAACACGTAATGCAATCATCATCAGTCCGCATCCCCGCGCAAAGAAATGTACCATTGATGCAGCAAAGGTTGTTCTGGAAGCAGCTGTAGAAGCCGGTGCACCGGAGGGAATCATCGGATGGATCGATGTTCCAAGTCTTGATCTGACAAATCAGGTTATGCGTGAAGCAGACATCATCCTTGCTACAGGTGGTCCCGGAATGGTTAAAGCTGCCTATTCTTCCGGAAAACCTGCTTTAGGTGTAGGTCCCGGAAATACTCCTGTTATCATTGATGACAGTGCAGATATCCGTCTGGCAGTTAACTCCATCATCCATTCCAAAACATTTGACAATGGTATGATCTGTGCTTCTGAACAGTCTGTAACTGTTCTTGAAAGCATTTATAAGAAAGTAAAAGAAGAATTCCTTTACAGAGGATGTTACTTCCTGAAACCGGATGAATTAGAGAAAGTAAGAAAAACTATCCTTATCAATGGCGCATTGAATGCAAAGATCGTAGGTCAGAAAGCTGCCACTATCGCTGAGATGGCCGGTGTTGCAGTTCCTCCTGAGACAAAAATCCTGATCGGTGAAGTTGAATCTGTAGACATCAGCGAAGAATTCGCACATGAGAAGCTTTCACCTGTACTTGCCATGTACAAGGCCAAAACCTTTGACGAAGCGATTGCCAAAGCTGAACAGCTTGTAGCTGACGGCGGTTATGGACATACCTCCGCTCTCTACATTGACACAAGAGAGAAGGAAAAGATGGAAAAACATGCAGCAGCCATGAAGACCTGCCGTATCCTCATCAATACTCCATCTTCTCAGGGCGGCATCGGCGACCTTTACAACTTCAAACTTGTTCCGTCCCTGACTCTGGGCTGCGGTTCCTGGGGTGGCAACTCCGTATCTGAGAACGTAGGTGTGAAACATCTTATCAACATCAAGACCGTTGCTGAAAGGAGAGAAAATATGCTCTGGATTAGAACACCGGAAAAAGTTTATTTCAAAAAAGGCTGCCTGCCGGTTGCTCTGGATGAGCTTGGCACTGTTATGCACAAGAAACGCTGCTTTATCGTAACAGACTCTTTCCTTTATAAGAATGGATATACTAAGAAGATCGAAGATAAATTAGATCAGATGGGAATCGTACATACCTGCTTCTATGATGTAGAACCAGATCCATCTCTCGCTTCTGCAAGAGCCGGTGCTGCAGCAATGAGAATGTTCGAGCCTGACTGCATTATCGCAATGGGCGGTGGTTCCGCAATGGATGCCGGCAAGATCATGTGGGTTCTCTATGAAAATCCGGACGCCAACTTTGATGATATGGCTATGGACTTTATGGATATCCGTAAGAGAATCTTCACATTCCCGCATATGGGTAAGAAAGCTTACTTTGTAGCTGTTCCGACATCCTCCGGTACAGGTTCCGAGGTAACACCGTTTGCTATCATTACTGATAAGACTACAGGTATCAAATGGCCTCTGGCAGATTATGAATTAATGCCTGATATGGCTATTGTTGATACAGATAATATGATGAGCGCACCTAAGGGACTGACCTGTGCTTCCGGTATCGACGTTATGACTCATGCACTTGAAGCCTATGCTTCCATGATGGCGTCTGATTATACAGATGGTCTTGCATTAAATGCGATTAAACTGGTATTTAACTATCTGCCACGTGCATACAAAGATGGTTCTGATGTAGAAGCAAGACAGCATATGGCAAATGCTTCCTGCATGGCTGGTATGGCTTTCGCAAATGCTTTCCTTGGCGTAAACCACTCTCTTGCTCATAAGCTGGGAGCTTTCCACCATATTCCACATGGTATCGCAAATGCTCTGGTTCTGCTTCATGTTCTGCGCTATAATGCAGCCGAAGTTCCGGCTAAAATGGGTACTTTCCCACAGTATCAGTATCCGCACACACTTGCACGTTACGCTGAGATTGGCCGTTCTGTAGGTCTGACAGGCAAGAACGACAGCGAAGTATTTGAGAAACTTCTCCAGAAACTGCAGGAACTGATGGATACTATTGAGATCAAACATACGATCAAAGAATACGGCGTAGACGAGAAGTACTTCCTTGAAACTCTGGACGAAATGACCGAACAGGCATTCAACGACCAGTGTACCGGTGCCAACCCGAGATATCCATTAATGTCTGAGCTGAAAGAAATCTATCTGAAAGCTTACTATGGTGAGGGAAATATTCCTGAATCCGGGAAAGCCAAAGAGAAAAAAGAAGCAAAATAAAATTTGCTGAAAATAAACCTTTTCCTTTAAAAATATAGTGTTTAAATCAACAAAATGGGGCTGTCAAAAAAAGACAGCCCCTTATTATATTATTTCTTACTGCGGTATGCTTCTGCTTCCCAATGTGTGATAAAGTATGTAATATCATCTGTCATGTGAAGCGGTCCGCCAAAGCTTTCTGAATATACTGCAAGCTTGATCGCATCTTTTACAAGAAGCTGTGCTTTTGCAGCTTTTCCCTTATCATCTTCCATAATAAAGGCACCGACTCCCTGTACCAGGATCAGTCTTGGCTCTTTGTCATTCTCTGCCATAAATTCATCCAGCGCTGCTTTTGCCTGATCAATATTTTCTACAAATAACGGATATGGTCCGCAGTATACAATGTGATCCGGTGTAAACGGTTTCAGAAGGGGTGCAGCCGCTGCTTTATCTTTTACAAAGTTATCAGCTTCCGCTACAGGTACAACTTCTACCGCATGTCCCAGTAACCGGGAAAGCTTCTCTGCTGCCTGCTCTTTTTCAGGTGTAACAGCATCACTGACATCAGCAGTTCTCTTTACCTGTTTCTCTAATTTACTGATCACATCGTCAAATAACACTCCAATTTCCTCTACAGTATTTGCTGCAACGAAAATTCCGTGATTCTGGAGCAGAAGAACCTGAACATCTTTTCCGGATTCTTCTTTATAAGCATTCATTTTCTCATAACAGATACGCGCAAGTGTATAACCTGGTTTGCAGATATCGATCCAGAGTACATCTTTTCCAAGAAGCTCTTCGCTGAGTTCCTTTGCCCCTTTTCCGCAGGTCAGTCCATTGACAAGTGTAGGATGAACATGCAGTACATAAGTATAGGCAAATAAATTATGAAGCAGCGCTTCCACACTTGGACGTTTGGTTTTATCAGCATCTGTTACTGCTGCCATAACATCTGCAAGATACAGTGATTCACGTTTGACATCATCTTCAGGATAATCTGTTTTCATGATTTCATTCAAACGTGCTCTGCTCATTTCCACAAATTCCTCTGCCTTGATTGTAGCAAGCTGTGTACCGGAGCCTTTTACATACAATGTGGTGTCATCTTTTACTGAAGTATTGCCACCGCCTGCAAGAACATAAGCAGGGTTGCTTCCATAAGCATTTGACATTTTTACTAAGGTTGAAAGATCCATAATTAAAATTCCTCCCATATTTATAATAGTTTTGCTCTTTCCTATTGTACACGATATCCTACTTTTTTCCAAGTGTTATAATGTTGCTGTGAACGGAGTAAACAGTAACGTTATAATAATCCCGCAAATAATCTCATAAACAGCTGTCCCAGTCGCAGATATGCACTTCGTCCGGTACTGTACTATTCTGTCACTTCACGGCATTCATCCATTGTTGCTGCAAGATCATTTCGGATATCCAGAACTGCCTGACAGTCCGCCATAAAGCATCCATTCTCAAAATGATGATACAGACTTCTGTAATCCAGGTTTATGGTTCCGCAGGTTGCCATACAGTCATCTGCCACACTCATCTTTGCATGACAGAAGCCAGGCGTCCACTCGTAGATACGCACCCCATGTTTCACCAGTCCATGGTAGAAGGAACGGGTAATATTGTAGATCATTTTTTTATCCGGAATACCAGGTGTAATGATCCTCACATCTACCCCTCGCTTAGCAGCCAGGCACAGGGCATGTGTCATTTCATCTGTGATGATCAGATATGGAGTCATAAACCAGCAGTATTTTTCCGCTTTGTTCGCCATACTGATATACACTTCTTCGCCTACCTGCTCATTATCCATAGGGCTGTCTGCATAGGGCTGGATAAAGCCCGTCTGCTTTGCCTGATAATCTGTACTGAGCAGAAATTTGTTAAAATCACTGTCATTTTTATCTTTGTCGCTGACAGCATTCCACATCTCCAGGAATGTCACTGTCAAAGAATGGACAGCCTCGCCTTCCAGACGGATGCCTGTATCCTTCCACTGTCCATAAGGATGTGTGAAATTAAAATACTCATTAGCAAGGTTGTACCCTCCGGTAAATCCTACTTTTCCATCAATCACTGTAATCTTGCGGTGATCCCTGTTATTCAGAAACACATTCAGGCCCGGAGTAAAGGGGTTGAATACTCTGCAGTGGATTCCAACCTTTTCCATCTTCTTGATAAAATCTGTGTTGATAAATCCAATGGAACCCATATCATCATAAAATCCCCTGACATCCACTCCCGCCTTTACGCGGTCCTCCAGAACACTCTGGATTTTATGCCAGGCCTGTGCATCCTCGATGGCATGGTATTCCATAAAAATAAATTTCTCTGCCTTTGCCAGATCTTCCAGCTGAGCCTCCAGTCCTTTAACTGCCTCATCATAATAAATAACGTCCGTATTCTGATAAACCGGATAGGAGGCATTTCTCTGTATATAATCAGCGATATTGCCTGCCTTCGGAATCTTTCTGCCAAGCGTTTCCCTGCACTCACTGTCATTGGGAAGCAACGGCAGAAGTTCCCTGTCAATCTGGGCATAGCGCTCTCTCATTTTGAGGGTACCGCCGTTAAGACCGATCAGTAAATATAATCCCACTCCCATAATAGGGAATACAAGGATCAAAATAACCCATGGCATCTTCATAGATGAAGTCTGGTCTGACGCATACAACTTAAGAACCAGTACACCTGCAAGAAGCCTTGTCATCAGATTGATAATCTCCGCATATTGATTCAGCTTTGTAATCATAACAATGATAAAAGCTGCTTCCAGTAAAATACATACTGCGGAAAAACATAATCGTTTTACACCATTTTTCGTTTTCGCCCTGCCTTCCAGAGTATCCTGTTTCATGTTCTTTCTCTCCCCCTCTGCCAATTATTTAGAAAAGTCTTTCCTGATTATTCTGCCAAGCCTGTCCAGATCCTCATTGTCGGGGTGGGACAAAGCCCTGTCAAAATTCTCGATCAGTTCATCCAGGTTCGGTGCATGATTCGGCTTCTCCTTCATCATTACGTATCTGTCCCTGACTGACTGGGGCATTTTCCCCTGACACATAAATTCTCCCATCACTGTATTACTCTCATCCACAGATTCCTTAACTTTCCCGAGAACCTGCTGAAAATAGGCTTCACTGCCTCCGAAGCCTGCTGTTCCAAACAGAAAGATCTTCTTGTTTTTCAGACTCTTTAACAGTTCAAGTGTTGCAGGATCTGCATTCCCTATGTCTGTCCAAAATCCAATGTATAATATATCGGATGTGAGAGCCTTCGCTCCTTCTGTCCCAAAATAATCGCAGTTTTCCTCAGGCAGTACCTCCCTGATCTTCTCTGCAAGCTTCTTTGTGTTCCCTGTTTTACTACTGTATAAAATTGAATATCTTTGTTCTCCCATGCTGTCCTGCTCCTTTTTTATTTTATGCACTCTCAGAGTCTTCCTTGTGTTTGCTTCTGTAAAAAGATTCCGAGAGTACATTTTTATCTGCGTTATTTATATCAGTTATAACTCTTCACCAGACACTCCATCCCGGAACATTTTCAGCAACTCTTCCAGACTTTCTCTCAGCTTTTCATCCTTATTATACTGAACCAGCACCACTGTAACAATGGCAGACAGAATCATACATCTACGGATCAGTTTTCGTATGCGGATACATCTCTTTACATCTTTTCTTCCCTTTTCATAGAGTTTCTCTGCCATCCTGTCAGCTCTGGCATCTTTGCAGGCAATATAATCATCAATCACCTGCTTATCCTCCTCACAGATATCCAGATTCTCATACTGATTCCTCAGCTCCTCAAGTTCTGCATTATTCTGTCTGATCACTGTATCTTTGCGGTTAATTCTCTCAGCTGCACCCCGGCTCATTCTCTCTGTTCGTTTATTCATGATAAAAACTCCTTTCGTTTATTTTTTATTATCTCCTATTTTAAACTTTTCTCAGGCTTTTCTCAATAAAATA
>ERZ791846.356-NODE-356-length-26885-cov-2.73112_pt1 | contig 26885 bp, 25 predicted proteins | sample MGYA00510289_ERZ791846 | MGnify/ENA primary metagenome ERZ791846 (study PRJEB30046, sample SAMN00715274) | human gut metagenome | study: EMG produced TPA metagenomics assembly of the A metagenome-wide association study of gut microbiota in type 2... | reverse complement strand
TCTGTATCCCTTAATATTAATAAATTTTTTATTACATCAATAGTAGAGTCTAAATCATACATAATATTCATTTTAGAATGCTTAATGAACTCTCTTAATAATCGAGACAGATTATTTGCTTTAAGTAACATATCTCCATTTACATGTATTCTTTTCTCTATTATTGCTTCAGCAAATCGAGGATGTCTCATTTTCACATAAGTGTTATGCCCTATATCATTAAAAACAACAAGATTATCATTTGTCGCATTTTCAAATATTTCATTTTCGCTCATATAAGTGTTCAAAAAGCTTATATCCAAAGATCTATTAGCAAACCAGTCTACTAAAGATATATATTCCAATTTAGTCCGATCAGCACTTGATGAATCAATGATAAAATGACTTATATATTGATCAACTCCTTTAAAATCTCTATCAAATGTATACATCGACATAAAAAAGGGATATCTTTCTTTTGGACGTTGTAATAACTTTAAAACTTCTGTTTTCTTTTTTTCTTGTAAATATGGTTGTAGTTTTTCAAACATTTCCATAAATTCGTCATCATTTAAACACCTTAATGAATCATCCGATGAATTATATTTCTTTTTAATTCGACTAATATAAAGAAAAACATGTGGAATCGCATGTGCCATAAGTTCGCCATTAAAGCGTTGTAATTCATCATCGCTTATAACAGAACTCTCAACAACCATCAAAATTGACATACCAACTTTTTTATAAAAATTAATTGTTTGTGTAGGTGTAATTCTCTCATTATAAGAATTTAAAACTAATACTGGCATCTCTTTACTAAAATTGTATGCTAAACATCTTGAAAAAGTAGTTCCTCCTGCCCCTGGATCATGATACAATCTTATAATTTTACTAGTTTTTTCCTTATAAGCATTTTGAATCTCACTCCTATACTTTCGATATTGGGTAATTCTATTTATTGCGAATTCATTTTGCGCCCCATACCAACTAAGATTTCTACCACCCTGATAAAATATCTCACTACTTTTAGCATCTTCTGTTTTCTCAACATTAGCTATCCCTAAAAATGGAATTTCAAAACATGAAAAATCTTCTAAATCAATATCAATTTTTCCTTCTCTTCCGCATACCTGAAAACCTTGGTGAATATTATTTCTATGAAAAAGAGACGCAAAATTATTAATCCCCTGTGAAAATTCATATTCAGATAATGGAAACATATCTAATACTTCTTTATAATCTTCTTTAATCCCTTCAAACTGTACTTCTGTGGACAATAAATACAATTTCAGTGCATCCTCATAAACAGCGTCAAGAGCTGTAAGTATTTTATCTATTCTTTTTGCTGGACCATTTAAGATCACTACTTTTAAAGGCTTTGAGAATACTTCTCTATAATTACAAAGTATATCGTTAACTATCGCCCCATATTTTTGGTTCCAACGTCTATCCGTATCGACCAAAGATTCTGTAACACCATTTAATCCATTTGCAAAAAACCAATATGGTTTTTTTGTAGCATTATTAAATACTGTATCCCTTGGGTTAGTTACATTAAATGAATTTGGCTGAACTCCATATTCGGTTATATAGGATTTAAACAATCCCTTATTCTGTGTTTCTTCATCGAAGTCAATTATCAATGACCAGTTGATATATATAAGACGTCTTCTCGCCAAATCATCCAAATTCAATTTGCCACAAATTAAACAATAATTATATTTGGTAGTGTCTTCCCAAAAATCACAAGCCTCCTGCAAATTCATATATTCTGAAGACTGATTTATATTAATTGGTGGATTAGCATCAATATATGTTAAAATAAATTTTCGTATTTCAGCATATGATTCTTCAAAATAATTCACATCTATATCGTTACCATTGTGTTTATTATCATTAGATATTGGATTAACATTTCGTTTTATCAGTTCAAAATCAATATCGGTATCTTCCATTCTTGGTACTGCATAAATACTCATCTGACTTATTAAATACTTTACATCTACCAGCGCTCCTCTAGGTTGACGTCCATTTTCTATAATGGAGGTCAAATTTCTATACTCCTCCCCGCTTATATTACCTGAATCATGTAGTTCCTTATATTTTCTGTTTAAATAACATTTTAATCCCAATTCATATGACTGTTGCAGCTTATTTCCAGCTGTATTTATTACTTTTTGTGCTTCAATGGAATTTCCATCAATTAACTCTTTATATTTTTTATAATAAGATTGACTCTCATTAAATAAGGAAATAATAACGTTTTTATCTTTATAATTATAGTTACGTAACTGCCTAGCCATATGCATTTCCTTTCCTATGTTATTTGTCACCATCCATTTTTTCAGACAAAAATTTATAATCTGATTTCTCTTATTACATTTGCTACATATTTTTCATTATCTCCAACAAGATAAAGTCCTTCAGACCATCCAAAGTTAACCATTGCTCACCTTTTTTCTTCTCTTCTTCATCCTATTACAATTTCACCAAAAGCTTTTTCTACGCAATCATGCCACAATTTTTTTTATCCATAACGATAAAATATCTCTAAATAAAAATTATTCTTTTTTATCTTAGAAATTTTTAATTCACTTGTTTTCAATACTGTGTATCTTCTGAGGAACAAAATCATTTTCTTCTTTCCAAATGTTTCCTAAATGTACTGCTGCGGATGAACAAATAAAAAACAAAATATTCTTGCAAGCTTTTAGCTTTTCATCAACCAAATAATTTTTGCAACATTCCGAAAATAATGTATAATCAAATTTCTTGTTCTTTAACATAAATTCAAAAAGAAGAAAATCCAAGTTTTGCAACATATCAATATACCATTCGGGATTGTTGTAAGCCCTCTCTATAATCGCAATACAATTTTTAGTATAATGTGGCGCCGGAATTTCTATCTTATCCACTAAATTTTTGTTATAATATTCCTTCGGAATTTTTCCTACCAATATTTCATTTGCATATCTTGTTATATCCTCTATCAATCCATCTATATATTCGGCTTCTGAATCTCCATATGTCAATTTAGTAGAAATGTGTTTCTCACGTAACTCTCCATTCATTCCAAATACGTCTTTGCATATATCAAGTAAAGCATATGCTATAACTGTAGTTCCTTCTGCAAATATTATTCGTTTTCCTTCATCGCTCCAATTGCCCTGTGATAATTTATTTAAAATTAGCAAAGCAATATTGAGTGTTACATATGGATTATCTGAAATATATTCTTTTTTCAATATTGGCAAATACTGCACTACCTGTGGATCACCTGTTTTTTTATCCTGCAGTCTTTGAATGAATTTTCCATAATACTTGTAATCAGCATATCCAATTTGTTTCTTTTCATAATCACTTAATTCATTCTGAGAAATTACACGAACCTTGCTTTTTTTAGCGAACTCAATTATGTCAGGACTTATTTTAGGTAGTGCTATATATTCATCATCTACACCAACATATTCTCCCAAACCTTTAGTCCAAAATATCCTCTCGAAAGGTTTTGACCTAGCTTTGTTTTTGCAATCACAAATTATTATCTTTTTCTCAAACGGATATGTATATTTAATTCCTAATACATCAATATCTGTAATATCCTGATTTATCGTAGATTTAATAGGTATTGATCTTCTAGTAAAGTACCCCTGCTCTGTAAAAAGCTGACATATACTATACTCAAATTCTGTGCCCTTTCCACTATTATTCGCCATCAAAATGCTCCTCCTGTTCTAATAGAAGCAATAAATTTTTCCTGTATCTTTTTAACTGGTACTGTTCTGTCAGCTTGAATAGCTTTTCTTCTTTCTTCTGGAGCCATGTAACTTGTTGGCAAATTATTAAAAACATCAATTGGATTTACAGAATCATTTAGCAACATATTATATTCTAACATTTGCTTAACTAAAGTTCCTACCTCAGTTTGACGCAATTTCATTTTATACATTCCATCATACGGTTGCACAGCTATGACTCCATCCAACTCTAATAATCTATAATCTTCTCCAATTGCGGTACATGGTCCAACCCATTCCCCTCTAATTAATTTATTCACAATATTCATCATTTTACTCGATGTATATATTGCTCCTCTAGACGATACAGATTTATATTCACCATATCTAAGGCTACTCAACAATAATTTTGCATGATTAAAAACATCTGTTGAAATTTTCCATGCACCAATTCCAGGTCCAATAAGCTGTGGTGTTGTATAAAAAACAGCCTCACCAAAATTCGAATTCACTGTAATTCCATCAAGCAACCCCACTCCTTCCATCATTGATATAATGTCAGGGTTAATTTTGTCAGTTAAATTATCTGCTAAAAATCCTTGAGACTTTTTTACCTGTTCCATTACAAAATTGACATCATTTTTTTGTTCTTTTGGCAAAACGGCAATAGCTTTAGCTATTTTAGAACCATCACTAGCAAACGCATATTCGTTATAATATATATCTGAATTATCAATATGTTCTTTTTTTATAAGCGAAAATGCTGCCTCTAATTCCAATATCTCATTTACACTTTTTTCCGAAATGTCCTTTTCTGATGTTAATACACCTATTAATTCTTCCCTCGAAGTAGGAAATTCGAAAGTTGTTTTTAAACTCTCCAAATTTCCTTTTTCAATTTCATCTGGCTCATAATAGTCAAAAATATCTGCCACCGTCTTTATTGCATCTTCTGTCGTCAAACAATATATTTCCAACTCATCTACATTTCCAAATTTATCCAGTTTATAATCTACCTGACCAAATTTTTTTAGGATTTCAGCATATGTTTTTACTGCATCCGGTGAAATATTGGCAGTTCTTGCAAATACATTAAGCTTTTTACCGGTAATAATTTCTTGCCTATCCACCAATAATTTTCCTAATAAAATTCCAGCCTTTCCTGCTCTTTCTGTTATTTCTAAATCATTTAATTCAACTGTATCTGTTCTTACACCGGTTGTATGCTTTATCGTATTAATTATCCATGATCCTTTTTCCAAATTATCCATATAGTTTTGTACAATGTAGTTAGAAATCGTTCTAACATACTCCTTTCATTTTTTCATAATGTATTTATGTGTTTGCAAAATACCACCAAACACTTAAATACGGCAGTTCTCGTTACTTAAATAAATACAAATAACTCCTCACTGGATATGTTATAATAGAGTTAAAAAAATTAAAAATCACCATCTAAGCAAATCGTTATATCAATCAAATCTACTATTCTACGTAATCTAATTATATAAACTACTTTTTATCCCAAAATTTTAAGTTTTAATTTTATCACTTGCTTATATTAAAATAACATCGTTTTCAAAATATGCTGTACTGCTTCTGACCCAATCAATGATTTCATCTTTTTATCACCGCTTGTAATTTCCGGTTTTCCACACCGAAGGTGATTTTTATAGTCTGATACACAGCAATCCTGATACCAGCACTCTCCCATTAAATTCCCTCTAATGGACCATTTTTCATTTTCAGTCAGTTCGCCTGCCAGTGATTTCATGACTCGTTCTGTCGAAAACCTCTTAAAACCAGATAAATACTTTAAGGTCTTTTCATCTCTGATTTCCACTAAATTAATTCGATGATTTTCCACTGCAAAAAGAATATTTTCCCGTATCTTGATTTTATCCCTCTTTCCCGTGCCTGTCCAGGAAATTAGTTTATCAAACGCCAGGATCAGGTATTCGAAGCAAATCATATCTAAAATCACGATCTGGCCATTGGACTGATCAGCAACTGATTTCAGCAGACGATATTTATTCCGAATATCCTGATTATCTACCACATGATCAAAAGCAATATAATATGTATCTCCTGCACCAACTTCCAATTGATAAGCTGCATCCAGAATGCCCTGATTGCTCTCCTTACTTTCAACAATAAATTCACTATCAAAGAAAAGTCGATTTACCAAGTGCCAGAAATGTAAACCGGCACCGGTATCTTCTGTCCATAAATACTTCATATCACACTTCCTCTTCCAGCGTAATCTTATTGTCCTCCAGCTTCAGCACCTTAAAACTTTTATCCGAAACATTCAGGCCATCGCAGTTTCTTAAGAAAAGCATGTATTGATTTGAAAATTCAAAATTAATAAATCTCCGAATATCATCATCAATCAGAATATCTGCGTTGTCAATCACAATGAAATTATTTCTACACCTTTCAAGATTTTCCAAAATATTTTCCGATTTGTAGTTAAACAATTTTATGGAATGATATTCATCAGTCAATTTTAGATCTTCAAGCATCTCATAAAGGACTGTTTTACCAGTGCCGCTATCCCCTCCAACAAGAGTAATCCGATCTTCAAAGACCAAATCATAGGAAAAAGGAGCTGCCTGAAAAGCAATATTCTTATAAACCATTTTGTTCTCTCCTTTCATACTCTCTGGCCCACCAATTTTGATATCCTGCATTTCCAGTCACAACATCTTTGTCATTAAACCGCAGTTCGACCTTGGCCGGAATCTCCACAAAACTCGGGCGTGACATATATATCTTTATGTTGTTCATCTGAAATATCAGCTTGAGAACATTCGGACCACACTCTTCAACACATACCACTTTGTCTGGATGCTTTACAATATTCAGTAAAGTCTTACATCCAGACGATAAATTACGGATTGTTCCTAAACCGTATTTTGTTTCGATGTGCTTGTCCGGTGTTAACACTGCATTATCAGCCTGATGAATAAGCTTCCTGTCTTCCCCTGTCATGTCCTCATTACTGGTATGTAAATTGAAATAGAGATCATTTTTTAGAATCCAATTGGGGGACTCTTTCTTTTCCGTATAAATATCAATCACGTCAATCCCTCCTATTTCTTATGCTTTCAACTTCTTTTCATATATATTAAAACCATAGAATATAATAATTTATTTTTCGAGATCTAAAAGCAAATTATCTAACTTATCCAATAAATACTCTGCGGGATCCTCTTGCTTTTCCTTAATTTTATTCATTTCAATTAAATCATTTGTATCCAACAAAATGAGAAGTTTTCCATTTTCTCGCAGACACCCCTTCGCAGCCCAACAGGCATTTTCATCATATCCATTCTGCGCTACCATTATAGCAACACACCTCAATGCTTTTGCATACAAATATTTCTCTGTTGTATATATTTCCTTTTGAGTAACCGCTTCTGTATAATTTTTAAATTCAAACACCACGTACTTTGAATTAAAAAATCTTTCAATTATTGACCAAAATGTTTTTTGGTTTCCATCTTTAATCCTGCACAAAAGATCAAATCTGTATAAATTCTTATTTGATGATTCCTGATCTTTCCATAAAGTCAAATCGTCCGAAAAGGCATTTTTTAAAAGTTCACAGCACAATACTTCATAAGTTCTTGACATGGATCTGCCTTTCAGACATTGCTCCATCTTTTCAATCAATGATTGGGTATATGAAACATGTGTTGAAACATCAACTTCAATAAAACATGGCGACGGTTCTATATCTTCTATAGAATAGTTGAGACAAGCAATCAATTCATTCCTAAGTTCATCGGCTTTTCTAACAACATACAGTAAATTAGATATATCAAGTATAATCAATTGAGCATACTTCTCGCTATAATATGTTCTCTTCATTCTACTGATTTGCTCGCCCACAACCAGAATCGGAATCATTTTTACCTTCTCAGATATTTCAACAATTCTACTTGCTGCTTTATCATTGATTAACCTATACTTCACTTCAATACAATACTGATTTCCATCTTTTTCTGCAAGAATATCTATATGATTATATGAATGCTCAACTAAAGCCTCTTGTTCCACGCCATACCCTGTCTTATTAAAAATTTTAGCTACACATTGTTCAAATGCTATATGTCTATCTAATACCATCTTTTCCCCCCTATACTCAAAATAATTTTTATTGAAAGAACGTTATCTTCCATAATTTGGCAAATAATACTCCCAAAACCATGTACTTACATATATAGCCTCATAAACAGCAGCCTTCCATGTGTTTTTATATATTTTTCGTTCATCAGAAATTCTATTCATTATTTCCTGTTTAACTATTTCTTCTCCGCACAATTGTAGCATGCGGCTTATCGATCCAATTTCCCCTGTAATCCTCTCTGCTGCATATGGCTTATACAAATTGTTTAATCCAAATACTTCAAAATGATTTTTAGCACGTCTATATTTTTCGTCTGACCAACTTTCCGGTTTGTATGTAAAGAAGTTAAATGATAAAGGTTCCTGTTCAATTAATATTGCTTTCAACCATACTTCATCATCAAAATCATCATAATACGGATGTATCGTCTCCAATTCACGAGATTCAAACAATCCATCCAACTTATCCTTATTACAATCCGAACAACATGGAATTAAATTATAAGGAGTAATCGCCAATAACGGATATTTACTTTTTGGCAAATAGTGATCCAGGGTTCTGACAAGACGCTGTCCACACTGTGGACATTTACCATTGGGCGCTGACAATATGATGCTATCATAATATTTTCTTGCCGTTTGCCCCTTTTTCGAAAATTTATCATCATATAAAGATATTAGTTCTCCCTTACTTGCTCCTGATTCTGATTTATCTTTTGGGGATATACTTGATAGATTTCCACATTCAGCCAATAAATCATATTCTTCACTGAACTTTATTATTTCATCTTTTGCCTTACTTAATTTCTCCCTTTTTTCATTCTTTCTCATGTTATCAAGGCAATCGTCCACAACTTCACTTTGCTGTATTTGGGGTTTATCTAACCTAATCATTCGTATTCATTACCCTTTTCCATACATATATGATTTCAGAATACTTCGAGCCTCTTTTCCCAGTTCACCATTAAACTCTAACGCTGCACTTTCATACGTTCTCTTTTTTTCTGATACATCTTTTAACATTTTATGAAAACCTGAATTAGTCACTTCATAACCAAATATTTCACTTGTAAGTTCTCCAACATTTTCTCCGAATGTTTCTATGCATGGCCTCTCTGCTATTAATTCATTACCAGACCGTCTTAGTATCCACACACATCTTTTGGGAACTTCCTGAACAATAACCGGAGAATGTGTTGCTACAATACCAACACCATTCCGATAAATCAACAAATCCGACAACGTTCTTATAAACGCAGAAACAAGCGGTGGATGAAGATGTTCTTCTGGTTCATCCAAAAGAACAAGAGTTTTTTCTTCCACCAATTCCACAAGTTTGGCAATTGTCAATAGAATAACTTTATGACCGGAACTTAGCCTTTCGAACATAGGAACTATATTTTTTTCAAATATAGCCTCTTCCACCATTTCTTCTGATTCAGCATCTATTTCATTTATATTTTTCTCAGTATAATGACCCATATGATAATTTGACCATTCTCTGACATTTAATTCTGTAAAAGTAGAATCCGATTCTAATACCTCAATTGCCTTATTCCATAATTTTTTCTTGGTTCCCTTAACAATTTTATACAAGCTCTTTGAAAAATCTTCCGCTAGCAATTTTCCACTTTTTACACGTTCCTTTTCAACCAGTCCCACAAATGTATATGGAATAGCAAGTCTGTTTTCTGATAAATCCGCTGAACTAATAGACATATCAAACGCACTAAAAGATACAAATACTACATTAGCAAATGAATCTCCTTGAAATTTTCCCATTTGCTCAGATATTCCGCATTTTTCTACCGCATAAAGCATCCGCTTCAAAATAGTGGTCTTCCCTACACCATTTTTTCCTATTAACACATGAATATTAGACGGCGGTTTTACTTCGCACTCAACAGAAAAAGATATTTCCCTATTTTCCCCAGCAATAATAGCCGGAATTGTATATGTAAAATTATAGTCAGTTAAACGAGCCCCTCCGTGAGCAATTCGATTAAATTGCCCCTTAACCGTTGTTCTTGTAATATCTCTTAGCAAAGATTTCGTTGTAACATCATAATACAACACCTTACTAAATAATTCTTTATCATAAGCTATATCACGTAATTTCTTTAGCAGTTCTTCTCTAATTGACAATGCCTTTAGATTTTCATAATAATTTTCGTTTATTCCTAAAGAAAAAAATTCATCAGAAAAATGCAAACATTCGTTTGGCAGATTTGGAACTCTGGCCGTTTGATTTTTCTGACCAATCTTTATATATCCGATAAAATGCTTATTTAACTCGTCATCAAAATATATAACGGAATATTCTGTTTCAAAAGTAAACCAATCATCCCAACTATCATGTAATAAATAAACCGTATTCCTTTGTGGTAATGACAAATCCTGCGTTACTTTTATTAAGTCTATTCTATCCATTTAACTCCCCAATCTAGCTTGTAATAACTGATTTATTCGTTTTCTTCCATTTCAACTTTATCATACAACACATCTGCTATTTGCCGCATAATTTCATTATTAATATCACGCATATTATGATATAAAGACACATCTATATTTACAATATTCGAAGTTTCCAAATTTTCTCCAATTGCTGGATATTTGCTTTTTATTTTCTTCAAATATTTTTGAGTCTTATATTGCACATATTCATTCTTCTCACGTTCCGATAATAAACCCAAAGCACATTTGTAGCTAAATCTGGAAAGCAGTTCTGGTGACAAATAATCTCCAACTTTTTCTTTCGGCATATTCGAAGTAAAAATGATAATATACTTATTTAAATCATATTCTCGTCCCTGTGAATCAGTAAACCTTCCTTCCTCTAATAACTGAAGGAAAAAATTATATACTGCTTTACCCGCCTTTTCAAACTCATCTATCAAAATCACCTTGCTTTTGCTTCGCATTAATTTATCGGGCAATTCACCTTTTTTACTTCCAATAAATCCTCGCGGACTACCTATTAAACTATTCAATGCATCATTCGAACTATAATTGCCAAAATTTATTTTTATTATTGGTTCATTCGGTGACAATTTATTGTGCATCAATCTCGCAACTTCTGTTTTTCCTATCCCCGAATGACCACAAATTAACACAGAAAAGATTGGTTGTTGATCAATTTTATTAAAAAGTCTATACTTTATAAGTTCTTCCTTCAAACGTTTTTTAAATCTATTATTTCCAAAAAGATTTTTATTTAAATACTCAAAGACTTCATCAAAAGCAGTTTTTTTAATGTCCACAATATTGGTAATACGTTCATTTTTTATTTCAAGATCATCTTCGAGATTAACCACCTCATCAATTTTATAATATAACAAGTCTTTTGCCTGTCTACTATATTGACGCTCCATAATAATGTATAACGCAACAGGTTGTTCGGCTTGGACAATATTTATCATTAACTCCACTGATGATATAAGTGTATCAGAACGATCCTCATTATAAAATAATGAGGATAAGTCAATAAATACGGCTGTAGTTCCAACTGGGAAAGAAAATGTCGATTCTTTTTTTATAAAATAAGACCAGCTAACTATTTGTCCGCCATTGGCCTCAATTGCTTTAACAATATTCTCTCTGTTTTTTCTATCGTACTCATAAATATTTACTCTATCCATTATTTTCCCTAAATATTAAGATCCTGAATAATTGCAATAATATCAATATAGTGAACCTTGTCCTTTACATTCAAGAGATCATTTGCTTCTGCTTGTTCCTCAATGCCGTCTTCAATCTCCTCATTCTCATTTCTATTTGATTGGTAGTGCTGTTTTTTGTTTAACGCCATCATACGATTAATCTTACACTCAACATCTTTCTTTTCAAATTTACCGCGATATATTCCCAACAAAGTCACCTTGCCAATTTCAACATCCGAAATGCTATACTGGCTTTCCATTTCCTTCGCTGCACTCATGGGAATTTTAAGTATCATATACTCATTCTTACCAAATCTATGTGGCAACTCACCACATAATACATACGCTGAATCTTTAAACATCACTTCCATAAGTGAGGAGAGATTCATATCGCCAATCCCTTCAACAGAAATCTGATTAATAAAACCACTCATAAGTAATTTTGTAGCCATAACATCGTCTGCGTTTACGATTGTCAAATGTACATCTTTTATTTTTACTAAATTTCCTACTTTATTTTCATCTAATCTTCGAACTTCTTTAGCATTATCATAAATTGGTTTCAAAATAATAGATTTAGAACTTACAACTCTAACCGTATCCTCTACTCTATTAGATCTGTCATAAGACACATTTCCATTTAAATCTATAGTAGGCAAATATTTACCTACAAATGGAATTTTTTCCCCTTCACCAATCTTAGCATTAGCATCCCCAGTTAATGCTAAGTCCGTATTTTTTATACGAGCAATTTTTTCTACTATTTGATTATCAAAAAGCATTGATATTTCTGATGCTTTCTCATTATTAATATAATAAATATTAAACATTTGTTTCATTAAGCAATCATTCCTTCTTCATTACATGTAATAAACACGGTTGTAATATGCCTCCTCATCTCTCAAATAACATCTGAATCACTATACATTATTACATTCGCATTATCCTTTAAATTTTTATGTACCTACGAAAAAAGTCGCCCTACCGTGCGACCTTCTTCCTTCTTATTTGCTTTTTGTTCCATTCTAAAACACTTAACTCAAGTGTAAAATTCTGCACCTATAAATAATATCTCTATTTATCTTCCTACTTATTTATATCATACCTGAATACACTCTGTTTGTCTATATGCTTACTCAAAAATGACTGCTTGAAAATTTATAATCTCAAATCAAACATTATTTATGAATCTATTTTTACCAGTTCCCCACTATATCTATAAAACTCATCATTAATAAAAAGCGCAACACACATTTCCACAAGATCCATATCCATCAGTTTGGACCGGACTATCTTATAGTAACGCCCAAATGCATTCGGATCCGTTTCAATCTCTGTAAATATCTTCTCCCAGTCTTTATCCCGAAGCATCATATACTCATTCTCTTTTACAAGCCACTTGCATTTGGTTCTGGAGTCGAGACTGTTGATTCTTTGGAATTCCTCGTTTTCCAGCAAAGAATCCAAAAATTTTCTGGATTTTCCCACTGCTTTCATCAAGGCCGGATGCAGCCTGTCGCCTTTTTCATAAACCTTTAACGCTGCATACGAGGCAATATCATATTCATCTTTTTCCTCATTTGCCTTTTTACGCATTTCCTGCATGAGCTGATTGAATTTTAACCAGGGAGTCTGATCCTCTGTTTCATGCGTGAACAGCTTTTCTCTCAAACCAAACATATATTTGTAGCTTTCAAAATCCAGATTTCTTACTCCCAAGTAAAAATTGTCAAATACTTGCCAGCGTTCTTCTGGACTCAATGGCAGATTACTGACCCGCGAAGAGAAACGATCTGCACAGCAACAGTCAGGCAATTCAATCGGCTGTTCCAGGTGCTCATTTGCCATTTTTACTGCACGTTCAAACTGATTCAGCATAATATCTCCGTATGTAAATGCTTTTCTTACTAATCTGGCCTCAATCAGCGCTGCAATGGCTAGCAGATCAATATGGTATGGCATTCCCTGAGATTTTCTGCCCCATAACGAATAGGTGCCGCCCATTGATAAACAGCTATCGTCAACTCCCAGAATGGCATCTCCTGCATATGGATCTGGAATACGATCCCCTACCAGTTCTTTAGGGAGTAAAAAATATTCCGCTGTTTCCAAGTAATTATAATCCCCCGAAGCTCCCCATCCTCTCCAGGTTCCGAAATACAAGTCATCCGTTTCAAACTCTTCAACCGGGGCCAGGCAGTATACGTCAATATCATGAATCTTCATCTTCCGCGAACCTGCAAGTGAAAGCTTTTTCGCAAGGGCCAGAGTTTCCTCGTAGACTCTTTTCCACTCTTCTTTCGTAACAGATTTTGAAATTTCCAAGTTAATATAAATTCCCATGTCTGTTGTTCTCCTCTTCATGTATGATGGTCACGCTTTGCAGCTGTCCGATTCCGAATCACCTGCCTATGAATATTTTCAATATCTGCCAGGATGCCTGCTCTGATTAATTGTCCTAGATTGACCGGGGTATAATTGCAGACATTCGCTGCAACATTCAGATGTTTGCATCCATCCACATAGTGCTCTGCATTTGCATGATCGTGGCCGTGAATATTTAAGCACCATGGTAAGCCGTGTACCGGCTCGTGTGACAATAAAATTTTTTCAGAAATGAATAATGGGCCTGCATAGATTTCATCAAAAAGGCCGGTATAATTACTTTTTCGGTCATGATTGCCCAAGAATAAAATTTTTCTTCGGGCATTGATATCTTTTACATATCTACTCTCCCCCACATCACCCAAACACACAAAAGTATCACTTTTTCTTACCATGGAATTGATGATGCCTAACTGCTTTTCCGGACTGATCCAATCCGGGGTTTTCAACTGGCAGTTTTTATCTCCGAAGTGCAGGTCGGATAAAATATAAACAGATCCTCCATCCGACCATTTCTTATACGGATCGTATAATAATTCTATCATAGCTTCTCCTGTCTGAAAAAGCCCCTCACACCGTTTCCGGCGAAGGGGCCATCTCATATAAGTCTGTTTTAATAAGTAAAGTACTGGCTCATGGCCGGAATGCTGTTTCCAAAGTCCTGGATTACCACTGAGCCTTTTTCCTGCTCCTGTTTCCGGTAAGCCCGCCCATCGAAGATAATGAACTTGAAAAAGATATCATTTTCGCGACAGTATTTTGCAATCTCCGCCGCACTGCGTCCCTGGCCTAACGGATCCAGGCTTACAGACTGTCCCTTTCTCAGCATCTGGAAATTCGTCTGCGGTCCGTCCTGGGCCAGATATAATCCGCCCTGCTGTCTGCTTTCCGTTCCTTTCAAGGCAATAATTGCTACCTGCATTTCATAATCCGCTTCGTTGTAGGGAGACTCCGCATCCAGCTCAATCGTTCCTACGTCATCCGGAAGTTTCACCGCCTGGCAAACTCCGTAATCTACAGTAGTCATTTCTTCCAGCTTATCGGACTCGATGTTCAGGATAAAAGCGTTTTCATTCGGAAATGCTGCCACTGTGATATTCTGTGCCGCTGCCGCATAATCCCCCTGGCCTTCTGCAAAACGGGTTACCGGAGCATCGGTTCCAGAGACCTGCGGATATGCACTCTGGTCATAGGTACATGGATGACTGGCAGAAAGGTAAATAGCATCTGCTCCTGCGCCCATGCAGTTTACCTGTGCGTCCGTGTGATAATACTGTCCGTTGTAACGAACAATGTTCCACTGATGATCTGGATTCATTGCGTCTGCATTCGCATGTACATAATAGCACTCGATTCCCACCGCGTCACACATGGCCTTGAAAGCTCTTGCATAGCCGGAACACTGGGCCGTGTGATTCACAAGAGCACCATAAGCTGTATTTGCGCTGTTTTCACTCCAAGTTTCTGCATAAGACACGTTCTGGAACAGATAGGTGTGGATTGCTCTGATTTTCTGTTCTTCTGTCATATCCTCTTTTATGTAGTTGTTCACAAAATCCGATACAACCTGGGCCACTGCATCTAACTGGGCCTGTGTCAATGACGGTCCGTATACAGATCCGGTTCCTGGTGTATATTCTGACGTATGTGCCGCTTTCAGTTCTCCTCCCGTCATTGCATAGGATGGTACTGCAAAGGTCATTCCCAATGCAATTGCTACTGCTGCTGTTTTTACGTGCTTTCTCATAAGCCGTTCTCCTTTCGCTAATTACCATATTGTTTCTATATCTTTTCCCAATACCCACCATGCAATTGGTACAATCGGAATTGGGAAAAATACAATTCCAGCAGCCCACCATTTTGAACGTTTCAGTGTTCTTGCTCGTCTTACGGTAGCCGCTATATTCGGAAATGTCAATGCAACCATTCCAACCATATTAATTACATAGAGATAAAACGATAAAATCAGAAGCGCCCCTCCAAACAAGCTTACAATTCTACCAATGAAAATAACAATTATGTTCAGGGCTATGACTCCCCCAAACTGAATCACGCAATATTTTCTATAGATATCCCCCTGTTCTTCCCCGGCAAAATCCAATGCGGAGGAAAAATATTCTTTCACATATTCTGGCATCTTCCATATTCCCCTTCTTTAATCCCACAGATTTGCAGTTTCCAATGCTATGATTTTCTGAAGCTGTCTGCACTGGTGCATCTGTAATTCAACCTGCTGTTTTTGCAGATTTTCCATGGTCCAGCGATGCAGCTGCTCATCCAGCTTATCATAAGCTTCCCGCATGGTATCCACGCGCCCGGTCTCTATTGTCTGGATTAGATAATCCACTGCCATGGGAATTTCGTACTCCTCACGATGAAACAAAAGATGTTTGCACTTTTTCGCTACCGGAATGTAATTTTCTTCATATTGTTTTAATAATGCATTTAATTCGTCTGTTTTCTTTTGGCAGAGCCGCTGTTTTTCCGCAGTAATCTTTCCATAAAACAAGTACAATCCGCCTACTACAAATGGGCCAAACATGATTCCGACGGGGCCAAGAAGAAGGCTTATGCCAATACTGAGCAATATCATTTTCTTTTTATTTTTCGGAGCCCACCGCTCCTCTGCCTTTTCATACCGTTTCAAAACATCCTGCTGCCGGATATACTCCTGTCCAACATCGTAATAGCGATACATATGCTGCCGGATGTCTTTCAGGTCCTGGAGATTTTCTTTCATTTCCGGATTCATACTCTTTTGTACCCCTCCACTTAATCTGCATAATTTACAATGTCGTCATATAAGGTACGCACAGTTTTTCCATCAAAAACTGGAATCATCCTGCTCCAATTTTCATTCAGGAAGCGGTCCAGAGTCACTTTCTGCAGGGAATATTCTTCAAAACCCTTTACCGGAACAATTACAACATTCTTTGGCAGAAAGATTTCTGTTTCTTTTATTTTTCTGCTCAAAACCTGTTCTTCCTGCTCATACGGAAAACACAATGCCACATCTTTGGTAAATTCATAGCTGTCTCTTCCGCACTGCACAGTTAATCTCATATCACCGTTGGTGCTCATGACCATATCTGACACAGTTCCATAAACACCTTTTGGCCGGATCCAGAATTGATCTCCTATGGTATACTGCAATTCATCATTGCTGTAATAGGATCTGTCATACAAGGTCACCTGTGCTTTGTAGTATGTCCCGCAATCCTCATAGCTGTTAACCTGCATATAACAGGTGCTGTATACCGTTTCACCGTATAATGGATTTTCTGTGTCTGATTCCGGAATCATCCGGCCATCTGCGCCGAGATAATATCCGTCTATCACAGTATTCTTCTCCATATTTCCCCAACGCGAACAGTAATACCAGTCTCCACTATCCTGCACCCATTCATACTCTGCATAGGTTCCATCATCTTTCTGATATTTCCACTGGTCACCATCCTGCGCCCATATCCCGGCATGAGCAGCGAAACATTGCAGGATAGACATTGCTCCTGCTATCATCAATACGTATTTTTTGTTTTTCATTTTGACCTCCTTGTAAACCTTCTTATCTTTCATGCACACCGTTTTAAATTCAAACACCAGTTTTATGACATTTGTATGTACTGCTTTTTTCGCCTTTTTCAATAACTTTTCTAGTGAATGCCATAGCCTTGATAATTTCCAAAATACGTTCCTGGCATTCTACAGGAATCATGCCTGCATTCTCAACAATCTCTTTTGCAAGTTGCGTATTTCCTCTCATAAAAACACTCCTTTCGTTTTTTGAATACGTTATCATCTTTTTGAATTGTATTATTAATACACAATAGCATGCAAAAAATGTCTTGTCAATACTTTAATTTCATATTCATAATATATACTCGTATTGACAAGACATTTTTTGTATGTTACACTCCACACCATAAGGAGGTGGTATTATTGAGTATCGGACAACGGTTAAAAGACGCCCGTAAGAATCGGGGTATTTCCCAGGATGCATTAGCTGAAAAAATCGGCACTTCAAGAGGTGTAATCACAAATATTGAACATGATAAAATAGATGAACCACAGACAATGGTAATTAATGCTATATGCAATGTCCTGAATATCAATAAGGATTGGCTGCTAAGTGGTAAAGGAACCATGAATATAGATCTGGTTGCTGCTCATAGTGCTAAAATTCTTTCTGAAATTTATTCATTGTCACAGGAGCTTTCTGAAGAAGAACAGCTTTTCATTCTTGATATCATCAAAAGCTATAAAAACCGTTTGAAAGGCTAATATTTTAACTATAGCTGCTCATAAAACCGAATCACTGCCGGATCTGTTTTTATATTGCATTGCCGAATTGGAGTAAGGAAATGAATCCCTTCAATGCTTCTGGCGCGCGATACAGCTACGTATAACTGCCCCGGGGCCCAACATCTTGTTCCATCAATATTTACGTATTGGAATGTCTGTCCCTGGGACTTATGGATCGTAATTGCATAGGCTGGCCGGATGGGAATCTGCCATAATTCGGTTGTCTTTCCCGGTATATCCATGCGGTCTACTGTGAAATTCCGTCTCCCGAAACATACTTTCCAGTTATTATCAAACAGTACTTCCACATAAAACTGATCCAGACTGACCACCGTTCCCAGAGAACCATTTCTATAGCTTGTTCCATTGATCACAGACATAACACGCATTCCCGGCTTCAAAATCATGCGCTCCTCGACTTGCAGATCTGATTCTGAAATCACACCTTCATATTCCGCAAGGTATATATAAGGCTCGCCCGCAAGTTTTTGCAGCTCGACGTGATTGATCAAATCTGCATCTTTTTTGGTTGCGCATATAGAAATCTGACCTGCAAGAGCAGTTGGACTCGAATGCGATAACAGATATTCAATACACTGGTCATTTCCATACTTCAGCAAATTGATGTTCCGAATAAATTCTTTATCGTTTTGCCGGATTACTTCGGTAAGAACACAGGGGACCAGATTTAAAAGATTCCAATAGGGTGATAGAAAAGCATATTCATCTTTGACTGGGGGCAGCTGAAAAAAATCACCACTCAAAATAAGCTGCACATGATGTTCGGCATGGTTCAGGCAATTATAAAGATACTGAATAAAGAATCGTCCCAGCATGCTGATTTCATCAATGATAAGAACATCTACATCATCCAGATTTCTGGCTTTCTTTTCGTAGTCTATTTTTTCATCTTTCACACCCGGGTAAGCCTGAAGAAGGCTATGTACCGTTCTTCCACCAATCAGCTGCGCTGCAATTCCAGTGGAAGCTGTTTTTGCCACTCTTTTTCCGTTCTTCTCTGCCTGCTGTACGATAACCGATATCAGGGTTGATTTTCCAGTTCCAGGATCTCCGAGGAGAAGCAGATTCTCCCCGGAACAAAACAGCTGCAGCGCATGAGACTGCCCGCTTGTAAGAATCATTTATTTTTCATCTCCTTTTCCGCTTTGCATCATGCCTGCGTAAATATTTGCAATCAGATTTATGGATTCCAACAATTCTTCCTTCACTTCACCAGCAGAATTGATGCGTACCAGTTCTTCGTAAATATTATCCATTTTAGCTTTTAAAGCCCGGAAAACACGCGGGTTTCCAATCACTACCACATCCCGATTGGTCAGTTTTGCAATGATATAGTCCTGCTTGGTAAGGCCCGATAAAGCAACCGCTTCATCAATGGCCAGATTCTCTTCTTCCGACACATGGAATGCTACTGTTTTTGCACGCCATCTGCCTTGTCTGTCTCTGTTTTTTGCTGACATATTACTTTTTCCTCCGTTTCGTCTTTGATAAGAGTGTTCAGTTTGTCCATCATTTTATCCTGAGCTGCCGGAAACATATGGGCATAGCGCAGAGTAATGGTAATGCTCTCATGCCCCACACGTTTTGCAATATCGACCGCACTGAATCCCAGACTGATCAGCAGCGAAATATGCGAATGCCGAAGATCATGAACCCGGATACGTTTTACTCCGGCCCGCTCGGCTCCACGGGCCAGAGCTCTGGTAAGCACACTCTTTGAGGTAGGAAAGGCCCGAGAATTGGCTGGATCATAGCACATTGAAAAATAGTCCTTCATCTCTTCGCAAAGCCGGTCCGGCATTCGAACATCCCGAACTCCTTTGGCGGTCTTGGTTGGTCCTATCACTTCTTTTTTCTTTATAATCTGGTATGTCTTTGTGATGGATATCATTTTGTTCTCGAAATCAAAATCATCATAGGTGAGCGCCAGAAGTTCTCCCTCACGTATTCCACACCAGTACAACACCTCAAAACAATAATAGTAAAGTGGTTCTTCCATCATTGCTTCTGAAAATTTCATATATTCATCCAGAACCCAGAATTTCATTTCTTCCGCATTGCTGAGGCCAATGCTCCCGGCCTTTTCAACCGGATTATCCTTTAGCTCATAATATTTCACGGCAAAGTTCATAATGGCATTCATCTGATTATGAATCGTTTTCAGATATGTCTTCTTATAGGGCTTTCCAGTCTTCGGATTCCGGAATTGCAAAAGTTCATTCTGCCATTTCACAATGTCTTTCGCTTTGATTTCAACCATTTTGAAGTTTTTAAAATATGGGATCAGTTTTGTATCTATAATATGATCCTTTGTTCCCCCGGTGCTCTCCCGGATTCTTGGATACAAGTCTTCCCGATACAATTTCACAAATTCCTCGAAATTCATATCCAGATCTCCAGCTATGTGGAGCTTAAATTCTCGCTCATATTCAACAGCCGCACGTTTGGTTTGGAACCCCCGTTTGGTCTTAAATTTTGTCTCTCCTTTCCAGTTTTTATAATTGAATTTCGCATACCAGGAATTATTTTTACTATCTTTATAAGCAGGCATTTGGTTTCCCCCTTACGCGATGGAAAAACCATTTACTTTATGCTCAAAATAATTGCGGTTGACCCGGCCCGATACCGTGAGAAATCCCTGGTCTTTGAGCTCGTCATTCAGTTTTCGGATGATCTTGTAAGCCATTGGAATGGAAATATTCATGTACTCAGATACATCAGCTGCGTTCAAAAAGTTTTTTTCTGACATATTGTTTTTCTCCTTCGTCTTCTGGTGAAAACAAAAATACCGTGCAGGTTTTTAATCTACACGGCAGAATGTCAGATTCTTGATTAGCGCTGCTGAATGTAAAGATATTTTCAGATACTATTGAAAATTTTGAGAATCGAAGATATAATTACAGAGCAGTGCGGTTTGTTCCGCTGGTAGGTGCTCGTATCACCTGCTAGGTGCACAGGAGTTGGCGCTCCTGTGTACTACTGTATTTTTTATTTTCAGTTTTTGTTTCTATCTGTACTATACTACATATACATGTATATGTCAATAAAAATATACATGTATATGTTGATTGAATTTGATTGAATTAACTGATGAAGTGTCTTATAATAATTTCAGAAGAATCTTTGACCGTATGTGGAGGACAGGAATGGCTTACAACGAAGTTTCAAAAAAGGCAACCAATACTTACCGATCTAAATTTGATATCATACAGATTCGTGTTCCGCAAGGCAGCCGTGAACAAATCAGCAAACATGCCAGCAGCTGCGGAGAATCTATAAATGCCTTTATCAATCGTGCAATTACCGAAACGATAACTCGTGATACGCAGAAAAACCAACCTGAAAGTTTCATAAAAACAAAAGAATCCCAGGAGGATTGAGCGATTGCCGTTCCTCCCGGGATTCTTCATATTTCACTATCTTCTCTTTTTCTTTGTGGTCTTTTCGTAACCTTCCTGATATTTCTGGATTACATTGATGGTTCTGGATAATTCATATGGCTGAAAATCTTCCGAACATCGAATTTGCTGATTCTCTAACTCTTCTGGATTTACTCTGATTTTTAATGGGTCATTTTTTTCTAATGCATATATTTTTATTCTTAAAGCCTGTCCTTCATTTTGAATTGTCAGTTTCATTTTTCCAGGAAAAATCCGTTCAGAAAAACATGGAATGGTTTCTTCCTTCTTCATAGGCCCGTTTACCAGCGGCCGGTACTTCATCTTCTCACTGAGCATATATAATTTGTTATCTGTATAGTCTGGCCGATCAATATATGGATCTTCGATGCAATGTCCTAGTAAATATTGAATATCTGGATAATCAAGTCCTAATATTTTGAGGTGTGTTGCAAAATTTCTCCGCAATAAATAGGCCGTAACGCTTCTCTCACTCACCTCTAACCTGGCCACTTCTTCCTCCATTTCAATCTCCAGAGATGCCAACACTTCTGATTCAATTCCTACCTGTCGGAATACAATCCGAGCCTCTTCCGCAACTTTATCTGCCCGTAGTCTTGTGGCCAGTTCAACCGTATCTTCCTCGATATATCCATCTCCCGCAACTGGGATTCTGGATGTGTCTAAATCCAGATTCTTTTTCTCAATCAGGTCACTGACAATCGCCCTTCGCTCCAAAAGAAATTCTGCGACTTTCTGCGGAATCGGTATCCGTCTTCCAGAATTCCACGTTTTACCACTTGACTGAAGCTTACTGGTTTTCGGTATGGTAGACTGTTTAATGATTGCTACATAACAGCCTCTGTAATACGGCAATTCATAGATATCGCCAAAGTCCAATCCACAGGCTTCTCCATCTCGCAGGCCAAGAGCAAACATCAGAATCAACGCAATCCGCTTTCCATCTTCCCTCGGGTCATTCATAATTTCCTCAGTCAACCGTTTTTCCTGTTCAACACTCAGAGACCGCTTAATCTGGGTTTTGGAACGGATTGCCAATTCTTCCCGTTCCATGTTGATTTCAAACTTAGTTCCCCATAAGAAGTCCTGACAATACCCGGCCATCGCTACATTGCGGAATACCCAGTAAATCAGATATTTGAAATGATTCATCTGTGTCTCTGAATATTCCTTTTTCTGGCCCCTGCTTAAATAGCCATCTTCCCGTATGCCTTTTAATGTTTTCTCGCAATCTTCTTTTGTATAAGCAGAAATGATTTTTTCATTATGATGTTCAATATGTGGCAAAATCACATTATTAAAATCTCGATCATACTTTTCCCGGGTCTCATTATTCCATCCCTTTGCTATGCTTTTGTAGAATTCTTCCAGTGCACCGCAAAATGTTAATGGAGAAAGCATAATCCCATCGCGAAATCCCGTTGATTCCGGGCAATGAAATTCTCTCATCCATTCATCTGATATTAAAGGTCTTCTCATATTCATTTACCTCAACGCATATGATGATGCAATTATTTTAAATCCATTTCTGTTCTCAACTTCTATCTCCGGCTCTTGATCCAAAGCATGACGTTCCATAATACTCCCTGAAACACCTTCGTAAATTCCAGTAAAATCCATCTCACCGCGCACTGCCATCATGTCAGTTTTCTTCTGTTCTGTAAATAGTTTTGAAAAATATTTATTCTGCCAGCGGTCCAGCTTTCTTGCCATCATCAATTGGACATAGTCATTCGTGTAATCACAATAATGCTGTGAAAATGTATCTGGTTTTTTAATTCCCAAATAGTAGTTCATTTCATCCAGGCCAAATCCAGCTGTGTTTAATGCTTTTTCTCGGAAATTTGTCCTAAAAATATCTCCGCCGTAACTGTTAATGTCTGTCTCCAACTCAGTTCCACTTTCTTCATCCGGTAAAATGAGCATGTGCTGTGCAATCTCTGCTTTTGAAATGCTCTCCCGGCATTTCTGCGCAACAACTGCCGGTTTACAAAATTCCTCTTTGTGGCCTTTGAGCATCTTATTCAAATCTTCCCGCCCTAAAATAATCGGATAATTTTCAAGAACCTCCGCGGCCAGACCCTTTCGTATGAGAAACTTTTTCCTCTCTTCCAGAATTTTTCCCAAAAGCGTAGAAATCGGTAAAGTCCTATATTTTTCCCAGCTTTCCTCCAGAGCATGCGAAATCAGTTTCCCACTGTTATCAACAAATTTTGTGATAGATAAGGTGTAGACATCCGTGCTTTTATTATATTGAAAGTTCCTCCATAAAAGGGCACTATCCTCCTTTAACGATATTCCCGTCAGCAGTCTGATCAGCACAGCCAGATAACTGCTGCGCTCCACATAAAACGGCTTCAGGTATTTGATGATTTTTTCTTCCTCAATATTTTCAAAGCTACGTTTTGCTAATGCCTGCCGCACCTGATTCTGACGCTTGGTTGCCCGATTCTGGACATTTGGAAGTAATGGCAAAATTTTATTTTCCGATAGATATCCTTTTTTTATGGCTTCTGTTACAACCACATTCAACATTTTTAATATCTGTAATTCTTTCTTTTCCTCTCCTGGTTCTATCAGTTCTGCAATGGCCTCACGGATCATTTTCTCATCCGATTTTGGCAATATAAGTTCCGATATTTTTTCCCCAGTCGTGAATATCTGTCTCATCAGCGACTCATCATAGGAATTCTTTTTTTGCAGTTCATCTCGAAGACAAAACCATAATGTTTTCATGGAAACTGGGAAATGAGCTTCCAAATAGTGGGTTGTGATGTCCGTTTTGATTGCTTCGGACACTTTGGGAACATATGCATAATTCTCCAATCCAGCAACCACGTCTGCTTCCGTCTCACCACTCAGGCCCCGACCTCTTCGGTCCGTTAATGCTTTTCCCCGAATCTTTGGCGCATTTTTATTCTTTGTTTCCGCATAATACGCTTTTCCATAAAATCCCTTTCTTCCAGGATAAACGGCATACGACAATTGTATTTCCTTAGAAAATGGATACATATCCGCTGTTGCGTATTCCATTCCAGTCTTCTTTTCAGAATTTTCTTCCATGGACTGTTTCCACATTGCATTGATGGTGTTGTACTGAAACAGTTCTTCCTGATCTACAATCAGTTTTTCCTCCGATGGAACTACCAGCTTTGTATCTTCCGCAAGATTTACCCGCCATATTTCTGTTTTTTCTTTTACGTCCCTTTTTTCCAGATATATCATACTTTTCTTTTTCGGCGTAGTACTGGACATATCGTTGGAAGTTACCACGATTTCCCGGATGTTCAGTCCACCATCCGTAACGGAATCCCAGAAAGCGGACCCTTTATTATCTATGAGACGTGTATGAATAATTCCGCAAATTCTTGTTGCCTGGCACAGACTCATTAGATGCATTATTTCCCGTATCTGGTTTTCATCAATATTCGAAACAAATAGAACCACCATGTCCACATCGGATATGGTGCCAGCACTTTCAAATGATATAAATGTTGATTTTCTATATTGTTTGGAATAAAGCTGCGCCAGCGTTTCATCAGCCACAACGTAGCGACAGGAGGTTTCATTCTGCTCGAAACACTCTATCATTACCGGACTTGGATTTACAATGAGCCGCCGCTTATACTTCAAGATTTCTGGATTGTACAGATGAAAAAAATAATATTCCAATCCAGAATCATTCCTGTCTTTTCTTCTATAATAGATGCTTTTAATCACATCCATTGGTTTTTGCCTATATAGCGACATGGCTGAGACGTTGAATAATGTCTCAGCCACGCTGACTCCACAGACTACCGTTTGCTTTTTTATTCCCTTGCTTAAATACTCCCACGGATTGATTGCTTTTTTCAGATATTCCGGATATGTGATTACATCGTTATAATCCGTTAGCAGTTGCCTGAGTGATACCCGGTTATCTTCATACTTACTTATCGCATTTGCAATCGTACCGTTGATTTTGTGCATATAGGGTTCAAATTTATATGGTGCCTCTGAATGACGTATATTTTTATAATCCATTTTATATCCATTCCTTTCGCATCGCTCACAGTTTCAAACATGATTCACCAGAGCGCATAATTTCATAAAATAGCTACCCTGCTATTGTAAGAATGTCTCAAATTATTATATCATTGTTGAAATATAGAAGGAACGGTAATTTTGAAATAATAAATAATAATTGGGCTAATAAATATTATTTTGGCTATTACATATTAATTGTGATAATAAATAATAGATGATGATGCTTAATAAATATTAAATGCGCTAATAAATAAAAGCATGGCTATTATTTATTAACGCATAATAAATAATAGCCATGCTTAACTGTCATCACTTTTCTTTTATATCTTTATACTTATTCTTAATCAGGGCAATCTGCCTGCCAGAGTTACATTTGGCCCAATACGTGCCGATGCAGCCGTCGCAAAAATGCGTTGGACATTTTGCGTGACAATCCTCTTTGCTCATCGTCACCCAGTTGCCAGCAACAAGTAACTCGAGCTGAGGCTCCCGCGGAATGTAAGTACTATACTTGCCGTTTTCAGTCTCGCCCGAAACAAACAGCTTGTCCTTTATCGCGGCAAAGCATGATTTGCAATCCAAGCACAGACGGATATACCTAGCTTTCCCGCCAACATTAACGGGCAAGGTTAACCACAGCTCTTTGCTGTCATTAAAGCAACGAGCCATTTTCGCCTCCCAATTTTCTTGCTTTTCTGGATTTTCTCTGTTTACTACCAGGCTGCCAACCCACAAAGCCTCAAGAACACGCAAACCAATCGGTGTCAAATTTTCGCTTTTCCAAATTTTATTTGCCCATTTTTTCAGGATAATAATGTCGGCAAATCTACATTTTGCGCCTTCACAAACAGCCTCATCTGGATCCTCATAAAAAATCCCAGTTTTGAGCAATTGCGTCAAGCTTCTTACTTGCGATACCGGTCCTAAGCCATCCACTTCCGGCCTCGGCGTTCTTGGTCCTTCTACTCCAGATGCCCCTGTAGTGCCATTGCCCTTGTCTTTTTCTGGCTTCAGCAACGCGAGAATAAACTCCTCTGCAGTTGGTGGCAGAAGCGGCATATTAGTTTTATCCTCATACCTCTGACATGCCTCATTTGTGTGTACCTCGCCAGGCATGCGAGCATAACAATACTCTTCTCGCCCCGGAAATCTGCGTGTATACATATTACAGCCGCAATATATACACTGCACAATTTCTCCTTTTAGCTCTGCACTCGCGTACA
>ERZ791846.339-NODE-339-length-28200-cov-3.81105_pt1 | contig 28200 bp, 37 predicted proteins | sample MGYA00510289_ERZ791846 | MGnify/ENA primary metagenome ERZ791846 (study PRJEB30046, sample SAMN00715274) | human gut metagenome | study: EMG produced TPA metagenomics assembly of the A metagenome-wide association study of gut microbiota in type 2... | reverse complement strand
ATATCATGCACTCTTAAAATTTTCAGTACTGGTCTGAATTCACAGGCCCATTATACTTCAATCGCCAGCAGTAATCTTCTAAGCAACTCTAAATCACGTTTCACGATCATCACCTCCCTTCATGGCCATTATACCAGATGGGAGCAGGAAGGAGGGAACCATATGAAACCGGTTATCTCGATAAACGAACTTATGAATCGTTGGGATTTGAGCCGTCCTGCCATTACAAAGATGGAGCAGGACGGACTGCTCAAGCGGCTCAAGCTCCCCGGGGTCAAGTACAGCATGAAGAACGTGTTAGAGCTCGAGGGGATGGACTCAGCGGATTGGACGCACAGCCCATTTGAATGGCGCCGCCTAAAGGATGAGCTGGCACGAACACAGCAAGATCTGGAGCGGTGCCAAACTTTCATTAGCCAGCTGGCGGCCAATATGAGCCGATTTGAATATGAAGAAAGGAGACAATCGAATGAAGACCACGAAGATTTACGAGCATGGACCGACAGCGCAAAAGCATAACCCCTGTCGCATTGCCAGGGCAGGAATGGCCGTTGTGATGGCGCTAGGCCTTGGGTTCTGCGTGGGCCGGTATGCCGCTTCAGCAGATACACCGACGGTGGCACTGGCAGCGGAAACGGCCCGGATCCACATCGTCGAACCCGGCGAAACGGTGTGGGACATTTCCCGCCCGTTGGCCGATGAACAGGGCATCGACGTCCGCGAAATCGTGTACCAGCTCCAAATCAACAATGATTTGGATGACGATTGTACATTGACGCCGGGGCAAAAAATCGTTATCCGGTAGGAGGTGAACGTCATGACTGAAACCGTCAAAATCATTTTGGACAGCACAGAAAAAGGACTGACGCCCGCCGTGAACGTCAGTCCCCTATAAAATATTGGTTTGTGCCTACATTATGGCACAGAAAGCGAGAAAAAGCAATGGATAACACGAAATCAAACGTAAATCAAGAAAACGCGGGTATCTCTGAAGAAACACTGCATGCATTGAGCGACGCATTAAAGCAGGCGTGCATGGTGGGAGGCCGCCACTGCATCATCGCATGGTGCGAACAGCACACAGAAGACACGTCCGGCGACGCCACTGGCTTCAGCGCCAGTACAAACATGTGCTGTACCGGCGCCGAAGCCATGATCATGATGTGCTCGCTTCTGAAGCGGGTGGCCGTGCTGAACGGGCAGCCGTATGAAAAGGCGTTGCGTGATTTTGAGCATGCATTTCGTGTGCTGACAATGGATGAAGAATGGGAAGGGGGCAAAAATTATGGATGCTGAGCTCATTATGACTGTCAAACAGATGCAGGATCATGACGCCTGGCTGGACATGCGAAAGCAAGGAATTGGAGGCAGCGACGCCGGCACCATCATGGGATACAACCCATGGACCAGCCCATTCGCTCTCTGGATGGAAAAAACGGGCCAGTCCGAGCCAGAAGACATTAGCCAGAAGCCGTCTGTACAAGCCGGTATCCGGCTGGAACCAGTCGTCGCGGATTGGTTCAGCGACGAAACGGGGCTGAAAGTCGAACGCCGCGGCATGATGCGTAACAAAAAATACCCGTGGATGCTGGCCAATATCGACCGGCTCATTCCTGGGCGGAAGAATGGCCTGGCTGAAGACGTTGGTCTGGAAATCAAGACGACGAACGCCTTTTCTGCTCATGATTGGGATGAAGACAACGTTCCCGACAGCTATTATCTCCAATGCCAGCATTATATGATGGCAACGGGGTTAAAGGGCTGGTGGATTGCGGTACTCATCGGCGGCCAGGACTTTAGAAAAAAGTTCATCTCGCGCAATGACGAACAGATCTGCGCGCTCTTTGAAGCGGAAAAGGTATTCTGGGAAAAATATGTCTTAGGCGGTGCCATCCCACCGATTGATGAAAGCCGGGCGACGAAAGAAGCCCTGGAAGATAAATACCCCGGCGGCCTGGAGGATGCGATTGAATTGCCCGAATCGGCAGGCGGATTATTACAGCTCTTAGACGGCTATAAAGCCCGAAAGAAAGAGCTGGAAAGCGGCATTCAACATGTCGAAAATGGATTAAAAGCCTTGATGGGAGACCATGAAACAGCCCTAGCCGGGGACCGCAAAATCACGTGGAAACGTCAAAACGGACGCATTACCATAGACTCCAAGAAGTTGAAAGCGGAGCATCCCGACATTTGGGAAGCCTGCAAAAAAGAAGGGAAGCCTACACGGGTTTTCAAAGTCGCACCTAAGAAGGAGGAAAAATAAATGGCAACAACCAAAGGAACCGTACTGGCCAAACGTAATGCCGGCCAGCCGGTGGAAAAAGCACATGAAAACGTCGCTGCGTTATTCAACGCGCTGATTAGCAAGGAAGGGTACCAGAAGCGGTTTAACGAATTGTTGGGGCACCGGGCTCCTCAATTCATCGCATCGTTGGTAACGATGATTAACGACGAACCGTCCATGATGGAAGTCTTCCACGACAACCCTATCAGCATCATCAAAGCAGCTTTACGTGCCGCTGCGTATGATCTTCCGATTGACCCGGCATTGGGGCAGGCGTATATTGTCCCCTTCCGGAATAAAGGGAAGATGGAAGCCACCTTCATTATTGGTTATAAGGGCCTGTATCAGCTGGCCGTTCGTACTGGCGTCTACAAGAAAATCAATGTCGTAGACGTCCGGGAAGGTGAAATGCATAGCTGGAACCGCCTGACGGAAGAAGCCCAATTTGAATGGGTAGAGGATGAAGAAGAACGAAACAAGCTGCCTATCAGTGGCTATTGCGCTTATTTTGAGCTGACCAATGGGATGCGTAAGGTGCTCTATTGGTCCACTCAGCAAATCAACTATCACGAACGGAAATTCCGCAAGGGGCATGGGGATTATCCCAGCAAAGGATGGCGGGATAATTGGGAAGCCATGGCCAGTAAAACCGTTCTCCGTGCGTTACTCAGCAAGTGGGGGCTGCTTTCCATCAATTACCAGACAGCGGACCCGGCTACATTGAAGATTGCGTCGGATCTGGCGACGGGACAGATTGACGATGAGCAGCATGTCATTGACCTTCAGGCCGAACAGGTCCCCGACAACGTCGACCCGGCCACGGGGGAAGTGTGTGACACTCGTTCTGATCAGGAAAAAGCCGATGACGCCGTACTGAACGCGTCGCTTGACCTGTAATGGAATGTGGGAAGCGGGCGTGATTCCGCTTCCCTATCCTGCAAGGGAGGTGATGCGATGGCCAGGCCGACGAAACAGGGACTTGATTATTTCCCCCTGGATGTCGGGTTTTTGCAGAACATGAAAGTAAGACGAATAATGAGAGCGTGCGGAATACAGTCTATCCCGGTGCTAATCAGCCTGCTGGCTAATACCTATCGTGATGAGGGGTATTTCCTACGGTGGGACAGTGATATGCCTTTTCTGATTGCCGACGAGCTTGGGGTCAGCGAGGGCGCAGTTACCGCGGTTGTCGATAAGGCGACGCAGGTAGACTTCTTTAACGCCAATATGTACGAAAAATACGGCGTGCTAACGTCAGACGGGATTCAAAAGCGCTTTTTTGAAGCGACAGCCCGCAGAACGTCAGTCCGTTACGACGCGAGATTTCTGCTCATAAGCGTTTCTGACTACAAAAACCTAGTTAATGTATACAAAAACTCGATTAATGACGACGATAATCCACAAAGTAAAGTAAAGGAAAGTAAAGGAAAGAAAAGTAGTAGTAGGAGCGACGACGGACTCAAAACCGTCATCAATGCCTACCGGGAAAATATCTATCCCATGCCAGGCGAAATGGACATGGAAAAGCTCAAGGCTATGACAGATGACTTTGGCAGCAACATGGTCGTTAAGGCCATTGACAGGGCCGTAGCACGGAATAAGCGGAGTCTGGCATATGTACATGGGATTTTGAAGCGCTGGCAAGCCAGTGGGTACGATGATGAAGATACAAAGAAGCATGACCCACTGGTAGAGCAGTACAACAAGATTCCTTTTTAGGAGGGACACAACATGGAAAACGTTTCGCAAGCGCTGACAGATATGCAGCGCAGCCGAATAAAGGCAAAAATAGAAAGGGCCATGGCTATGGCCGATACCCGGGAGAAAGTCATACCGGAATTCGCTACACCGCCGGACGGGATTCAGTGTACCCGCTGCGGCAACACGGGATGGATCTATCAGGTCAGTGACGACGGGTACGAAAGTGTGACAGCATGCCCGGATTGTTATGAGCGGCGCCAGGTAGTCCGCCGGCTCAAGCACAGCGGTATCAGTCCGCGGGATTATGCCCGCTTCACCCTGGCCAGCTTTGACTCGGGGAAAACCGCCGACAGCGCCAAAATGCTGGCGATGGCCAGGAAGTACCTGGCAGAGCATACCGATGGAGGGCCGGGATTTGGTGTATTCGGCAGCAGTGGCATGGGAAAGACCCATATCTGTATTGCAGTATGTCAAGAGCTCACGCGGCAGTATCGTGAGCCACACTATTACTTCTCGTACCGGAGCATCATGCCGGGGCTGGTAAAAGCTTCCAAAAGCTTCCAGGGAGATTATGAAGCAGCCATGCAGAAGTGGGAAACATGCCAGAATCTGTATATCGACGACGTATTCAAGTTTTCAGGCAAGCAAGTTGGCGACCGCCTCGTCATGGATCAAGATGAATTGCGCGTCTTCTTTGACCTCATCAATGCCAGATATCTCAACCACAAGACGACGCTGTTCAGTAGTGAATACACCGTTAATGACATTGCCGCCATTGATGGAGCCCTGGGAAGCCGGATGTATGACATGGTCAAGCCATATGGCCTGGCCGTGTCCGGACCGGACCAGCGGTTGGGAGGATGAAGGGAGGCGAAACACCATGACCTATGAAGAACAAAAGAAACTAAGGGAGCTGCTTGAAAAGCAACAAGATGAATTATGTAAAACCTACTATCACAAAGGAGAGGGTGAATCGTGTTACATACAGCGTGTCCCGTATAACATCACTAACATTGCCCCGGACTGCGTGGAATGGTGCCCGTCCGATGACGAGGGAGGTGGATGCATAATCGAGCACCTGCTCAGAGAATTATTCGGTGATTAAAAGTTAGGAGGTGACAGGCATGACAGACGAAGAAAGAGACATACTGAAGAAACATATCAGATACAGGGCAACGGAGTATTACCGCCGGTATCTGGGATATGAAGACGTAGACGAAGTGGAAGAAGCCGACAGCGCCTACGATGCCGTGACGATGTTGGCCTATGATCTGTTACGGACGGAGCATTCGGCCCGCCTGGTGAATAAGCTCATAGACGACATTGACGAACAGGCAGAGCAGAAAGCAAGAAAAGAGGCGAGAAGATGAACAAGTACAACAAGGAACATTACAGCGACCCGACACCGCACGATGCCATGAAGAACATCGCCAGGGAAGAGCGGGCCGCAGCTATGGCACCGATTCATATTGTTATTCTCGGCGAGCCAGTGGCACAGGGGCGGCCGCGCTTCAGCCGCCATGCCGGCTATGTATCCACGTATGATCCGGGGAAATCCCGAAAGTACAAGCAACGGATTTTCGACGAAATCTGGGCACAGATAGCTACACGGAAAATCAGGCAGATCCCGCCGGGCGTTCCGCTGCATGTGACGGTCATGGTCTACCGGGGTATCCCGAAAAGCTGGCCAAAGAGCAAGCGGGACCGGGCCATCCTGGGGGACATCCGCCCGACGTCGCGGCCGGACACGGATAATTACATCAAAATCGCTATGGACGGCCTCAATAAGGCCCTGATCAAGGATGACAGTTATGTCGTATCCATCCGGGCAGAAAAGCATTACAGCGACACCCCGCGCATGGAAATCATAGTCAGCCAGCTGACGTTAGAAGGTGTGGACCATGCTTGATCGCTCAAAAGAGGCCACCAGGATGCGCCAGGCCGTTTTGGCCTGGCTGGTACTGTTCTGGGCCACGGTGGCCGCTGCTATTTATTATTGGTAGGAGGATTCATGAATAAATTCAGAGGCAAGAAGCACTATATCATGACGAAAGCATGGCAGCGGTCCAGCGTGGGGCACCCGGTGAGAAGCCGGTGCCGTCATGCTAAAAGGAAAGTGGCCTGTGGATACCGTTACAAAGGCGGTAGATAAAACGTTTTAGTTTCGCCGATACGGATTTTTTATTTTATTCACGATAAATTACACATAAAGAGGTGAAAAAGGATGCATAACTTGATGCATGAAGCCATTAAGCAGAGAATCAGCAATGCTACGAAACGACATTACCATTACGCAAAAATCGAAAAGACGGGAGACGACGGCGTAAACCAGGCAGTTTGCGAAGTCATCGAAAGTTGGGGCTATAAAGTGGCACAGAATAAAAGTTTTATCATGGTATTGTTGTAAGGAGGAGACGCAATGACAGCACTTACGTATTTGGAACACGTAAGGACCCGGCGATTTTTGGCGAAAGAAGCACAGCAGGCAGTACGAGAAGCCCGCTTAGATAATTATGCTATCCGGTCGGCTAATGCCCCCGGTGGAGGCAGCGGCCGGCCGGGTGGCAGTGATTTGAGCGACTTGTATATCCGGCTGGAAGAAAAGGAGCTGAATGCAGCGAAGCTCTTGCTTAAATTGCAGAATGAGCAGGCAGAGGCCAGGGAAAAGATTTTGGCCCTACCGGACGACACGGAAAAAGCGGTGCTCATGGGGCGCTACATCAACGACCAGGATTGGCGGGCTATTGCAGATCATGCGTGTATGTCGCTACGGACCATCTACCGGATACACCGGGAAGCCCTGGGAAGTTTCGAGGAGCTGCATAAAGACTTCCTAAGCGCCGAAAGTTGTCACTAAATGGCAGTAGATGGCAGCGAATGGCACAAGCAAGAAGGCTACCAGTGTGCTACAATAGTAGCGTAGATGAAACGGCAAACAGGCAATGCCACGAGTTTACCATGTAGAGACACTTCTTAGATAGTACAGACACATACAAAAAAAGCACCCGCCAACTGGTGGATGCTTTTTTGTTGCCTGAATTTAGCTGTAAGGATGATGGGGGACGATGAATGATGAAAACTTGAAACCTATCCGAAACGAGAAGGAAGCGAGAGAAAAAGGGCGAAGAGGCGGCCGGGCTTCTGGCCGGAAGCGGCGGCAAATTAAAGCATGGAAAGAGCTGGCACAAAGCATACTTTCCATGCCGATGAAAGATGGGAAGATTGATAAGAGAATCAAGAGCCTGGCCGACGCAAAGGGAAAAAATATCAGCGTACAAGATGCCATGATGCTGGCGCAGGCGGTGAAGAGCCTAAAGGGGGACGCTAGGGCCTTTGAGCTAATCACGACCCTGGCCGGGGCCTATGAAGAGCAGGCCGAACAGACGCCGACGGCACCTTCTATGGATGACACGAACTTGATTATACCGGCATTCGATGCACTGAGCGCCGATATTAAGCGCCATCTGCATACGCATTATTGGCTAAAGGGCGGCCGTGGCAGCACAAAGTCATCATTCATCTCTATCAAGATTCCGCAGCTGTTGGAACAGGACCCGGAACTACACGCCGTTGTTTTGCGTAAAGTTGGCAACACGCTGAAGAACTCCGTTTATCAGCAAATCGAGTGGGCCATTGATGCCCTGGGGCTGACTGACGAATTTTCATTCAAGAAGTCGCCTCTTGAAATCACACTGAAACGGACCGGGCAAAAGATCCTGTTCTTTGGTGTCGATGATAAAGCCAAGCTGAAATCCCTAAAGATGCCGTTTGGGTATGTCGGGGTGCTGTGGTACGAAGAACTGGACCAGTTCGCCGGCATGGCCGAACTCAGAAATATCAATCAGTCGTTATTGCGTGGCGGATCTAAATGCTGGTGTTTCTACTCGTTCAACCCGCCAAAAAGCCGCGACAACTGGGTCAACGTTGAACAGCTGACAGACCGTGACGACCGCCTGGTTACATCGAGTAATTACTTGCAGGTTCCACGCGACTGGTTGGGCGAACAATTCTTCCTGGAAGCGGAAGCACTGAAATTACAGCGCCCGGATCTGTACGCTCACGAATACCTGGGCGAAGTCACCGGCACCGGCGGCGACGTATTCGGCAACGTGGAAGATATGGCCATGACTGACGATATGGTCCGCGATTTTGACAACGTACGCCACGGCATTGACTTTGGTTTTGCCGTGGACCCGTTCGCCTATACCAAAATGCACTATGACAGCAAGCACCACACGCTGTACGTGTTCGATGAGGTATACAGTACCGGCATGACCAATAAAAAGGCGCATGACGCCGTAAAAGACAAAATCGGAGACAATTACGTCTATGCAGATAGCGCCGAACCAAAGAGCATCGCAGAAATGTGTGATTATGGCTTACGGTGCCTGCCAGTCCGCAAGGGCCCGGATAGCCGGGATTATGGTATCAAGTGGCTGTCAGACCTGGCCCACATCTATATTGATAAGCGGCGGGCACCGAACACCTATCGGGAATTCATTGGTTATGAGTTCGCACAGGATAAAGACGGCAACTTTATCAGCCAATACCCGAAAGCCAACGACCACACCATTGATAGCGTTCGCTATGCACTCAAAGAAGACATGGACGGGAAAATGTTCTCGTTTGATTGATGGGAGGGAACATGTTTTTAAACGACATTTTCAACACCATTTTAAAATACGGTGCTTACCAGAACATGACAGAGAAACAATTTCTCGAACATGAAATAACGCACTGGATAAACAGCGATTGCCGGCGCTGGCAGATGACAGGCAACGAGTATTACTTATACAACCAGCTTATCGACCTTAAAGAACGCCAGGTAATCGGGGAAGGCGGTCAGCTGACGACGGTCCACAACCTGCCGAACAACAAGTTGAAAGACAATCGCTATGCCTTCCTGGTAGACCAGAAGACAAACTATTTGCTGGCCAAACCGATAGACACGAAAACGGACAATGACGCCGCGCAGGGATTCATCAACGACGAATTAGGGCCGATATTCCGTCGGACACTACGGGAAGTCGGCAAAGATGCCCTGAACTGTGGCATTTCGTATCTCTTCCCTTATGTGGATGATGGCGTATTGAAATTCAAACGATTCTACGGCTACGAAGTGCTGCCATTTTGGAAAGACCGGGATCATACGGAGCTTGACGCCTTTCTCCGTATGTATCCGCAAGAAGTCTATGAAGGGCAGACACGTAAAACCGTTTGGCGCGTCGAATGGTACACACTGGAAGGCGTACAGAAATTCATTTGGGAAAGTGGCGGCCTGAAAGCGGAAAGCGATGAGATTTTCCCGTACCTGGTAATCAATGACGGGTCCGGGGAGCCGGCCGAAAACGGGAAGCCCATTCAGATAATGAACTGGGACCGTATCCCCCTTATCCCTTTCAAGGCGAATGAAGACGAATTGCCGCTGATACAGCGTGTAAAATCCTTGCAGGATGCCTTGAATACGCTTTATAGCAATTATGCCGATGCCATGCAGGAAGACGCACGGAACACTATTCTGGTCATCCGTAACTACGATGGCCAGGACTTGGGCGAATTCCGGCGCAACCTGGCACAATTGGGGGCCGTAAAGGTCCGCGACCAGGGCGGCATTGATACGCTGACTATCAGCGTTAACAGTGAAAACTACATCTCTATCATCAACCTGTTGCGGCGGGCTATCATCGAGAACGGCCGCGGCGTCGATACCAAAGATGAGCGGCTGACCAGCGGGACACCGAACATGATGAACATCCGGTCCATGTATACCGACCTCGATTTAGATGCCGACGAAATGGAATTGGAGTTTCAAGCATCCTTGCAACAACTCATGTGGTTCGTGAACATGTTCAACGCGGCAACAGGAAAGCCGACGGCGGACGTGAAGTTCATCTTCAACCGCGATACGATGGTCAACGAAGGGGACACTATCAACAACTGTCGGGCCAGCATGGGAATCATCTCAGAAGAAACCATCATTGCAAATCATCCCTGGGTCAAAGACAGCAAAGCCGAGCTGGAAAAGGTCAAGGCAGAGCGGGCCGAACAGATGCAAGACATGATGGCAAACTACGGCGGCATGGGAGGCGGCACAAGTGGCGACGGAGCAGGAGCTAATAGATAAGAACCACGCGTATTGGAAAGACCGCTTTACGGCATTGGATGACCGGACCTTTGAGGACGCCGGTAAATCCATTGACCGTATCCGTGACGCCTTTGATTATGCATGTCGGGAAATTGACAAAGAAATAGAACGCTTTTACAGCCAGTACGCCGACGATAGCGGCCTAACCCTGGCGGACGCGCAACAGTATTTGCGGGATAACGAGCGCAAAGAGTTCCAAGCCGACGTCACCGAATATATCAGGATGGCCACCAGCGACGATGACAGCCGTTTTTCTAAACTGCTTGACAGTTTATCCACGCGGGCGAGAATAACGCGCTTAGAGGCGCTTAGAGCGAAAACGGCTATGTACATCAGCGACGCGTACGGGAAAGAAAGTGATGCGCTGCATGATTCCTGCCAAAAAGCCCTGGAGTCGAATTATTTGCGTACAGCGTACGAGATTCAGAATGGAGTGGGAAAGTATGAAGCGTTTCAGCAAATCGACAAGAAGAGCATCGAACGCATTTTGTCGAAGCCGTGGACACCCGATAATAAAACGTTTAAGTATCGGGCATGGACCAACAAAGAACAGCTGATCCACACGCTGACTCAGGTTTTTACCCGCGGGTTCGTGTCCGGTATCGACTCGAAAGAGATGACGAAGACTGTCAAAGACCGCTTCAACGTCGCGGAATATGCTGCAGCCAGACTGGTCAATACAGAAGCTGCATATTTCGCATCGGAAGGGAGCCGGCAAAGCTACCAGGCGCTGGGTGTTACCAAATATCAGATACTGGCTACACTCGACGACCGGACATGTGATATTTGCGCCGACCTGGACGGGCAAATCTTCAATATGTCTGACTACGAAGTCGGGCTTACGGCCCCGCCATTCCATCCGAATTGTCGGACAACGACGGTTCCGTATATCGATGACCCGGTACTGACGGCCGGCGAAGAACGGGCCGCCAGGGACCCGGATACAGGCAGGACGGTCCTGGTAGATGGCAGTCTGACGTACAACCAATGGAAAGAACGATTCGTCACCGATGATGACGAAGAGGATGAGGAGGAATAGAAAAAATGACAGATGAAGAATTGAAAGGCTTAGGGCTGACAGACGAAAACCTGGCCACCCTGAAAAATGATCTTGCGGCAAACTATGTGACTAAAACCAAGTTCGATGAAACGGAAGCCGCCAAAAAAGCTGCTGAAGGGCAGGTAGCGGAACGTGATAAGCAGTTATCGACGCTCAAGGACCAGGCCAAAGGCAATGAAGACTTGCAGGCCAATATTGAAGAGCTTCAGGCAGCCAACACGAAACAGAAAGCGGATTACGAAGGCCGGATTTATCAGATGAAGGTAGACAGTGCCTTGAAGGCCTCTTTGACAGCAGCACACGCCAAAAATGCCGCCGCCGTCAAAGCCATGCTGGGCATGGATAAATATGAGTTGGCAGATGATGGCACTATCAAGGGCCTTGACGATGCCCTGGCCAAAGTCAAGAAAGATAACCCGTGGGCGTTCGAAGAAGAAACCAAGAAACCGACCTTCACGTTTTCCGGGTTCCATCCTGGCGAATCCGCCGACGGGAACGCGAAGAAAACTAAAAAAGAAGCAGCCGCGGAAACCTTGTGGAACGCCATGCACGGTCGATTCTAATTTAAATTTTGATTACAGGAGGACAAACACATGCCGAACAATATTGAAATGGCAAACTTATTCCAGACTATGTTAGACCGCCAGATTATGCAGGATGCTACATCTAACTTCCTGGAAGCCAATGCCGGCCAGGTTATTTACCATGGCGGCGATACGGTCAAAATCCCGAAAATCGACATGGACGGCCTGACGGACTACGACCGTACCAATGGTTATACGTCTGGTGGCGTGACCCTGTCGTATGAAACGTTCAAGATGACTCAGGACCGCGGCCGTGGCTTTGATATCGACGCTATGGACGTTGACGAATCGAACTTCCTAGTTACAGCCGGCAACGTTATGGGTGAATTTCAGCGCACCAAGGTTATTCCAGAAATTGACCTGTATCGTTGGAATGCTATTTATACCCAGGCGAATACCAAGAAACACGTTACAGCGGCAGCACTCACGAAAGACAATATTCTGGAAGCATTGGATGCCGATATTACCGCTGTTGAAGATAAGGCCGGCACACATAACGGCCTTGTCATTGTCATGAGCACGCTGACAAGCGCCCTTCTCGACCAGGCTATTCCGAAACAGCTGAACCCGGTAGAGTTCACAGCCGGCCAGCTTCACACCAATGTACAGGCGTACAATGATATTCCCATTATCAAAGTGTCGTCTGCACGCATGAAAACGACGGTCACCAAAGACGACAGCACCAAGGTAATCACCGGCGGCGGCAAGGACATTCATTGGCTGATTTTCCCGCAGTTCGCCCCGATTGCCGTTTCCAAGACGGATACAGTCCGTATCTTTGACCCCATGATCTATCAGAAAGCCAACTCCTGGCATATCGATTACCGTAAATTCCATGACATTTGGATTCCGGAAAATCGTATGGACGCCATTTATGCACATACGGAAGCAACGGCATAGTAAGGCGGTGACGGGCTCATGAGCGATATGACAGCGGCTACATGTGCCGGCTATATCAAAGCGCTGACAGGGTATACGACGACGGCGGATGACCAGACGCTCATTGAGTATATCTTATCCGCCGAAAAGCAGCATATCTTGAACGACATCAACCAGGACAAGCTACCGGACGGCCTGCAATATGACTTGCGTGATATAGTGGCCGGCCGCTTCCTGATGGCCCGGAAAGCGGCGATTATCGGCGATGATGCGCTGAATGTGGTCAAGAGTATCAGCGAAGGCGGCGTATCTGTCAGTATCGGCGGAACGACAGCTGAAGAGCGTATCGATGCATTGGCCAAGGTGCTGCTGAAGGAGCGTGACTATTCATGTTTCCGAAAATTGCGCTGGTAAAACAGGCCATTGAAAGCCTGTACGACGCTACCGCGACAATCCGGGCATACCAGACGGCAACGACCAAGGGCATACGGCGCCAGGCGCTGACCGAGCTGGCCAAAGGAGTCCGGTGCCGGGTTGGCTACCAGTCACTGCCGGAAGCGACATCCAAAGACACAGCAGATACGCAAGTAACCATCATCAAGATGTTCTATGACGGAGAAGCTGTTGCCATTCCTGCCGGTGCCGTGATTGATGTTGTATGGGATGACGGCCGGACCGATACGTTTGAAAACGCGTCGGTCCCCGCTGTCTACTCTCATCATGCAGAAGTGACATTGAAAAGGGTTCGTGATAAGCCATGAAAATTGAGATGGACACAAGCGGATTCAAGAAGTACCGGATGGCGCTGGGCAATGCAGCCGTAGAAGCGCACACGAAAGCGGCGCTATCTGAAGCCGTTGCCCTGGCCTTACGCAAGGTAAAAGAGCGTACGCCGGTACGGTCCGGCACATTGAGGCGAGAATGGAAGGTAACGGACATCACTAAAGAGGGCGATAACTGGGTAGTCACACTATACAATGACACCAAGTACGCCCCGTATGTCGAGTACGGCCACCGCACCAGGCTGAACCGCAAGACCGGGGAACGGCACTGGGTAGAAGGTCAATTCATGATGAAAATTTCATGTGACGAAGTCAAAGCTGACATGAACCATATCGTGCAGAAGCACGTTATGGCCATGTTGGCCGAAATGGGGTTCAAGTAATGACGACACAAGACATTATCGAAGGGATGGCCACGGCCATTGTGAATAATCTTCACAATAGCGGCGTCTACGAAGACGAAGTCAAACAAGGTCTGAATGGTGGTGACATTCTGATCAACCTGGTCAATGTGGCCATGGACCAAATGCTGACTCACTTATACCGCGGTACATTCAGTTTCGACGTCGTCTATTTCGACCCGTCAAAAGAAAGCGCGTATGCCATGGGGTATGACCTCATGGCCATACTGCGTTTGATTGATACGGACGACGGCAAGATACGCGGGCAGAACATGTCATACCGATATGTCGATGACGCCCTACACCTATTGGTGACGTATGTTGTCCGGCTGAAGGAACCGATTGCGGCTGTTCCGAAAATGAAACATTTGACCACCAAGGAAGGTATCAAAAATGGATGAACCTAAATTCTATAAATCGCAGTTGATGAACAGCGAACGGTTTGGCGGATACGCTGACATTCTCAACGCGTTGCTGGATGACGGCCGAAAGTACACGGCCGACGAAGCAGAAAAAGTAATTACTGATTTTTTACAGAAAGAGGTGCAGTAAATGAGTTACGGCGGCGGTACATTCTTGACGCAGAACAAGGTGCTTCCTGGCGCCTATATCAATTTTGCCAGCGTCGTCAAGGCGGCATCTGAATTGAGCGACCGCGGTTATGGCGCTATGGGTCTTGAATTGGATTGGGGCCCGGAAGGCCAGATTTTTACGGTTGAACAGGAAGATTTCCAAGAGCACCCGGAAGAATATTTCGGCTATGATTACACGTCAGACAAGCTCAAAGGCCTTAGAGATTTGTTCTTGAATCTCAAAACAGGCTATTTCTATCGCTTGAATGGTGGCGGTAATAAAGCGTCGTGCGTGTATGGCACGGCAAAATATGGCGGTATTTGTGGCAATAACATCAAAGTCGTCATCTCGAAGAACGTAGACGATACCACGAAATGGGATTTTGTGACGTATTACAACAATGAAGTCATGGATACCCAGACCGGCATTTCTTCTATGGCCGATTTAGCGGATAATGCGTTCATTGATTGGAAACGGGATACAGAAATTGCCGAAACCGTAGGCACAAACTTGACAAATGGTACGAACGGCACGGCACCCAGCGGCACAGATCATAGTAAATTTTTGGATTTACTGGAGTCGTACCCTATCAATATTCTCATCTGCACATCAACGGATGATACGGTCAAGAAACTCTATGCATCGTACACGAAGCGCATGAGAGACGATGAAGGTAGTAAATTCCAAGCCATCTTATACAATTACAGCGGCGATTATCCGGGTATCATCAACGTGGCCACAGCGGCAAAAGATGACAATTTCGGAGAATCTGCATTGGTCTATTGGGTAGGCGGCGCCGAAGCGTCCTGCCAAATAAACAGAACCATTGGCAACTCTGTTTATGATGGCGAATTTGCCATGACCGTAGACACGAAGCAAAGCGCACTGAAAAAGCACATTCAGCAGGGGCATTTCGTTTTTCACCAAGTCGCAGGTGATGAATATCGAGTATTGAAAGACATAAATTCGTTTGTGTCCTTCTCGAAGACAATGACCCGTGATTTCTCATTGAACCAGGACATTCGTGTACTGGACCAGATTGGCAACGACGTGGCCGCCATGTTTGCGAAAACCTACATGGATAAGAGCCAGAACGAGGACGACGGCCGGACCGCCCTATGGAACGACCTTTGCGATTATGCAAAGAAGCTGCTGTCCTTACACGCTATCACGGATTTCAAGACCAGCGATATCACCGTAGCAAAGGGCGAAGGCAAGGAAGACGTCCTGGTCAACTTCAACGTCAATCCGGTAGCTGCTATGGAAAAACTGTATATGTACGTCTAGGGAAAGGAAGGATACTAAATGGCAGACGCCACCAAATTAATGAACGCCAAAGACGCCGTATATGCCGCCCTGGGCGGCGCGTATGTCAAAATCGACGGCATCCGGTATCTGTTGATGCAGCTTAAAAATATCGAAGCCACGGCCAAAGTCGATAACAAAAAAGTGCCGATTATGGGCACGACAGTTTCCGGCAACAAGCCGGGTACGCAGTCCTATGAAGGGAAAGCGACGATTTACGCCAACACGTCCCTGTTCCGTAAGGTACTAAAGAAATACCAGGACACAGGGGAAGCGACGTATTTTGACATTACGTGCACCAGCGAGGATCCGACGGCCAGCGTCGGTAAACAGACTATCATCTTGAAAGACTGCTTGATTAACCAGGCTACATTGGTCAAGATGGAAGCCGGCGGCGATGAAGCGACGGACGATATTTCTTTTTCCGTCGGTCACTTTGAAATGCCGGAAGAATACAGCCTGCTGGATGGCATGCAGCAGTAAGAGAAAGGGGAAACACAAGCCATGGATGTTAGCGTATTTTTGGCAGAAAATGCAAAGAAAGTAGAAAAAGAGTCGTTCGTCGTTTCGGACCGCTTCAAAGATAAGCATGGGCCGGTGCCCTGGGTGCTGGCCCCGGTATCATGCACCGTAGATAATAATATTAAGCAGAAGTGCACACACGGCAAGAATTTTGACAACCTGTCGTATACGATTGAACTGACGGTGGCGTCGGTCGTAGAGCCGAATTTGGCCAACGCCGATTTGCAGGACAGCTATCATGCATACGGCAAGCGTCAGCTGCTGGAAACCATGCTGACAGCCGGCGAATTCAATGCGCTGACGCTGAAAGCACTGGAAATCAATGGCCTGTCAAAACAAATTGACGAATTGATTGACGACGCAAAAAACGCATAGAGCAGGGTGACGGGGATTTTGTATACATGCATTACGCACTGCAAAAACTTCACATCCTGCCTGCGACCTATGCCGCGATGGGCAGGGCCGAAAAAGCCCTGGTCATTGCATCCATTAAATTGCGCATCAACGCAGAATCTAAAGCGCTGAAACCGTAGAGAGGTGAGATTATGCCGGCAGAAACGGTAGAAACAAGGTTCGTGGCCACTGACGGCGTGACGCCGGTCATCAAGGCCATTGGCAGCAGCATCGAGCACGTCAACGGCGTAATGGGCACGCTGAACAAAGTCGGTAACCTAGTCGGCCTGGGCATCGGCATCACCAGCGTGGCTGCGGCTGGCCAGGCGCTCATAGGGACGGTCAATAAGGCCATCTCTGTTTATCAGGGTGCCCAACAGCAGCAGATGAAATTAACAACAATCATGAAGCAGCGGATGGGAGCAAACCAAGAAATGATTGCTTCCATCAACAGCCTCATTGGAGCGGAAACGAAACTGGGCGTTGTCGGCGGCGGGGCACAGCGGGCCGGCGCACAGCAGCTGGCTACATTCCTGTCGTCAGAAAGCGCCTTGAAAACGCTCATCCCGGCCATGAACAACCTGGCAGTACAACAGCACGGCTATAACACGTCGGCTGAATCCCTAGTTGGCCTGGGCAACCTCATGGGCAAGGTCATGCAGGGGCAGACGGCGGCCTTGCGCCGTGTCGGCATCACCTTCAGCGATGCAGAAGAACAGGCCATGAAATATGGCACAGAAGAAGAACGGGCGGCCACGCTGGCCAAAGTCATCACCAACAATGTCGGCGAGATGAACAAGGTTTTCGGCCAGACACCGGAAGGCCAGAAGATTCAGGCCACGAACCGCCTGGCCGGCGCCTGGGCAAACCTGGGCAGTAAAATCAGCGGCGTCAAGGCGGCCATTGAGGCGCAGTTCGCCAATATGCAGGCCGATACCATCAACCAATGGGCGGACGGCCTGGCTATTGCGTTTACCATTGTGGCCAACGGCGTCAGCATTGGCGTACAGGCATTGGCGTGGTTTGGCAGCACGGTAATTCAAACAATTGAAATTCTATCGCCATTCATTGCCATTTTAGGAACCATGTACGCTACATACCGCCTTGTTACATTCGCAATTGCAGCATATAACCTTGTGACCAACGGGGCAAAAGCAAGTACAATGGCCCTGTCGGCGGTGGAAACCGTTGCATTAAGAATTATGTACATGAAAGATGCTGTTATGAAAGTCATGACCGCTACTATGAAAGCCCTTAGAAGCGGAACGCTCTTGGCAAGCATCGCGCAACGGGTATTGAATCTATCCATGCTGGCATGTCCGGCCACATGGATTGTCATTGGAATTACAGCTGTCATCGGCGTTATTGTTGCGTGTGCTGCGTCTATGGGCAATTTAGCGGACATAGCTTCTGGCGTATGGGGCACCATTGTTGATGTTATCACAGGTGCTATCAATATCGTCATCGACGCCATCAACGTGTTCATCGGCGCCATCAACAAAGCTGCTTCTTTGAGCAATTCCGTTTTTCACACGCATTTTTCGACAATCTCAGAAGTATCCCACGTCAGTGGCGAAGGAGCAAAAAGAGGCGCAAACGAATGGATTTATAACCATAAATCATTGAAAGATTTATTCATGCCTGATATCCCTCAATTACCAGATGCGCCACCTATGGCTGGTGGCGCCGGCGGCGCAGACATTCCGGGCGTTGGAGGGGCAGGTGGCGGCGACGACAGCACGGGCCGGGCCATCAAGGACAATACCGGCAAGACAGCCGATAACACGAAGATGATTGCCGACTCAATCAGCATGACCGACGATGAAATCAAACAGCTGCGGGAAATGGCCGAACGGGACGTCATGGTATCGTGGCAGCAGCAGACGTTCAACGTCCATGTCAATAATGACAATACCATCAATAATGGTACGGACATCGACGGGATGACGTCAGACATCGTCAACACATTGAGGAGGGCTATGGAAATGGACCGGGAGGGGGTTCGGATCTAAATGTATTACATGTATTTAGGTACGATGCAAATTCCGATTCCACCGGAAACCATGCGTACCAAAATCCGCAACAGGAACAAAGAAATTTCCTTGATTGATGGAGACATCAACATCATCAAGGACCCGGGACTGACGGAGATTCAATTCAAAATCTTACTGCCTAACCAGGCGTACCCCTTCAACCAAAGTATGCTGAACCAGTTCGACCGGGCGGCGTCCTACATCGACCAGCTGGAACAGCTCAAACAGAGTCAGGACCCGTTCCGCTTCATCATGGTACGCATGACAGACGGCGGCCAGCTGCTTAACATGGACAACATCCAATGTACACTGGAAGACTACAGCCTGGACGAAGACGCCCGGGAGGGCTACGACTTCTACGCCAATATCGAGCTGAAGCAGTACCGGGAATGGGGCGCAAAGAAAATCACGATCGATAAGGACGGCAACGGCAATACCGTGGCCAAAACCGAAAGCACACGAAGCACCATTGGCCACGCCGGTTGCCCTGGCATCGTGGCCGCCAAAGAGGGTGACACGCTTCAAACTATCTGCCTCAAGAATTTCGGCATGAAGCTGGCATACTCCAATTTGCCGATTGTCAAGAAGCTCAACAAGATTGCCGTGCCAGCCGTTCTGGCAGCACACCAGCAAGTACAGATGTATGACGCAAAAATCAAGAAGGGCGGCATCCCAGGGGGTGTATTGTATTGAGCCATTTTGTTGACCTAGCCAATCCCGTAGGGACAGCGAACACGCAGCAGGGAACCGGGGTAACGGCGTCCCAACAGACGCATCCGACAATTGCCTACGAACTGCTCATCATCCCGCAAAAGACATATAGTGATACGGCCAAATCGCAGACAAGCACGACCACCACACAAGACGGGGTCACGGTCAGTGTAACGAGCCAGCAGAAGCCGGAACAAAAGAATACGGATACGGCATACCTCGTATCGCCGGTTGATGGCGTAGAACTGACGCGCGGCCGGGATATGGTGCCGGCTACACTCAAGTTCAAAGTCCCCAAAGATGACACGCTGAACTTCCAGGAAGGCGACCGGGTGCAGTTCAAAGTCAACAGTACCATTGTTTTCTATGGATTCGTGTTCGAGAAGAGCCGGGACCGGGAAGCCATTATTTCCGTCACAGCGTATGACCAATTGCGGTATCTCAAGAACAAAGACTGCTACGTCTACAACGCCAAGACAGCCAGCGAGCTGATCAAGATGATTTGTGACGATTACAACTTAACCGTTGCCGACGGCGACGGCCTGGCACATACGCAGGTACGTTGTTCCCATATCGACGATAACAAGACCCTGGCTGACATTATCTCATATGCCCTGGCCTTTACGACTATCTACGGCCCGGGACACCCCATTTACGAGCTGTATGACGATGGCGGCAAAATCAAGCTCCAAAACGTCATGGGCTCCGAAATGACGCTGGACTGTCTGATTGATGCAGATGTGACGTCCAATTACACGTATACAACCAGCATCGACAAGGATACCTGCAACATGGTCAAAATCGTCCGTGACGTGCCGGAAGCAAACCGCAAGACATGGGTACGGACCGGCGAAGCCCGGGATGATGAAACCATGAGGCAGTGGGGCCGGCTTCAATACGTCATCCGGCCAGACGACAAGAACGCTACACCCATTGAGCAGGCCAAACACTACCTGTCACTCCATGACGCCAAAACGCGGGAAATCAAGCTGAAAGGCGTCATCGGCGACGTCCGCGTCCGCGGCGGTACCCGGCTGTTCTGCCAGTTCAATTTCGGCGACATTGCCGTCAATAACTACTTGATGGTATCGGCCGTGACACACCACTTCACGGAAAACTGCCACCTCATGGATTTGGACATGATATATGCCGAACGGGCCGGAAACTATGCCGTCACCTATGATAATGACGCGGCGGTACTCAAGAAAATTCAAGCAGCTGAAGCGGCCAAACAAGCGGCTTCACGCAGGCAGGGGGCCTATAGTGGCAGTGGGACTTATTCGCAGGATGAACAAGGCGTCTATAGCAAACTCAAGGCACTAGGCGCGACGGATGGGCAGGCCGCGGCGGTCATCGGGAACATTCGCATCGAAGACAATACATATGATCCATACACGGATAACCCGGATTATGTTGGGCTGTTTCAGCTTGACAAGAATGACCGCTGGGCACGCTATGAAGCATGGTGCCAGACGAATGGCAGTGACCCGGGAAGCCTGGAAAACCAAGTTGAATATGTTTGTACCGTAGAAAATGGGAACATTTTCACCGGCGAAGGCTGCCAGTATGGGGCCATGCCAGATGACGCAGGAAGCGGCGCGAAATGGTTCAATGACCACATCGAAATCAGCGAAACGTCTGCATCCATGGGCGGTGACAGTGCCGAAAGAATTGGCGTCGCAGAAAACGCTATGAATGACATCAACAGCGGGGCCCTGACAATAGAGTCACCTTCTTACCCTGGTATATATACCAACGGTGGCGGGTCGCTGGTAGACGCCAGCGCGGCTCAATTAGATGGGTATCCGTTCGGGAACAATGGCTGTGTACGGGCGTCCATGGCAGTTCTGGCCGGAGCGGACCAACGGTTCGTGGATTTATACAATAATGACATGAACAACGGCGATGACCTGGTAGCATGGGCGGAACAATCCGGCAGCGGATGCACCGTAGAAGCCTATAACGGGTATAATGCCGCAAAGGGCGATTTGCTTTTATATGCCAACAACGAGCATACCGTCGTAGCTGACGGGGCCGGCGGCTGTTGGGGCAATTCGACGGACAGAGGTGACACGCTGCACCACTACGGCAATGTAAATTATGCCTGGACCAACGGGGATGCACCTGTTACAGTCATCCATACGAATTTAGGGTAGGTGATAGTATGCCAAACGATGGCGTCAAATTGTTACGGCTCATCAAAGAGGCGGCCATGGAAGCCGTTCAAGCCGGCGGCACGGCCAATTTTTTAAGGGGCACTGTGACGTCTGTCAATCCGCTCATCATCGAGCTGGAAAACAAATTGCCGATACCAGCGGAGAATCTATCGCTTACCAAGAATACGACCTGCTGGACAGCTACGATGGATGTGGACCACATCACCGAAGACGCGGCCGGTGGTAGCGGCGACGCGGCATATGAAAGTCACCATCACGGCTATAAGGGCACGAAGCATTACCGCGTGCATAATGAGCTGAAAGTCGGGGATAAAGTCATCCTGGGCCGATGCGAGGGCGGCCAGCACTATATAGTGATAGACCGCGATTACAATCCGGATACCGGATGCAGTGATAGATAAGGAGACGAGCGAAATGGCAGTAACTACATTGCCGGACGGGCCGGAACTTGATTTAGCCAGCGTTACGGAATCTGAAACAATCGGGCCGTCGCTGACCTATCGTATCCGGTATGAAAAAGATGGTCAGATTCAGGGCTATTGCGATAATCTGGAAGCCATGAAGCAGGCTATTTACAAAATCATCAATACGGAACGGTATCAATATATTATTTACTCATGGAATTATGGGATAGAGCTGCGCGATTTATTCGGGAAGCCTATCCCTTTCGTATATGCAGAAGTACAGCGGCGCATTGAAGAAGCGTTGTTGCAGGATGACCGAATTGCCAAGGTGAAGGATTTTGAATTTTCCCACACAGATGGTGACGTTGCCGTCCATTTTAATGTATCCACGATTTATGGAGATGTGAACGACGTAGAAAAGGTGGTGTATGGAGTTGTTTGAATCGCAGACGGCACCGGTCATTTTAAAGCGGCTGCTGAAGAATGTGCCGGATAAATATGATAAGCGGGAAGGGAGCGTCATTTACGATGCATTGGCACCAGCAGCCATTGAACTGGCAGAAGCATATATCATGGCCAATACGATTATGACAGAAACATTCGCAACAACTGCCAGCCGGGCATATCTGATTTTGAGAGCCAGTGAATACAATGTAACACCAAAGCCGGCTACATATGCTGAAGTAAAGGCGAAATTCAGCCAGGCGGTAGACATTGGCACCCGCTTCAATTTCGGTAAAATCAACTTTGCAGTTACATCACTCATCAATGATAAAGACCATACGTATAAAATGATGTGTGAGACCGCCGGCACGGCTGGAAATGAGTGCGAAGGGGATATTACCCCGGTCAATACCATTTCGGGCCTTACATCGGCAACCATTACGGACGTCATCGTACCGGGAGAAGACGAAGAAGACACGGAAACCTTCCGGAAGCGATATTTTGGCGCATTGAAAAGCCAGGCTTTTGGCGGGAATGGTGATGACTATCGGGAGCGGGTAACGGCAATTGACGGCGTCGGTGGAGTAAAGGTATACCGGTGCTGGAACGGCGGTGGTACGGTAAAGTGTGTCGTGTTGGACAGCGACCTGAACCCGCCTAGTAATGAGTTTGTAGCGGAACTGCAAACGGCGATAGACCCGAACAGCGCCGGGCAGGGCTATGGTATTGCACCGATTGGGCACACGGTTAACGTAAAAGCCGCAGATAAGACAAGCATCAATATTTCTGCTACGATTACCTTGTCTGGCATTGATATGGATACCGCAAAGGGCAGGATTACAACGACGGTAAGCAATTACTTGAAAACCTTGCGGCAACAGTGGTGCACGCAATCCGAAAAAGAATTCCTGACAATTCGGGCATCCATGATTATGGTGCAAATTTTATCCGTAGCGGGGATTGCCGACGTCACTAATATCAAGGCCAACAGCAATAGTGACCGCGTTGCATTAAGCAGCGAATCCATTCCGGTGCTGGGTACTCTGTCATTGACTGAAGGGACGTAATTATGGCAAACGTTTTGCAAAACACTATCACGATTCAGCAGAAAGAAGCATGCTCAATCCCAATAGACATATATTCCAGCAACGGGAATAGCTACACGCCGACGGCCAGCGACTCTATTGTCTTTACTGTAAAAGAATCGACCGCCAGCAAGAAAGCAATTATTTCTAAATCCATTACGGATCAGACGTTGACACTGACTGCCAGCGATACAAATATTGCACCTGGATACTACGTATATGACATCCAATTGGTCGGTATCGATGGGTATACAGACACTATTGTTACGCCTGCCTTTTTTGTGGTCACGGAAGGCGGTGACCTGTCACGGAATATTGATATTACAAAGTTTTTACCAGCCGTTACAGATAAATGTACCGACATCATCGCACTATGCAAATCAGAAAATGTGGAACTGTCTACGCTATGGAATAATTTGGTGAATATTTTCTATAACCAGTTCATTACCAGTATGACAGACCCAGGGCTCGAACGATGGGAAAAAATATTCGGGGTATCGCCGGCAGCGGACGATAAATGGGATGACCGTCGTTTCCGGATCTTATCATTGATTCGTGGTACAAGGCCCTTTACCGATGAAAAAATGGAAGAATTATTGGATTCAATTTGTGGCTCTGGTGGCTATCTCATTGAACGGGATTATGCCCACTATGCGCTGACAATAAAGCTGAATTTAGGTATCAAAAAACAGTTGGCGCAAGCGAAAACGATGCTGGAAACTATCGTGCCTATGAATTTAGGTTTGACGGTTACGCTGAATTATAACCGCCATAAGGACTTGAAGGCTAAGTTCACACATGGGGCCATGAAAGCGTATAGCCATAAATCACTAAGGGAGGATCCGTTATAATGCCGAATATGACCAAGAATTACAATCTGGTAAAGCCATTGCAGGAAGAATCATATGACGTAGACGTATTCAACGGCAACTGTGATATCCTGGATGCGCTGATTAAGAAGATTGCAGACCGATTCATCCCTCACGTCGGGGATACTATCATTACCCTGGATGGGACTAATCCATCATCACGATATGAAGGGACTACATGGAAGCTCCTGGAAGAAGGAACGTTTATACGATCCGCGGGCGCAACGATAAGCGCCGGCAGCGAAACTGGTTCTAATTCGGTATCACTGGGTATCGAAAATTTACCAAAACATAGATTAGAATTCACAACGGATGAGGCAGGCAACCACAATCACAACTCTGTTTCCGGATACGCGGAAATGGGGTTTGATGTTACCAATGGTGGCGGCGAATCTGACGGCGGCGATCCGCTGCGATTGGCAATGGGCGATAATGTCCCGTATCATGGGATTAAGGTTGCAGCAAATACGAGCGTTAATGGGAGCCACAAGCACCACGGATATACGAATTATATAGGCGAAAACAAGGCTATTGATATTACCCCAAAGGGTAAAGCATTCTATATTTGGGTCCGTACAGCATAGGAGGATATCATGTATAGTATTGATAACAATAATATTACCATCACCCGTGGAGATAGTGCGTTCTTCATCCTGGATATAACGTCTGATAGCGCTGACCTTGTTTTAGATAATGTATTGTTCATTCTAAAAAATGGCAGTGACATCTTGGTGACACGGAAAATAAAAAATAAGACCCTGTTCATCATCCCAAGTGACACGGCAACATTACCATACGGGACATATGCCTATGACATCACCGTAGGAACAGAAACCGCGGTAAAAGATGCAAAATTTATCGTTGATAACGAGGTGACTTTCTAAAATGGCTATCAAAGCGACATTATCGACTACATATGTGGATGCACCGGAAGATGTATATAATGCCAAAGCATATGCCGAAAAAGCGGCCGCGTCTCAGGAAGCGGCCAAAAGCAGTGAAACGAACGCGGCGGCCAGCCAGGCGGCAGCGAAGACGTCCGAAACCAATGCCGCAGCATCGGCTACGGCCGCGAAGGAGTCGGAAACCAATGCAGCATCGAGCGCCGAGGCATCCGCGGCCAGCCAGACGGCGGCAAAAACGTCCGAAACCAATGCCGCAAGCTCTGAGGCCAACGCCAAGGCATACGCAACCAGCGCAGGCGGCAGCGCAACGGCAGCGGCAAACAGCGCCAAAACATTGACCTATGCCACATCCGATGAAGCAGCGGCCGGAACGGCAACAGATAGGATGATTAACCCGGTTACACTTAAAAGCGTATTGGATACAAATTTATCGCCGATAAAAACAAACATCTCTGATTTACAGGCGGCCACGTCCACCGAATCCATCCGGGACATGATTTTAAATCAAATTATTCCGCAGTCCGCAGCCGCTCATAATGCATTTTACCGTGGTAAAGACCTGACGAGCTATTTCATGAGCGGTGAAATGAGCAAGGCTATTGCCGCCGGAACGTTCGCTAACATTTTCATCGGCGACTATATCACAAAAACGGTGACTGTCAATGGAATGACCTACACTGACGTGAAGTGGATCGTCGGCGACCTCGACTATCATCTGCACCGCGGCGATACTGAGACGACAGCGCATCACGTCATACTTTATCCGGAGACGGACCTCGGCAGCGCACGAATGAATGCAATAAATACGACGGTCGGCGGCTATCAAGGTAGCGAGATGTGGACGACAACTATCCCGAAGTATGCGACGGGCATCGTCAATGCATTCGGCTCAGACCATGTTCTCGTGCACCGCGAGCGACTGACAAAAGCTATCGACAGTAATGCTTATTCTGGAGCTGGCGGCGTGGGCAATGGTGCGACGATTTATACAGATGGGGAATGGACGAATGTTACAGTCAATCTTTTTAACGAAGCCATGATGTATGGCCACGCGCCTTTTGCCTCATCAGGCCGAGACACCTATGATTGTAACAAACAAATCGCAGCATTTAGATACGGGCAGAACTTCACAAGAAATTCATGGTGTTGGCTGCGTGATGTAGCGAGCGCCCCTCTTTTCGCGAATGCGAACAGCTATGGCGAGGCGGATTACGCCTGCGCGTCGTATGTCTACGGCGTTCGCCCGTATTTCCTGCTCCATTGACCCTATCCCGGCCCCTTTATGGGGCCAGGAAGAAGGAGGATGATTATGGCCGTATTGGCAAGAGATAGAAAGACTTCGAAGCTTGAATTTTACATGAATGCACGCAGACTGCACAAGAAGATTTTGTTCTTGATGGTGCGTGATTTCGGTCTCAAGCCGCGCGCCAGACAGCCGACGTTCTACACGCGCGGCTGGGCCGCAGAGGATAAAGAGCTTTTTGAGGCTATTGCACAGAAATATGGGATTACGCGGGTTGTTGATGACTATCCGGCATGGATGATACAGACATTCCGCGACAAGCTTATCCGACAGCTCGACATGATGATGGAAGCCATCACCAGCGCATACACGATATGGGCGACGACGAAATCAGAAGCCGATTACCGGCGCGTATCGCAAGACCGCGCAATAGCAGCTTGCGAGAGCCTGAAGCAGACATTTGAGTTAATCGTTGATGTGCTGCCGGTCAAGGCGGAAAAGCTTATCCCGTACATCGACGAGATAAATCGAGAGATCGCGCTTTTGAAAGGCTGGAGAAAAGCTGACAATAAACGCAACAAGAATTTGAAATAAAGCATAGGGTATGGACTGATAGCGAGCGCCACTAATTTCGCGAATGCGAACAGCAATGGCGAGGCGGATTACAACAACGCGTCGAATGTCAACGGCGTTCGCCCGCTTCTCAGAGCGCTCAAAAGGCTATAAGCCGGAGTGCATAGCAGGGAATGAGTTTGTATCCTTCCCACAGGGTAAATAAGTGCCGTGACGCCTTGCACCTACGGGTACAGACTATGAGCGCGGCACCGAAAGGAACACATGACAAGAAACATTGATGCAGATGCATTCATCCGTGGCACATGCCGCTTGGAACGCTCATCTGGCTGGAAACAAAGCGCACAGCGCTTCCTACTCAATCGGCTGACCGAGGTATCCAATTTACAGAAAGATGTACTGACTGGGACATACCAGCCGGACCAAGGCGGGAAATTCCGCATCCATGAGAATGGCCACGAGCGAATCATACATGCGATGACGCCACGAGATGCTGTTTTACAGCATGTGCTGACAGACGAAGTCCTTATTCCGGCACTCAGGAGGTATTTGATTTATGATAATGGCGCCAGCTTAAAAGGAAAAGGGATTTCGTTCACACGCAGGCGGTTCGAAGAGCATCTGCGATGGCACTACCGAAGATACGGAACGGACGGATATATTTTATTGATTGATTTCCGTAAGTACTTCGACAATATCCGGCATGATACCGCGCTCAGGCTGGCAGCAGAAAAGATTCCTGATAGTATCATCATAAGCATCCTACAAAAGATATTTAAAACGTACGAAGTCGATGTTTCTTACACCAACAACAAAGACATTGAGAAGGAAGTGTTCAATTCGCTTGAATACCAACATATCAGCAAAGAACTTCTGACTGGCAGACGATACATGCGGAAATCTATCAGCATTGGCTCACAGATTTCGCAGATCATTGGCGTATTCTATCCGACGCTAATTGATAACTACTGCAAGACAGTAAAGGGTATCCGCTGCTATGACGCATACATGGACGATAGGATTATCATCCACCCGGATAAAGAGTACCTAAAACGCCTGCTGAAAGAAATTGGGGAGTGTAAAATAGTTTGTGTAAATCGGTATTGCATGAATCTACTTTATGCCCC